>Ga0308021_10001347_pt1 | contig 11225 bp, 8 predicted proteins | sample Neamet351_FD_201296 | JGI IMG/M metagenome (GOLD analysis project Ga0308021, IMG submission 201296) | Marine microbial communities from water near the shore, Antarctic Ocean - #351 | ecosystem: Environmental > Aquatic > Marine > Unclassified | place: Southern Ocean | collected 2014-10-02
ATGATGATAGGAATAGCGATTCAACGAATATGATATCAAACTGGGAGTTAGATAATATTTCTCTGAGTTTGTTTGCAAAACCCATTGTGTAAAACCGTGCAATATGGTAGCTCTTGCCTAGAATCAAACTTTTTAGAGCATCCTTTGGATTAAGTGCGGTGTCTATTGTTACAGCTTCAATTGAAGTAGATTGAACATAATTAGAGTCAAGTTCTTCTGTATTGAAGGGGTGTTTTTCAGTACTTACTACGAGCATCTTTACTTTGTGACCCTGGGCAATAAATCCTCGGGTAACAGCATCCATAGCAAGACAGCCTCCGTCTAGTGAGGGTCGAGGTGGTTTGGGACATAGTTGAAGGATGCGCATTTTCTTGATATAAAGCTAGTCTTTCTATTTAAATATTCGACCTTCTCTCATTGCAAATACTGTCAAGGCAACAGCAAGTGGAACAAGAATTATAGTGCTGAGCCACATTCCTATTGAAGGTGGAAGAGATCCTGATTTTACCATTTGTTCCCCTACCATAGAGATAATATAGTAGGAGAGGAAAACTGAAATGGCAAGAACTACAGGCATGCCCATACCTCCTCTTTTCGTAAGAGCACCTAAAGACGCGCCAACAAAGAAGAGGACTAAACAACTAACTGAAAGGATGAATTTTCTGTGCCATTCTATAGAGTGTCGATCTCTTCTGAGTTCCCTTCCTTCGACTTTTTCAAGGGCGTTTTCAATTCCTCTAACTTGATTTCTTGAGAGTTCTTTTGCCTTCGCAAACATACTGTTCTTTTCTACTCGGGTTAAACTTTGAAACCAAGCTGTGTGTTCAATACCTGGACTGATTAAAGGAAGCTCTAGAGAATCGTTAAACAACCTAACGGACCTAATTCCATACTTAACAATTTGTTGCCTTTCAATCTCTGCCATATGATCTAAAGAGTCTGTTGCTTGTTTAAGTTGAGGCAATGACATCATCTCATAAGATCTTCGGAATAGCCCTTCGTCAGCGAGGTCGAAGTCTAAGGAAGAGAGGTCGATGCGAAGGGTTGAAGAAGAAAAAGTAGAAATCACATGGGGGTGAAGTTTTTCTTTACGCCTTACATTTCTCTCAGTTTGCTCCTCGTAACTCGTTCCATTTGTGAGTTTAATCACCAATTCGTCACGGTTAGAATCGTGGTTCATTTTTCCACTTTCCGCACGGATAATACGAGAAGATCCATTTTCGGGATTCCTGTGGTCATGGATTAAGATGTCAGATAGAGTGCCCTCAGTGTCTTTGCTCTCTACCCTTATAGAAAACCCTTCGATACCAGTGTAGAAGACTCCAGGCCTAATATTTAAAGCTGGACGTTGGCGTGTTACTGAATACAATAAAGCTCTGAAATTCACATTTGCACTCGGCCATGCACTGCTGGAAAACCACAGTGATCCGGCAGAAACAATCAGCATGAAAACGACAAGTGGTTTCAGAATTTTTAAAAGAGACATTCCCGCTGATTTCATAGCAGTAAGCTCGTTGCGCTCCGATAAATTCCCAAGCGCCATGATACTCGCCACGAGAATCGCAAGAGGAAGTGCCAGGTTAACTATCCTGGCAGAAGCAAAAAACATAAGTTTTGCAATCACCCAAGGCTCTATCCCTTTACCTATGAAATCATCAGCATATACCCATAAAAATTGCATATCCAATACGAATAGAGCGACCGGAAAAGTCACTGCCAATGGGCTGAGAAAAGCCTTTAATAAAAGAATAGATGTTTTATGCAAGGTGTATAGTGCTGTATGGCAAAGATAGCATTGTAACTTGCCCTCATAAAAAATACCTACAGACGATTTTTAAGACCATGAGAAAAATTAATTTCCCTACCACGATCACCATTTTTTCGGCCATCATTTTCCTTGTTAGTTGTAGCTCTCTACCTGACGGTGAGGACTTCCAAACTAAAGATGTGACTAACTTTTCTAGCGGAGTCGGAGAGCCTGATGAGGATGGGTTTGTTTGGCAAGCAGAACAGTTCGCGGATCTAAAAATTGTTAGATATCAAGTTCCAGGATGGGACAAGTTGAGTGACAGTCAGCAGGCCTTAGTCTACTGCTTAAACATGGCTGGTTTGAGTGGTCGTGACATGATGTATGACCAAAACAATCGCTACAACCTTCGCATTCGTCGCATGTTAGAAAACATTCACGATTCATTTGAGGGCGATAAATCAACAATTGGTTGGGATCGTTTTGAGATATACCTTAAACGTATTTGGTTTTCAAATGGGATACACCACCATTATTCAAATAAGAAACACATTCCTGGGTTTTCAGCGGACTACTTTTCTTACCTTTTAGAATCTACCGGTGTTACTTGTTCTGATGAAATTAAGACTGTGATGCTTGATCCTACAGTCCAACCTAAAAAGGTTGAACTTGATGGTGACAAAGGATTGGTTGAAGGGTCATCCGTTAATTTTTACGGTCCCAATGTTTCTACAAAGGAGGCGAAAGATTACTTCGAATCTATTAAAGTAGAAGGAGACAGAAGTCCAGTAGAATATGGTCTTAACTCTAGATTGGTAAAAAATGCTGCTGGAGAAATTGTTGAAGAAACATATAAAATTGGTGGCCTTTACAATGATGCTATAGTAGAAGTCGTGAAGTGGCTTAAAGAAGCGCTACAGTTCACAGAGAATGATAAACAAGCTGCAGCGATGCGTAACTTGATTGCTTATTATGAAACAGGTGACCTTGAGAAGTGGTCTTTATATAATATTAATTGGGTCAAGGACGTCGATGGGGATGTCGATTACATCAACGGATTTATCGAGGTGTATAACGATCCTCTTGGATATACAGGTTCTTATGAAACAGTAGTCGAGATTAAGGATTTCGATGCTTCAGCAAGAATGGCGACTTTGATGGAAAATGCGCAGTGGTTTGAAGATCACATGCCATTTGCTCCAGAACATAAAAAAGATGAGGTAGTTGGCATTACATACAATGTGGTCAACGTAGCTGGTGAAGCTGGAGACGCTTCACCGTCAACTCCTATTGGAGTGAATCTCCCAAATTCAAACTGGATTCGTCAAGTTCACGGATCTAAATCTGTCAGCCTTGGTAATATCGTTGGAGCGTATTCTAAAGCTTCTGGGGGAGGTATGTTAGATGAGTTTTCTCATGATGAAGTAGAGAGCCTCAGAGTAAATGCTCACGGAGCTCTCGCAGGCAAACTCCACACTGCTATGCACGAGGTAATAGGCCATGCTTCAGGTAAGCTTGAAGAAGGAGTAGCGACTCCTAAAGAAACAATTATGGAGTACAGTTCGACACTTGAAGAAGGCCGTGCAGACTTAGTTGCCTTGTATTTCCTTTTAGATGAAAAGCTTATCGAACTAGGTTTAATGAATACGATTGAGGTAGGAAGAGCGGAATATGACAGCTACATTCGAAATGGGTTGATGACTCAAATTCGCAGACTCGATTTGGGAGATATTATTGAAGAGTCACATATGCGTAACCGTGCTTGGGTAAGCCACTGGTGCTACGAAAAGGGCCTTTCTGCGGGCGTGATAAGAAAGTACAAAAGAGAAGGTAAAACCTATGTTGATGTTGTTGATTATGTTGCTTTGCAAGGTTTGTTTGGAGATTTGCTGAAAGAAGTACAACGCATAAAATCTCAAGGAGATTACAATGCTGCGAAAGCTTTAGTCGAAGGATATGGTGTCCAAGTTGACCAGGAGTTACACGCTGAAGTATTAGAGCGATCGAAAGCTTTAGGTATCGCTCCATACGGAGGTTTTATCAATCCATGGATGGAGGCTACTCGTTCTGAAGACGGAACCATCGAAAAAGTCACGCTGTCTTACCCTGACAACTTTACTACTCAAATGAAACATTACAGTTCTACATTTAACTTCCTCCCGGACGTTAATTCTTTAAACTAAGGTCTTTAAATAGGCCCTGTGAATTTACTCAAGCTAATTGAAACCAGCGAAATGAAAAAAATATTTACACTTTTAGCGATTGCATCTCTGTTTGCATCGTCTTCTTTTACGCAAGCCCAAACCATCTGCGAGAACGGATTTGCAGATATTTACGCATGCGATGGATATGATCTCTATACTCATTTCCCTCTCTCCGCAGTAGGTGGAGGGGATAACGGAAATGACTGTTGGGGTTGGGTTGATTCAGAATCTGGACGAGAATTCGTTCTTTTCGGACGTTCTAATGGGATGTCTGTCGTGGAAATCACAGATCCACTTTCTCCATCTTACATTGCGAATCTTCCTACTGCCTCATCTCCATCTCTTTGGAGAGATATTAAAGTGATAGGGAACTACGCATATATTGTAAGTGAAGCTGGACAGCATGGAATGCAAATTTTAGATTTAACTCAGGTGCTTGATCTCAGTGGTTTTCCCTTTAGTATTGCACCTACAGCCCATTATATAGGGTTTGGAAATGCTCACAATGTAGCAGTTAATCCAGAAACAAATTACGTGTATGGTGTTGGAACCAACACTTTTGGAGGTGGACTTCATATTGTAGATGTTAGTAATCCTGAGGATCCTTTTCTCGCCGGTTCATATGATGGTTCATATTCTCATGATGTTCAGCCAGTGATTTATAACGGAATGGATGAAGACTATCAAGGGCAAGAAATCGTTTTTTGTTTTAATGGTCAGTCAGGTATTGCCATTGTAAATGCCGAGGATAAAAGTGATGTTTATCTTATTAAGGAGGTTTCGTATGACAATGGATTCTACACCCACCAAGGATGGTTAAGTGAAGATCATCACATGCTTTACTTCAACGACGAACTCGATGAGATGTACAACGGAAATAACACGCGTACATACATGATGAATGTGGATGATTTAGACAATCCAGTAATTGTAGGTTTTTACGAGTCTGAGAATACAGCGATTGATCACAATCTATACACTCACAACGGGCGTATTTATGCCTCGAATTACAGAAGTGGACTTCGCGTTTCTACAATTTTAGAGGATGGTTCTATAGAGCCACAAGGCTACTTTGACACTTACCCTGCTGACGATTTCACAGAGTTTGATGGAACATGGTCAAATTACCCGTATTTCCCAAGCGGTTCTATTGCTGTAAGTAATTTTGATGGTCTTTTTATTCTTCGTGCTTCAAACACAATAGGGGTTGATGAAGCCCTGATTGAGACTCCTTCATTAGGCCTAAGTCCTAACCCGGCATCTTCTTCAGTTCTACTTTCAGGATCCTTTGCACATTGCGATATCGTGGTTTATGATCTAAGTGGTCGTGAAACTCTGAGAGTTAACGCAGTTCCTGCTTTACAAGGTCTCAACCTTGATATCAACTCTCTCACTGAGGGAGCTTATGTAGTCAGTATTATTGATGCTGATACGGGAATTGTTAAAGCGACAGAAAAACTTGTTGTATCTCCCCGATAAACATTCATTAGGAATTATTAAAACCCGATGTATTCAACTGCTTCGGGTTTTTTTATTGACTAACTTTCTCAAATGAACATATACTTCACGAGTTTTTTTATAGTCATAGGGTTTTTTCTATTCTCTATAACTACAGCCCAAACCCCATGTGAAGATGGCTATGCTGGTATCTATCCCTGTGAAGGGTTTAATCTAAGTTCCCATTTCACACTCGATGAGTTAGGTGGGGGAGTGAAGGGGAATGATTGCTGGGGTTGGACGGATGTAGAATCTGGTAGAGAGTTTGTTTTATACTGTAGGTCTAGTGGGATGTCATTCGTGGAAATAACGGACCCCATAAACCCTGTTTTCACAGCTGTTTTGCCTGCTGCAGCTCTTGAGAGTATTTGGCGAGATGTAAAAGTTTTGGGAGATTATGCGTACATAGTAAGCATGGCGGATAATCACGGAATGCAAATCCTCGAATTAACTCAGCTTTTAGACATCACTGCTTTTCCGACAATATTGTCTGAATCAGCTCATTATTCCGGCTTTAGTTTTGCTCATAATTTTGCCGTCAACGAGGAAGCAAAGTCAGGTTATGCTATAGGCACAGATCTTTACAATGGAGGTTTGTTTGTAGTTGATCTCGAAGACCCATTGCAACCTGTCTTGGTAGGATCTTTTGATGAATCGTCTACCCACGATGCGCAGTCGATCGTTTATCATGGTCCTGATTTGGACTTCTTTGGGGTTGAATTGGTGTTTTGCTTTAACGGTGATAATGTAACCATACTCAATACAGATGATAAGTCCGATATACAAGTACTGTCGGTGACCTCTAATGGTGAAAACATGTTCATACATCAGGGGTGGGTAAGTGAAGATCACACAATGCTCTATTATAATGACGAGCAAGATGAATTGTCTACTGGCACAAACACAAGGACATTTATGATGGATATATCTGACTTATATAATCCTATTAATATGGGGTATTATGAGTACGAAACCCTATCCACAGACCACAACCTATATGTAAACAATGGGCTTATTTACGCTTCAAACAACTCGAGTGGTCTCAGGGTTTCTACAATCCTGGATGATGGTACGATTGAGCTGTACGGGTTTTTCGACACATACCCTGAAGATGATGCATCAGGCTTTACTGGGACTTGGTCTAATTATCCTTATTTCCCGAGTAAAAACATCGCTGTAAGTAACCGTGATGGGCTCTTTATCCTTCGTGCAGAAGAAGATTATATAGCCATTGAAAGCATAGAATCGTCACGACCCGAGTTCAGGATCACACCTAATCCTGCTTCGTCTTCCGTAGATCTATCAGGCCCATTCACGAACTGTCACATTGAAATTTATGAATTGAGTGGCCGGAAAGTTTTAAACGTGAATGCTATTCCATATGTAGAAGGACTAAATATTGATGTTAGTTCAATCAATCGTGGAGCGTACTTGATGCGAGTGATAGATGCCAGCTCAGGAGCAGTTAAAGCAACTGAGAAGCTCATTCTTACTAACGATTAATGTTAAATTAATCGTTAGCGGGGTTTGAGCTCTTTTTCAACAATCTCCTGAAGATCATTTGTGGCAATACCTCTGTGAAGTTCACCGTCCATAGCTAAGCTTATCAGACCTGTCTCTTCACTTACGATAATGATCAATGCATCAGTTTTTTCTGCCAATCCTAAGGCCGCTCGATGTCTCATTCCGAGCTCAGCTGGAATGTCATTTCTCTGAGTAACTGGGAGTACGCATCTAACGGCACGAACACGCCCTATAGCGATATACATTCCCCCATCATGCATAGAGTTGTCCTTATGAAAGGTTGCCTCGATTAACGGCCCAAAGACGTCTGCGTTGAGTTTCGTAGAGCCTTGCAGATGTAAAGTAAGATCAGATGATCGTTGTAAAATAATGAGAGCCCCCTCTTTTCGAGAGGATAAGTTTACAACAGCGGAACAAATCTCATCAACTTTGAGGGGGTCACGATCTTCATGCCGAACAGACATTAAATTATTCAACCACCTTTTAGGTTTGTCGATATTCGCTCTCTCTCCGATTGAGAAGAGAAATTGACGTAGCTCTTGTTGGAAAACGATAATAACAGCAAGAATTCCGACTCCTATAAATTGCCCCAGAAGTTCTGCGAGCACAGGCATCCCCGCAAGTGACACGACTTTCCAGATGACGTAAATTGCGAGAAGCCCCATGAAAACAGGGATCGCCTGAGTACCCTTTGTCAGTCTATAAAGCCAAAGCACAATTACACCCACCAGAATTATATCCAATATGCGTGCACCAAATTGCACCAACGGAAAGACTACTTCCCAAGATTCGAGGAGGAAATTCACTTTTATTTTTCTATTGATTTCACGGTGCAAAGATGGTGATGAAGTACCACTACTTCACGTGCCTCACGAACATCATGAACACGTAGGAGGGAGGCTCCTCTTTCTAATGCCCAAGCATGAGTTGCCGTTGTTCCATTAAGTGCTTTTGAGGGCTGACAATCAAGGGCATTGTATATCATTGACTTTCTGCTTGTGCCAACGAGAATAGGGAGGTCTAATTCAGAAAACTCACCCAAATTGTTTAAAAGGGCGAAGTTGTCCTCTTTTCTTTTTCCGAACCCAAATCCTGGATCTAAAATCACATCGCTAACACCTGCTTTAGATAATTCAGTAATTTTTATTTTAAACCAAGCCTTGACTTCACTTACGACATTTTCATAACGAGGGTCAATCTGCATGTTATCAGGTCGACCGCGCATGTGCATAAGAACGTATGGGACGTTCGCTTCACCAGCTGCGTAAAATAATTCAGGGTCTAATGAGCCCGCCGAGATATCATTGATCAGAACAGCTCCAGCTTCAACGGCTTTGCGAGCGACTTCAGCCCTGTATGTGTCGATGCTTATATTCATTTCTGGCGACGAGTCTAACAAACCATTTAGAACGGGCTCGACTCTGGCCCATTCTTCAGTAGCGCTTACTGATTGTGAGCCCGGGCGAGAAGACGCCCCTCCGATGTCGACAATGTCGGCACCGTCTCTTTTCATTTTCAGTCCTGCAGCGATAGCCGTTTCCACTGTAAAATTGACTCCACCGTCATAAAAAGAATCTGGTGTAACATTTAAAATGCCCATTATGCCCACATCTGTAGACTTGTGAAAATTTCGCAATCCTTCACGAAATTTATCTATGTAAGTGATATCTCTCATCGTAACTTGGCGCAAGTTATTCAACCTGAGGAGAATTATTGTAATTTATGGAGGATCTATCACATACTATCGATAAATATGACAACGCGCTCAGCCGTTGCGAAACTCTATTCAAGAAGAAAACAGCCGATTATGGCACAGCTTGGAGGATTTTGCGTACTTCCTCACTGACAGACCAAATCTTTATTAAAGCGAATCGCATACGTACCATTCAAGAGGTCGAAGTAGCGAAAGTTGATGAAGGTATTACACCTGAATTTATAGGGATTGTTAATTACAGCTTGATGGCTTTAGTTCAACTCGAATTGCCATCTGACTATACTTTAGATCTTCCAGTAGTAGAGGCGAACGAAAGATTTCAAAATGCTGCCGTGAAAACCCGTGAGCTTATGCTCAATAAAAACCACGATTACGGTGAGGCTTGGCGAGATATGCGAGTTAGCTCTCTCACGGATCTTATATTGATGAAACTTCTTCGCGTTAAGCAAATTGAAGACAACCAAGGTAAAACCATTGTGTCTGAAGGTATAGATGCGAACTACATGGATATTGCGAACTACGCTCTATTCGCTCTTATTTTACTTTCTGAACAAACAGACGCAAAATGATGATTTGTAAACTTTCCCACGGTCTTACTCTATTTAGCAGAATGTTCGTCGGTGCTTTGTTTGTTGTTTCTGGGCTTATAAAGTCGAACGATGCGCTCGGATTTATGTATAAACTCGAAGAATATTTCGAGCCTGGTGCACTCAACTTAGAGTTCCTCACCCCATACGCATTGCAGATCGCTATATTCGTATGTGTTGCTGAAGTTCTCTTGGGGATTGCTCTCCTTGTTGGTGCATTACCTAAGCTCACCACCGTTCTAACTGTGGTGATGATGGTTTTCTTCACTTGGCTCACTTGGTACACAGCGACATGCGATCCTTTTGGGATGAAAATGATCACCGATGCTGACGGGACGGTAATGGAAATAGCAAATCAATGCGTTCTTGAATGTGGCTGTTTCGGAAATGCAATTCCCCTTACGGCCTACCAAAGCTTCCTCAAAGATCTCTTCCTCCTTATTCTAATCATTCCTATTGCGATTGCTGCTTTCCGTAATAAAATTCAGCTTAACGATCGCAATACTTCTGTGATTTTGTACACTGGTGCTCTCGTGTTGACTTTTCTCTTCGGATACATGATGTTAGACTGGATCTTTCCGGTTCTTTACTTGACATTCCTTTTACTTGCCGCTTCAATGGTTCGCCGCCGCGTTAACCACCCTAAAGTTGAGTGGATTATGGCTGCCGCAGTGGTCCTTGTTGCTGGTTTGGTCCAAATGAAAACAATTACCGATCTCCCCTTAAAAGATTACAGGCCTTATGCCATTGGAGAAAGCATTACTCAAAACCGTCTCTCGGCAGATGAAATAGGTTTAGATGCTCCTGTTTATGCTACTGAATACACTTTCAAGAATATTAGTACCGGCCTTGACTCAATCATCTTAAGTTCTGATTATTTGAAAGTATATAATGACGACTCATTTGTATCTACGTATGAAATTGTTTCATACGAAGGGGCTGAAGTAAAGATTTCTGATGGCTACGAACCCCGTATCATGGATCTTATCATGGAGAACGCCGCTGGGGATGATCTCACAGACGATGTGCTGTCTAACAAAGGCTACACTTTTTTCTATATTTCTAAAGACCTCGATGCCGTTGCTGATGCCGGTGCACCAGGTCAAGAAGAATTTAACGCTTTAGCTGAAGCCGCTCAAAAAGAAGGCATTACATTTTACGGTCTGACAAACTCAGGGGCCGATTTCAACAGCACATTTGCGACAGAAAACTCTGCTCCGTATGAGTTCCTTACATGTGATCAAATCGAGTTAAAGATTATGATCCGATCTAATCCTGGACTTGTCCTAATCAAAGAGGGCGTTGTGGTAGGGAAGTGGTCTTGGCGTGACATTCCGACGTTTTCTGAATTTGTAAATCTCCCATAAAGCACAATACGAAGTGCGATTTATACTCAAGCGACTATTGCAAGGACTTGGAGTCCTACTTGGTACACTTACGCTCGTATTCTTTATTTTTTCCTTCGTCCCTGACCCCGCACGAGAACTAGCAGGTCAAGCTGAGCGCGAATCTGTCGTCCAGGCGTTTCGGCATAAGCACGGTCTCGACCAGCCCCTACATTCTCGCTACATAAGTTTCATCTCTAATGCGATACAGGGAGATCTCGGATCGAGCTATATCACTAACAGGCCTGTTACGGACTCCGTTAAAGACGCTCTGCCAGCGACTTTGATTCTTGCCTCAGTTGCGATGTTTTTCGCCACTCTTTTTGGGATAGCGATAGGACTTACTCTGGCTCTATTTCCCAACTCTAAAATTGGAGATTTGGTTCTTTCCATTTGTGCCCTGGGCATGAGCGCTCCGAGTTTCGTTGTCGCCATTCTCGTCGCTTGGCTATTTGGTTACGTTCTGCATTCTTATACCCAATTGCCCATGACTGGTGGGATGATCATCGTAGCCCCATTTGAAGGTCCGCGTCTCGCCTGGGCACATCTAATCCTACCCGCCTTTAC
>Ga0308021_10001352_pt1 | contig 11192 bp, 1 predicted proteins | sample Neamet351_FD_201296 | JGI IMG/M metagenome (GOLD analysis project Ga0308021, IMG submission 201296) | Marine microbial communities from water near the shore, Antarctic Ocean - #351 | ecosystem: Environmental > Aquatic > Marine > Unclassified | place: Southern Ocean | collected 2014-10-02
GATAAGCTATCCATGGCCGCAACAACGCCGCAGCGCGTGCTACTGTGCGGGACAGGAAGTGTCGCTACGGTGAAGCTGCCGAAATTGGCGCTGGCGCTTGCGAAGCGTGGCTACGAGGTGCGGTTAGTGCTGACGCTGCGGGCGCGTGTATTTTTCGAGGATGGGGCTGCGGAGTGTTACGATGCAGAAGCCTGGGCCGCATTTCGCGCCGCCGAGCCCCCGTTCCGAGTGCTGACTGACGAGGATGAGTGGGGCGGCTTCTCGCGTGTGGGGCAGGACGAGGTGTTGCACGTGGCGTTGCGGCGCTGGGCAGATCTGATGCTCGTGGCGCCACTCTCCGCCAACACGCTCGCCAAGCTCGCGGGTGGACTGTGCGACAATTTGCTCACATGTGTGGCGCGAGCTTGGGACGTGCGCAAACCGTTGCTCGTCGCACCCGCCATGAACACGCACATGTGGACGCACCCCTTCACGGCGCGTCAACTGCGCGTGTTGTGCAAAGACCTGGGCTACGGCTATGTACCACCGGTAGAAAAGCTGCTGGCGTGCGGCGACAGGGGCCAGGGTGCCATGGCGGAGGTGGAAACGCTGGTAGAGGCCGTTGCGGCGGCGCTGGCTGAGGCAGATAAGCGCACGTGTACGGTTGATGGCAGCGGGGGTGGCGATGCTTCCACCTGCACGGAGTAAGTGCTGCGTCACAGACGCGCGACGCGTGCATGATTTGTGCAGTGTGCAGCATGCATGAGCAGTGAGCAGTGCTGACGAAGTGACGAGGATGAGGATTGCTATAAAACCTCCTCCATGCGCTCGCAAGCGGCTGTCATCGTCAAAGGATTTTTGGGAGACGGATGTTTTATGCTCATGTGTTTTATTTGGGGGCGGAATGGTGCATGGAGTTGGCACGGACAGAATGCGCTCTTTTTAGCGGGAAAGAACGATTCTACGGTGAGTCACAAACTGGTCTGCACCGGCACTGGCACAGCCTCAGGAATGAGGTCGTGGCGCAAGACAGACCGCACTTCCACGCGCCTGTCCAGCGCCGAGAACGGCGCACGCAGCTCGAAGGCGGCAGCGCCAGACTTCATGCCCGCGATGTCGGCGTGTTGTGCAGGTGGGATTGCAAAGCGCAAAAGCTGCTGTGGATCGTCGCCACACGGGCCAGCTGGCAACATACAGAACGCTGCACCAACCTCCGATGAAGAAATATCCGCTGGAAGCCGCGGGCTCCCGCTATCCACGCCATCGGCATTGGAGGCTGCGCGCCACCAGTAGAGGGCTAGTTCTGCACCGCGCTCGTCGCTCCTGTCAGTGTACCAGCGTCGAAGGCGCGCCCGCAGTGCCGTTGCGGCTGGGGTTGCACCAGCCTGCGCCAAGTCGTTTTGCTGTCCAGCTCTTGCGACCGTATCAACGGCCAAACCCCGCGAGCGGTACACGAAGACGCGGCCATTGCTGTCCAACTCATTGAGCGAGAGCCCCCAGAACGCGACGACAAAGTACTCATTCTGCTCGGTTGCTTCGCCCACATGTTTCTGCTGCTGCGCAGAGGTCTCTGCAATGGCAGCCGCCGCCTCTGCGGACGCGGAATGTCCAAACGCCGGGGCAGCGCCACCGTTGCAGCACAGGAGTGCAAGTGAGCGGGCGCAACGCAGGGCTTCCATCGCGTCAACGTAGGCGCAGCACGCCTGCCATCGCTTGCCTGCTTCCAAGAAGCACCGCACAGCGCACTGCAGCTGTGCTGCGGTTGTCGGCGGGCGATCCGCTGCTGCTGTCGCCACCGCCACTACCGCTGCCGTGCCTAAACCCACACCGCTGACGGTGCTGCCGTTGACTGCACCAGCGGCTGGAAGCGGCATGGTAGGCACGAGCCGGCTGGCAAGTGCAGACAACACAGCAGCGCACTCGCTGCTGCAGGCACCGCAGCCACCTGAGACGGCGCTTACACCACCCGTTTGCGGGCCAGCGTCAAAGTTGAGCGGTTGCAGCGCGCGCGCCAGCACACTAAAAGGCGCGCCCGCGGCGCTTGCCGCAGCGCTGGAGCCACCACCGAAGCTTCTATGTCCTAGCAGCGCCAGGGCTGACAGCAACGCGCGCTGCGTGGCACCTTGCAGTCCCAGCGCGTTACTCCGCTGCGCAACACGCACCGCACCCTCCAGCGCCATCTCCCACATCGCAGCGACTGCGGCGACGCCACCCCCCACGCCCGCAGAGGGACCGTCGCAGTGCCGACGCCATGTTTCCATCGCGCGCAGTCCGCGGAGGATGTCTGCCGCTGAGCGCCACGCTTGGCTGCCGGGGCGGACGCCCGCAGAACGCAACACGCTCAACAGCCGTGCACCACTGTCGCCCCAATCGGCCACAACGCTCGCCTCCGCTGCCGCTTCCGCTGCCTCCACCAGCGCAGCAACCAGGCATCGCCCCAGCTCCTCTTCGCCTTGTGCCTCTGCCAGCCAACGCACAGCTGCGCAAAGCGCCTCCGCCGCGCCCTCCGCACCCGCTGCACCGCACCCGAGCACGGCCACTGCAGCGCGTGCCACAACCGTCAGCGTTTCGGAGTGAGGCTCGTCGGCAACGTCGATGGACACAAGCGCTGCAAGCGAGGTACGCCGCCGCGCTGCCTCCGCAGCCACAAGTCCGCACTCGCGTATCATTGAGCCGATTGCAGTCGCAGCACCCACGCCCATGCCACCACAGCCGGGCAAGCGAAACACAAGCCGCAGAGCCAGCGCCAGCATTGGTGGGCGCAGGGACAAGAGCAGCGCAGGCGGAGCCGAGCCTGTTTGCGCAGTGTCCACCGGCCCTGGGCCGCGTCCATGCCATGCGTGGCGCAGCTCGATAAGACTCCGTACCCCCCCACCATGCATGCTGCTGACCACCGAACCAACGGCACACAGTGCATGCCCGCATGCCGACCACCACAGTTGCGGGCATTTCCCGCCGCTGCCGTTCCAACCAAAGACACCCTCCACTATTGCCAGCAGCTTTGTGCAGCGGTCGCCAATTCCAATTACATCTGGCTCACCGCCACCAGCCACACCATCGGCCAGGATTGCGCGCCACAACGCCGCATTTTGCAGCCAGCGCGCTGCAGCCACAAAACAGCCGTTGTAGGCATTGAGCGCGGCACGCTGCTGCTCGCTGCTGGCCACACCCAGAGCCCCGCACACACGGCGCCGCGTAAGCAGAGCCAAAGTCACTCGCTGCAGCGCCTGTACCAGCGACAGCTGCGCAGCATTCGGCTGCCACCCGGTAGCGCGCTGCTCTTCTTGCTCCTGGCGGGACAGCTGCTGGCCGATACCACGCTGGCCCGGCTCGTCGAGCTTAAGCATGAGCAGCACATCTGTTGCCGCCGCCATGAGCGCGCAGGCCCAGCGCGCCAGCTCTGCTCCTGGTGTTCCTACCTCCATGACATGCGATTCCACTCGCTCGTCCACCGGCAGTGACCGTAGCGCAGCACCGATCGCGTCGACCACAACGACAACCGCGAGCGTGGTACCAGCGCCACCGAAGTGCGCGCCTGCTGCTTCCGCTGCACTGCCTACCGCCGCAACAGCTGCTGCATGGTGCGGGTGCGGAGACAAAAGCAGCAGCTGCATCAACCGCCCTAACATCCGCACCGAGGCCACACGGCAAGGTAGTGGCGCACTCTTGCGTGACACGAGCGGCGCGATCACACGGCGCAGCGGCCCCACGCACGGCGCGCGCCCATCACGCAACCTTTGCAACATGCCGGCAAGTAGAGCGGGGAAGGAACCACGCAGCAGCGAGAGGACTGCATCGCGCTCCCGACAATTATGGCGTCGCGCTGCAAGCGCCGCCGCTGCCGTGGCACGTCCAGCCGCGGTGCGCTTGTTTTGCCCATGGTCGTCGGCGTCGGCATCGGCTGTAGCTTCGACACCTTCGAACAGGGCATTGCGCAAAGCTGCTGGGATCGAGTCGTTGTCGTGGGCCATCGCTGCCGACGCCGAGGAAGAGGGATGACGCCGCGGTGAACTGCGCAGCCCTGCGCCGCCGGCCTTTTCGGCTGGTGGTGGTGCCATCGCATACCACATCGGCGCCGTGGCAATCCAGCGCGATGTGGATAACAAGACGCGCTCCAATGCAAGCTCTAAGCAGCCGGCAACAGAGGATCCACCGCCATCGGGCACTGGGACGCCACTGCCATCCGTTGCCGACTGCCGTGACTGCTCGTGGTAGCCGTGATGCTTGTGCGGAGACATTGGGTGGTCGTGTGCTGGTGGTGGCACAGCCTGCTGGTGGTGCAATGAGTGCGCACGGGGGTGCCGACGGTTGCGGCTGTAGCCACCCCCATCGTCACTGGATTCATCATCTCGATCACTCCCTGATGATGCAAGCGAGCCCTCAGCACTTGCAAAATCACCATCGCTGCCGTTGTCGCCACCACGCCTGTTTCCCACGCTCTGTGAAAGGTGCTTGGCATCTGTGTCGCCATAGAGCCACCCTCGAGCAGGCGGAGGTTGTACAGGCAGCGCACGAGCAGCAGCGCTGCGTCCACTCGCCGCCGGGCCCAGGAAACCCGGGCGACCGCCAATCTCCTGCTGCTCCTTAAATGTCGGCCAGCGTAGCGCTACCAGCAGATCACCCACCGCCTCTCCCTGAGCCCCAACGAGCGGCACAGTGAACTGCAGCCGTGGCCCATCGCTGCCTTGCGTGGGCAGAAGGCGGCGCAATTCGATGTGTGCGAAGCCCATCACCGCGCCTGGGCAGCCAAGATCGCGTACGCTCACCGCCGCGCGCTGCGAGGGCACACCGCCCGCCGCTTGCGAAGGCATCCCGATCCAGTGTCCGACCTTCACGTTGTACCACCCACGTCCCCATCCGTCGTCAGTGTCGTCAAGGTCGGGCTCAGCACCCGCTGCCGCCGCGGACGATACCCGCACTGGTGCTGGTAGTACAACTTCACGCCATGGTGGTGCCTCGGGCAGTGTAGTGGCAGGGGCAAGGCCGCTCCCACCCGCGGCGATGCCCTCCCGTGCGCCATTCAATAATTTCGCTTGGCCACCCACGAGCTCAATCTCCACAAGCGGCTGAGCTTCAAACACTTGCCGTCTGGCAGCCGTGCACACGCAGCGCTCGCGCATACGCAGGCGTTCAATTCCTAGCATTACTAACACAGCGGTGGCCTCGTCCCCATCCTCGGCACTCCTTGCGGTCTTTTGCTGGGCCGGCGGAAAACTGTACTGCGCTGTTGACGGCGGCGCTGGTGGCGCATGCGTGGCTGGGCGTGGAGTGCGTTGCGCAGGGTGGTGTTTTTGCGGGGTAGAGTACGCTCGACTTGGCGTCATCGCCTGCATCGCTCCCGGCGGAGGCATCACCGTGCCACCCGTCGCAAGGTGCGTTGGTGAAGCCACAGCAAGCCGCTGCTGCATGCGGGCCATTGCCGCCGCAACCTCTGTGTGAGCGTCCAGGCGGCCACCTGGGACGACTGCCCTTGGGCTACCGCCTAAGCCGCTGCTGATGCCAAGAGGCGCGCCTTTGGACAAGACATGCGGAGGCAGTAGAAATGGCGCGCGGGGCGCTTCTTGTGCTGCCTTTACGGCCGCTGCGCGTCGGGCAGCGAATCGACCTCCCGGCGTGGGCATTGCCGCCGTGGACGATGAATTAGGTTGAAGCTCGTCAATTTTGGCGCGCACACGGTCGCTGGCCAGCGCGAGAAAGATGAGCTGTGGTAGCGTGCGCACAACAGCCAGTGATTCCTGCTCCTCCTCCTCGTCGTGCTCATCCTCCTCGTCCTCTTCCTCCTGCCGCTGGAGCTCGTCTTCTTCCGTCTGCTGTTCGTCGTCACTTGCGCTGTCATTATCGTCACTGCTGCCCTCCTTGCGCCCTGCCGCCATCGCCGCAGCTGCCGCCCCCGGCGTGTAAGGTGCATGACGGCGGTCAGGCTGCTGGTACTGTGCTGCTGCACGGAGCCCATGCTGCTGGTTCATGCTCAGCTCCTCACGCCGCGCGCGCCATTCGCGGCGCCACTGCGCTCGCATTTCACCTCGCACTTCTGCCTCCAAGCGGCGCTGCACCTCCGCCGCTGCACGCTCGCGCGCCCGAGCTGTGCGCGCCGCCGATGCCCGATGCGCCGCGACAGATACCTCCAGCGACTCGGAGACGCACTGCAGCAGCAAGACAGCGATTGACCCGCACACCAACCCGTAGCGACCACCCACACGGTTGCCATTTCCACACAAGACGCCCCCCAGAGCCGAGTGCAGCCCTGGCGTGCCATTGCCGCCCACGATACGGTCCAGCTCCTTGGACAAAAGCGTGCCGTCGTCATTTTCGGCTCCAGTATGACGTGTACCACCGAGCCCGACGCTGCTGCCAGCACGAAGCGCAGTGGGCGGCGGGATATGGTCGCGCCGAAATTCGACAAGAGCGGACCGCAGTGCATGCAAATTCGGACTTGCCGCCGCCTCAGCAGCGCGCAGCGCCGCCGCCTCAGCGGAGCTCTCGCGCAGAGGGTGCCAGAAAATTGCTGCGTCATCACCCTCGTGCTGATCCTCCACCACCTCATCGTCGGCGCCTACACCGCACGCTATCCAGACGCCCATCGTTGCCACCAGGGCCCCAAAAGCCTGCCGCCGCACGGCAAAGCACGCATCGCCCTCTTCCTCTGCATTGATTCCCATTGCGCCTGCTGGCGCCTCAAGCTCGACAGCGCGCGTGAAGCTGTTGCCTGACACGGCGACGCGCTCCATAGTGTGGCATGCCGCCTGCAGCACCCCGACGAGATGGGGCGGCGCGAGGACTTCGGCGGCAGGCAAAGCACGAACCGCAGCAGCAGAAAGATAGGGTGCTAGCGCTAGTGCACTGAGACCGGGTGTGTCGACACGAGAGCCGCTACCGTCCACATCGCCTTCACCTTCGCCTCCATCGTCCTCGTCTGCGTCGTGGATGCCGCCTAGCTGCCGCCATAAAGGTGGCCCTGTACCTCCTCCTCGCCGAGCCTCAACCAACCGACCAACCGCACCCATCAGCCCGCGCGTCGGCCACAAACTCACCAAGCCTGCCCACTCGCCACGCGCCGCGTGCTCAACTGGTGCTGCTGTCACCCACAGCCGGAATTTCTTCTCGATTGGCGCGGCTGAAGACGAGGAGTTCGTTGCGTGGACGTCCAGGCGGCTTGCTAAGTCGCGCTGGGCAGCGCTACTCACAGCATCTGCATCTAACTGCGCGGCTCGCTCCGCCACCGCACCAATGCGCATAGCCACGGTCAGACGCCGTACACCACGCGATATGGAGCGCACAGCGGCCTCCGTCGTCCCACCCACCCCACCTTCGGGGCTCCGATCGCTGACCTTGAAGACCAGCACTGCGCCGCCGGGTGCGCCGCCCCCACCCTCGCCTCCCGCGACATTCGGGTGCAGCAAGCCTCCAAAGTGTATCGCCCCACCGCTTTCACCGTCCACGAGCTTCCCCAGTGCGACGGCTCGTCCTGCAACTGCCTCTTCTTCTGGCACCGTAAGCGGCAGCAATACTCCGTCACCCGCCAGCCCCCTCGAGGACCGGCCAGTGCCTTTCCACTTCGAGGCGGTGAACAGCAGTGCCGCACCAGTTGCCTCCGTCTGAACTTTTGCTGCTGCCGAGGCGCCACCCGCCCCGCCCCTACCACTGTTTACACCCGCTGCCTGCTCGTCCGCTGCCATTCGGCGCTGTCGCTGCCGCTGCCGCTGCTCCCACAGCCGCAGCCCGGCACGCACCGCCCGCAAATCGACCTTGAAGCGCTCACGCCACGGCAGCGTCATGGCGCCGCTCCAGCGCCATAGTGAAAGCGCTAGCCGATTTCGTGGACCCAAGGTATGCCTGATACCACCGGCCATTGTCTCACCAACCCCACCCTCTCGTGCCGCACCAGTCGGGCCGCCCGCAAAATGCAATGCGGCAATAGGCAGCACTGTTCGCGTGCCGCGCTCCACCAGCGACACCTCGACTTCGATCGTCCAGTCACCCCGCACGAATTGAGCCGGCACCGCGCCCGCACCCTGCGCGCCACCGAACGTGCGCATTGTGTTACCCACGACAGCTTCCGAGAGCAGGTCAACTGCGAGATGCAGCTCATCGCACGGCCGCTGTGTCACGGCACCTGCACCACCGCGGCGGAAGCTGCCGGTGCCGCTGCCCAGCGCGGCGGCCTCGGCCACCGCCCCCGCCGACCACCCCTCATTCGTGCTCGCGCCCCTGCTTCCGTCTGCCGCACCACCTGTGCCCGCAACCGGCGCCCCTGCGCCCCCCTGCACCGCTTCTAGCGCCGTGTGCAGACCCGCGTTAGCGCCTTTGGTCAGCGCGCCGATCGAGAGAGCCGCGCGCACAGCATCCGCGGGCGGGGCGGCGAGGCGGCGCGTTGCCTCGCTTCCTAGCGTGCGAGATACGAGCACCTTAGCGGCCGCCGAATTCGCCGTCATAGTAGCACGGCGCGGCCGCGGTGCAGCGGCCGCGAACTGCTGCATGCTGCGCTGCGCAGCGTGCTCCGAGCGCGGCGGCTCGAGCACGTCACTGCCGGGTTGAATAGTGCCGGTTCCCTCCGCATCGACGCGGAGCGAGACCTGCTTTCGCAGCTTTGGCTTGGGCTTAGGCGTGGATACTACAACGGAGGCGGCGGCAGCGGCGGCCGCCTCCTTGTCTGCCGCCCGCGCCGCCGCCCGCGCCTGCCGCCGCTCTTCGCGCGCCACCGCCCGCACCTCCGCTCGCGCTGTGCGCTCCCGCGCCAGCGTGTCCCGCCGTGTCTCTGGCCGCTCGCCGTAGCGTTCTTCCAGCGCTTCGAGCAGCTCTTCCGCCTCGTACGCCTCGAGGATCTCCGCCATGTCCGCACGGCTCTTGCTCAGATCGTGTTGTTGGTAGAAGGCGAAGAGCTGCTCCACGCTGATCGACTCCTCCTCCCCCCCCCCCTCCTCCTCCTCCTCCTCCTCCTCCTCCTCCTCCTCATCGCCCTCATCCTCATCGTCGTCGTCATCATGTTCGCCACCACCACCATCCGTCTCACGCTGCTGCATCTGCCGCTGGTGCATGGCCTCTGCGGACTCGGCAGCCACCTTCGCCGCCGCCTTGGTCGCCACCGCCTCCGCCGCTGCCGCCGCCTCCGCCGCTGCGAGCGCGGCGCGATTCGCGTCCTCCCACGCGGCGCGGCGCAGCTCCTCCCCCTCGTCGGCGCGTGCCATGCGCGCCGCCTGCGCCTCCGCCACTCGGCGCAGCGTGTCGCCCAGCGCCCCGCGGTGCAGGCTCAGCCGAAGGCGCAGCGCACCGATACCACATTCGTGGTTGCGCAGAGCCACCTCCAGCAGCGCCCCACCCGCGCCGGCCTGCTGCTGCGTCCCCTCCGAGCATTGCATCCCGTTATAGGCGGGCGAGGCAGGGTCGTTCTGCACAAAGATGGCAACGGAGACATCGCCGACCATGGCGAGCGAGCGCAGCAGCGCCGCATCGATCTTCAGCGCCGCCACACCGAAGGGCCAGCGGTGCAGCGCTTGGCCGCGATCCGCGTCATCCTTCGCCTCGTCGCGCGATACGTCGTGCTCCACGAGCAGCACGCGCACGCAGAGGTACAGCCCGCCCGGATCGGCGCCGGTGCTGCCGCCGCCCTCATCGCTCGCCAGCGCCATCGCCCCCCCCACCCCGCTGAAGAGAATGGGCGCCGGCTCCTGCATGGCCACCTCCTCCGTCACCGGCGTCAGCTGCGATGTGCACAGGCTCACAAACAGCTCATGTTCCGCGGCGCTGTACGTGTCCAGCTGCACCGCAGCCTCGAGGTGGACAACCATGTTTTGCAGATTGTTTTGTTTTGAACGTTTTCGAGTGATCGATCACGAGGTGGCTAGCCGTTCTTTCCGGTAAAACGCTGAGGAAATAGCTGTTTTCCAGTAACGATGAGGAAGCTGCAGGGGGGCTCGGTTGCTCACGTGGCCGGCCCCCACAACAAAACGCCTCGATTGGACTCCATCGGCGTCGTCGTCCGGTCTCTTCCTTGGAGTTCCCAGCTGCTCAAACCTCAAACACCGTGTGTGAAACCGGCCGGACATGCCAACGTCGATGCCGCTGCTGTTCGCAGTTCGGTAGCCACCTACCTGCACAGAGCGACATGGGTGGCGGCGCCAGCAAGGCGGGAAATGCCAAGGCGCAAGACATTGTGACCGCTGATGTGGTGACCGAGCCGCAGGCGGCGGCACCAGCGCCGGCGGGGCAGGGCGCCGCGGACGAAGCTTGGCTCGCCGGGAATGCGGTAGCTGTGGCTGATGAGCCGGACGACGGCGAGGACGACGCTTGGGGCAGCCCCGCCAAGAGCCGCGGCGCGCAGCAGCGCAAGGGCGGACGCGCCTCGCTCTCCGCCTTCGATGCGGGCGGCGCCGACTGGGGCAGCCAGCTACAGCTGGTGGGCGAGGACAACATCGCACCCGCCACACCCTCGCCCGTCAAGTCGCGCCGCGGCGTGAGCTCTCTCGCCAGCGCACGGGACGTGCTGCGCCTGGCGGACGAGGTGGGCGGCGAGCAGGCGGCGGAAGCCGAGGTGGCGGACGCCTCCGCGGCAGTGCTGTTCGACATGATGGAGCTGCTACAGCACCTGCCCGGGCCGGAGCGTGACCGCCTCGTGCTCGAGGCGGCAAGCGCGCTGGACGCGGGCGCGCTGGAGCACGCGCGCGATTGGAAGAGCCGCGAGGGCAGCAGCGAGCCGCGCGGGGACACGCTCCTCACCTCCGCCGCGCGCCACGGGCTGCTGGCCACGCTGACGGCGCTGCTCGACCACTGCCCCGCGCTCGCGGACGTGCCGGACGCATACAACCACACCGCGCTGCACGTAGCCTGCGCCGGCGGGCGGCTCGCCGCGGCACGCGGCGGTGCCGGCACGCCGGGCGGCGGCGCAGGCGGCGCCGAGTGGCTGGACGCGGTGGAGGCGCTGCTGCGGGGTGGGGCGTCGGTCGACGTGCGCGACGGCATGGGATGCACGGGGCTGCACTACGCTGCCGCAGCGGCGGAGCGTGAGCTGGCGATGCTGCTCCTGCTCAACGGGGCGAGCGTCAACGCCGCGGACGAAGGGGGGAGCACGCCCTTCGACCACGCCACTGCGCTGCTCGCCACTGCCGACCCGCGCGCCGCTCCACTGCTCGAGATGCTCCGCGAGCATGGTGGCCACGGCGGCTCGCAGCCCATACCGGTCTGCCACCCAGGGCAAGGGCTTTGGGGCAAGCTAGCGG
>Ga0308021_10001353_pt1 | contig 11188 bp, 8 predicted proteins | sample Neamet351_FD_201296 | JGI IMG/M metagenome (GOLD analysis project Ga0308021, IMG submission 201296) | Marine microbial communities from water near the shore, Antarctic Ocean - #351 | ecosystem: Environmental > Aquatic > Marine > Unclassified | place: Southern Ocean | collected 2014-10-02
CCTGAGTCCCAGCGTCATCGAGGCCTCACTTTTATTCTGGTGCCACTGGATACACCCGGTATTACCGTACGTCCTATTCCCCAGCTAGACGGGCTGCCGGGTTTCGCCGAAATATTTTTTGACAACGTTAAAGTCCCGGTCGCAAATCGTCTTGGAGAGGAGGGCGCAGGCTGGAGTGTGGCGATGGCAACGGCTGGCTTCGAGCGCGGTTTAATGTTGCGCTCGCCGGCACGCTTTCAGGAGACCGCGCGCCGATTGGTTGAGCTCTACAAAGAAAACCGGGCAACAGCAGACAGCGACCCAGCGGTTAAGGAGGCAGTGCTGCGCGCTTACATGGATGCAGAGAGTTATTGCCTATCCACTTATCAAACCGCCTGTAGGCTAACGCAGGGTGGCAAGATTGGTGCAGAATCTTCCACCAATAAAATTTTCTGGTCTGAATTGGATCAGGCTATGCACGCCACGGCGATGAGCATCCTCGGTGCCCGGGCAGAGTTGCTACCTCACGCGCCGGATGCTTCGGGTGTTGGTAACTGGTTGGATGGCTGGCTGTTTTCACAGTCGGGCCCTATCTATGCGGGAACCAATGAAATTCAACGCAATATTATTGCTGAAAGAATGCTGGGAATGCCGAGGTAAATCATGGATTTTACGTTTAGCGAAGATCAATTATTATTCCAGGATTCTGTTCGCGATTTCCTGGCCAATGAAGTAACGCCAGAAAAAATTCGCGCTAGCTGGGAAACCCAAGACGGCAGAGATCCAGCACTATGGCAACAAATTGTTGAGATGGGCTTGCCCGGCATAACGGTTCCAGAGGAATTCGGTGGTCTGGGGATGAGTGAGCTGGACTTTATATTACTCGCCCAGGAGTGTGGTTATGTGGCTCTACCAGAGCCACTTGTGCACACCTGTTTAGTTGCTGTGCCTATGTTGCAGGCCTTGGGGGGTGAGTTGGCAGCCCAGTGGTTGCCAAAAATAGCCGCCGGGGAGGCAAAGGTTGTTGTGGGGCTGGAACAAAATCTTCTGGTAGAAGATGCGCATACGGCCGACCTATTGCTCATCCAAAAAGGCACCGAACTGTTTGCATTAACGCCGCAACAGGTGACCTTGCGGCACAATGAGTCCATCGACCCCTCGCGTAAGCTTTACGCTGTTGAGTTTGATGGTTCAGTACAGCCGGTGGCCAGTGGCGAACAAGCGACGTATCTGGTAAATGCGGCCCTAAACCGAGGGGCTCTGGCTTGTGCCGCTCAGTCCTTAGGGCTCGCACAGCGCATGATCGACATGACCGTCCTATACACAACTGATCGCCATCAATTTGGCAAACCGATAGGCTCATTTCAGGCCGTTAAGCATCACATGGCCAATATTGCAGTGTGCCTAGAATATGCTAAAGCGCCGGTTTATCGTGCGGCCTATGCGATTGCCAATGGGCAGGCGAGCGCATCGTGCAATGTGTCTCATGCCAAAATCGTCGCTTGTGAAGCGGCCAAGCTCGCGGCGAAAAACACTATTCAGGCTCATGGTGCCATGGGTTATACCTGGGAAGTAGACCTGCATATTTTTATGAAAAAATCCTGGGCATTAGCTAACACCTGGGGTGATGAGGGTTTCCACAAAACCCGAGTATCCGATTACATTTTTGCCGAGGGCGCAATGTTGGGCGCTGGCAATACATTTTAATGATTCTTTTTACAAGGAAATAGTTTCATGGCAGACGCGTATATAGTAGATGCGGTTCGTTCCCCGACAGGGCGGCGTAAAGGTGGTTTGGCCGATGTACACGCAGCTGATTTAGGTGCACATGTATTAAAAACATTGGTCGATCGCAATGGCATTCCCGATAGCGAATACGATGATGTGATGTTCGGTTGTGTCGACACCATAGGCCCTCTAGCGGGGGACATTGCGCGTACAAGCTGGTTGGCAGCCGGTCTAGCCGAGGAAGTGCCAGGCACCACCATCGATAGACAGTGTGGCTCGTCGCAGCAGGCCGTACATTTTGCGGCACAGGCAATTATGGCGGGAGTGAATGATGTTGTTGTTGCTGGTGGCGTGCAAACCATGACCAGTATTCCTATTTCGTCTTCTATGTTGGCTGCAGTACCCCTGGGCTTTAATGACCCGTTTTCGGGTAGTGAGGGTTGGGTAGCTCGCTATGGTGATGTGCCTGTTTCCCAGTTCAACTCTGCTCAAATGATTGCCGATAAATGGAATTGCTCCCGTGAAGAGATGGAGGCGTTCGCGCTTGAGTCTCACCGGCGAGCTTTAAATGCGATTCACGAAGGACGGTTTGTGCGAGAGATAGCGCCGCTCAATGGCGTTGATATGGATGAAACTGTGCGCAACACATCAATGGAGAAAATGTCAGAGTTACAGCCGCTACAGGAAGGGGGAACAATAACCGCAGCAGTCTCAAGCCAAACCTGTGATGCGTCCTCTGCAATGCTGATTGTTTCCGAGGCGGCACTGAAACGCTATAACTTAACCCCAAGAGCCCGTATCGCGCATATGAGTGTGCGCGCAGCAGACCCAATATGGATGCTAACCGCACCCATTCCCGCAACTGAATACGCACTTAAAAAATCCGGGATGAAACTCCAGGACATCGACTTGGTAGAGATAAACGAAGCTTTTGCCTCGGTGCCCATGGCGTGGTTAAAAGAGACCGGTTTTCCACACGAAAAAACCAACGTCAATGGTGGCGCCATATCGCTGGGCCATCCTCTTGGGGCGACTGGAACAAAATTAATGACTACTTTGCTGCATGAGTTGGAGCGCAGCGGTGGTCGCTACGGTTTGCAAACCATGTGTGAAGGTGGCGGTCAGGCCAATGTCACTATTATTGAGAGGTTATAGGCAATGACAGGAATATGTGAAGGACGGGTAGTCATCATCACCGGCGCCGGTGGCGGCTTGGGTCGCGAGTATGCACTGGAATTTGCCCAGCAGGGCGCCAGCGTTGTGGTGAATGACATTAACGCAGTGTCTGCTAAAGCAACCGTTGATCAGATAGAGGCGATGGGCGGCAAGGCACTGGCAAATACGGCTGACATCACAAACTATGATGACTCCCTCAATATCGTTAAGGCTGCTATAGAAACATTCGGCGGACTGCATGTGGTCGTTAACAATGCCGGAGTGTGTCGCGATCGCATGTTCGCCTCGATGACAGAGCAGGAGTGGGATCAGGTCATTGCAGTTCATCTTAAAGGGCATTTCTGTATTAGCAGCCACGCTGTTCATTACTGGCGAGCGCAGTCCAAGGAAGGAGCCGAAGTCAATGCACGGATCATTAACACCTCATCCGGAGCTGGCCTGAATGGGTCTGTTGGCCAGAGTAATTACGTTGCGGCTAAGGGCGGCATCGCCTCTCTAACACTTAACCAGGCTGCAGAACTGCAGCGCTACGGAATAACCGCGAACGCTTTGGCGCCTGCGGGTCGCACCGGCATGACCGAAGACGTATTTGCCGACATGATGAAAAAACCCGAAGAGGGGAGCTTTGACTATTATGACCCGGCTAATGTAGCACCGCTGGTTGCCTGGTTGGGTTCTGTGCAATCGTCTCATGTTACGGGGCGTGTGTTCGAAGCCGAGGGCGGAAAAATTTCTATCGCCGATGGATGGCGTTCTACCAAGCCAGTCGACAAGGGTGATAGATGGTCTCCTGAAGAAATTGGTGGTGCTATTGACCAACTGTTCGCGCAGGAAGTTGCGGCGCAGAAAGTCTACGGTAGCTGATCGATCACGGAAGTATTTAGCGCATGGAATTTAAATTTACTGAACAACAGGAAATGATCCGCGATACGGCGGATGCTTTTCTTGCCAAGTCTTCAGCCAGTGCTGCGGTTCGCAGCGCCATGGTGAGTGAACTTGGCTATGACCCGCATCTGTGGTCGAGCATCACTCAGGAGATGTTTTGGCAGGCTATTCACATTCCTGAACAATACGGCGGAATGGGTTTAGGCTACGTTGAGTTGGTGGCGATGCTGGAGCAGATGGGGCGCTACTTATTGTGCTCTCCCTTTTATTCTACGGTTTGTCTTGCAGGCAATGCGCTATTGGTTGCTGGCACTGAGCAACAAAAAGAAAAATATTTGCCTGAAATCGTAGCCGGGTCAACAGCCACTCTTGCATACACTGGGGCAAAAGGGGGTTGGGATGCTTCGGCCATAGATGTTGTGTGCGAACCACAGGGTGACGGTTTTGTCCTCAATGGCATTTATCGTTTTGTGCCAGATGGCCACAGTGTTGACTTACTTGTTGTCGCCGCGAGAGCGCCCGACACTCAAGGTGAAGCCGGTATCAGTCTTTTTGTCTTACCTGCTGCCACTGAAGGTATTACTCGACAGTGGCTGCCCACAATGGATCAGACGCGCAAGCAGGCGCAGTTGGAGTTTCATGATGTCAGTGTGGACGGCGCAAGCGTGATGCAGGCACCTGGGCGCGCTTGGCCTTTGCTCGAGAAGATAATCGATTTGGCAACTGTTGCAATATCTGCCGACCAACTCGGTGGAAGCCAGAAAACATTGGACAGCAGCGTGGAGTATTTACAGCAGCGGGTGCAGTTTGGTCGGGTTATTGCTTCCTATCAGGCTGTGAAGCACAAGGCGGCAGATATGATGGTGAAAGTTGAAGCGTCTCGTTCGGCCGTTTATTACGCCGCTTGTATCGCTGATGAGGCGCTGCAAGGCGAAGCCCTGGGCTCGCAGCTGGCAGAAGTGGCAAGCATTGCCAAAGCCTATTGTAGTGACGCATATTTCCACAATGCAGGCAGCGCTATCCAATTACACGGCGGGGTGGGTTTTACCGCAGAGTACGATATTCAATTGTATTTTAAGCGCGCAAAATCGACAGAAACCTTTCTCGGCGACGGTGCTTTTCATCGCGAGCGTCTGGCTTGCATTTTGCTCGATGGGGAGGCTGTGGCATGAAGCTCAGTTTCAGTGTAGAAGATGAACATTTTCGTAATGAGGTGGCCGCTTGGTTAGCGGATAACCTCTGTGGCGAGTTCGAACAGATTCGCCATCGGGGAGGTCCGGGTGATGAGCATATGTTTGTGCAGGAACGTATCGCCTGGGAACGTCAACTGTACTCCGGTGGTTGGACCTGTGTGGGTTGGCCTGAAGAGTTTGGTGGTCGTGGTGCGAGTATCGAGCAGCAGGTAGTGTTTCATGAAGAGTATGCCAGGGCAGGCGGGCCAGGTCGCATAGGTCACATTGGCGAAACTCTGACGGGCCCCACGATTATCGCGTTTGGCAGTGACGAGCAAAAGCAGCGGTTTTTGCCGGGGATATTGCGCGGCGAGCAACTGTGGTGTCAAGGTTACTCAGAGCCGGCAGCGGGGTCTGATCTTGCGAACATCAAAACAAAAGCCCGTTTCTGTGAAGAATCTGGTCAGTGGAGCATTTCAGGCCAGAAGGTCTGGACTTCTTTGGCGCACGAGTCGCAGTTCTGTTTTGTGCTAGCACGAACAGACTCAGAATCGGTTGGTCACAGAGGCTTGGGTTTTTTCTTGATGGAGATGGCTCAGCCGGGGATTGAAGTCGTCCCAATAGAGCAGCTGACGGGTACCAGTGAATTCAATGAAGTCTTTTTTGATGAGGCGGTATGTGGCGCGCAAGATATTGTCGGTGAGCCCGGCGATGGTTGGAAAGTGGCTATGGGGCTGCTTGGATTTGAACGCGGCGTTTCTACTCTGGGACAGCAAATGTTGTTCAGGAACGAGTTTGATGAAATCGTTCGCGTCGCCAAAACCAATGGAGCGGCTCAAAATAGCGCTATTCGGCAGCGTATCGCCGATGCCTATGTTGGGCTCCAAATTATGCGAGCTAATAGCATGCGCATGCTCTCCGGCGGAGGTAGTGGCGAGCTACAAAAAGAGGCGATGATATATAAACTGTACTGGGCGACATGGCATCGCAATTTGGGCAAGCTGGCTATGGATGTGCTGGGTTCAGAGAGTGAGGTTCTCGAAGGCGGGCCCTATGAGCTCGGTCGTTTACAGTCTATGTATTTGTTTACGCGCTCTGACACTATCTACGGAGGCACTAACCAGATTCAACGAAATATCATTGCTGAGCGAGCGCTGGGCATGCCCCGTGAGCCGCGCGGGTAATCTACTATCACAATTAATAGGAGTTAATAATGGCACTAAAACAGCCACCCCCTTATGTTAAAGGCCATAACTTGCTGGCGGGCAAGTCCGTGCTGATCACCGCAGCAGCAGGGGCAGGAATTGGTTTTGCCGCTGCCACCCGAGCTGTGGAAGAAGGTGCAAGAGCCGTGATGATTAGTGACGTTCACGAGGGCCGACTGGCTAAATCGGTAGAGGCGCTCAAGTCAGATCACGGCCTAGAGTCAGTGTACGGTCAGATAGCGAATGTCACAGTCGAAGAGGACGTGCGCGCACTGGTAGAGGATGCAGAGTCCCTCATGAGTGGCGTGGACGTGCTTATTAACAACGCGGGTCTGGGCGGCACTAAGATGTTGGTAGATATGGAAGATGAGGAGTGGTCCAGGGTTTTGGACGTAACCCTTACCGGCACCATGCGCATGACCCGGGCCATGTTAAAGAAGATGCAGCCACGGCGCGCTGGTGTAATTGTCAACAATGCATCTGTGCTAGGTTGGCGCGCGCAGAAAGAGCAATGCCATTACGCCGCAGCCAAAGCCGGGGTAATGGCATTAACGCGCTGCTCTGCGCTGGAGGCGGCCGATTTCAATGTGCGCATTAATGCAGTGTCCCCCTCGATTGCCTTTCATGAGTTTTTGAAGAAGACCACGCCCATGGCGCTGCTGGAAGAGCTGGCATCGAAAGAAGCCTTCGGGCGCGCTGCGGAGGTTTGGGAAGTGGCGAACGTGATGATGTTTTTGGCATCGGATTATTCCAGCTACATGACGGGGGAAATCGTTCCTGTGTCTAGCCAAAGAGCCTAGTTAAGGAGTGTTTTGCCCATGTTTGGAGAAGCTCGCCGGATTCTGGAAGCTTGTTACAAGGCTTCTTTTTTCTATATACTCCCCGCTAAATTAACGGGCAGCTCACTAGGGGAAAGATGGTGAGTACATGTCGGATATAGATGTGGAATAATTAGCCAATGCGAAATATTGTCATACTCGGGATGCACCGCTCCGGCACGTCTGTGGTAGCTCAGGCTCTCGCTTCGGGGGGTATGTATCTAGGGCAAGAGGCAGATTTACTAGCCGACCAGGATGACAATCCCAATGGCTTTTTCGAGCGTCGGGACGTTGTCACACTGAATGATGAAATTCTCAGTTCGGCTGATTCTTCCTGGATCAAGCCACCATCACATCTCGCTAATCAGCTTAATGAAGACGTTGGAGCTGAAAAGCGAACCTCTGTTGAGTCTATAATCGCTCGTCTTGAGCTTGATGCTCCTGGTGGTGAGGGCTGGCTGATAAAAGACCCCCGTATGGTGATCACTTGGCCATATTGGGAGGATGCTGTAGGCGATGCATTGCTTCTTTACGTTTACCGTGACCCTTGGGCGGTGGCAACTTCGCTGAACAAGCGGCATGGATTTCCATTACTTTTGGGCCTTATGTTATGGGAGGCTTATAACCATGCGGCGCTGCGTGCTATTGAGGGTGGCGATGCTGTCTGTGTTTCTTTCGATGCCATTTCAAGGGATCCAGAGCAGGAGTTGGAGGGGCTTGTTAAGCGACTTAAGGCGAAAGGAGTTGCCTGTAACGCAAAAATTACCTCTGATCTTTTTGATGCGTCTCTGGTTCATCATAAAATTGATGACAATAGAGAGCTCGCATCATCCTCCCTCAGTGAGTCACAGGCGGCGCTGCGAAATTACTGTCGGGCGCTCTGCGCGGACCAATCGATATCTGTTAAACCTGTGTTAGATGAAAATGTCTGGGTGGCTATCGCCGATATGTCCGACGCGCTGGCGCCTTTAGCTACTGCGCTCGAGACTCAAAATGAATTGAAAAACATGTCATACCTCTGCCTGGAGCGCACACAAGAGCGCGATGACACTCTGGTGCAGTTGAAGAACGTAGAAGCCGAGTATTTCGTATTGGCTGAGGCTCACGGTGTGGAGGTTCTCCGGCACAAGGAATTGGAATTGCAGCACTGTAGTTTGATGGAGCAACAACAATTTTTGATGGAGCAACAACAATTAGTGTATGCCAAATTAATCGATTTCGATCAGTCATTTCTCGCATCTATCTGGCGTTTTACCGCCCGTGTTTACCGTCTTGTTACCCTACGCAGGGGAGTGCAGAGCCGTTACGATGAAGCACTTGAACTCGCTCATCACCATTTTGAGCAATGCCAGCTAACAGAAGCGGATACAAATGAGCAGCCGCCCTCGCCCCAAGGCAAGTTTTCGCAGTTAGTTGATGTTATGAAATATGCGGTGAAGAATCCCGCAGGGTCAGCACGCAGTTTCAGTTTTGTTAGATTAAAACGTGCGGCACAGGTGTTTTTTAATTCAAATCCAGATGACCTCGACGTCTGGGTGAGCAGCCGTTTTCCTCGCGAGAGTAGAGATGACAGCAGTACCGAAAGCGTAGATCCGAAGAATCTTGAGGCGGGCTTTGACCGGCTAGAGCTAGTGTTTCCTTCCTCTCGCGCTGATATTGAGATGCCAGCTATCAAAGTCTCTATCATCATTCCCGTGTATAACGATTACCGGATGACGATGTATTGCCTGCAGCAGTTACTTGAGAATACATCGAATGTTCATTATGAAGTTATTGTTGGCGATGATTGCTCCACAGATTTGACCGCGAGTATCACCGATCGCGTGTCTAATATTACTGTAATCAGGGGAGATGAAAACAGAGGCTTCCTAAAGAATTGCAACGCCGCTGCGGCAGCAGCGCAAGGTGAGCACGTTCTGTTTTTGAATAACGATACCGGGGTCTGCGCCAATTGGCTTGCGCCTCTGATGGAGGTTCTGGATAAAAATGCCAAGGCTGGTATTGTTGGACCCAAACTACTTTTTCCCGACGGCAAACTCCAGGAAGCGGGTGGCATTGTTTGGGACGATGCCTCGGCCTGGAATTTTGGCCGAATGGATGACCCGAGTAAGCCTGCATACAACTATATGCGGGAAGTAGATTATATCTCGGGCGCCTGTCTGCTGGTCCGTGGTGAACTCTGGCGTCAACTGGGTGGGTTTGACACGCAATATGCCCCCGCCTACTACGAAGACACAGACATAGCGTTTGAAGCTCGTGCGGCGGGCTATGCGGTGGTTTATCAGCCTCTGTCGCAGGTCTTTCATTTCGAAGGTGTCAGTAACGGCACCGACCTAGAGTCGGGTATCAAGCAATACCAGGTTCAGAACCAACAAAAATTCCGTGAGAAATGGAATAAACAACTGACGGCATTTCATTTCCCCAACGCGCAGCAGGTTTTTCGCGCACGGGACCGTTCGCGTAATAAAAGGTGTGTTCTTTTTATCGATCACTACGTTCCACATTACGACAAGGATGCAGGTTCTCGCTCGACATTCATGTATGTGCAGTTGATGCTCGAAATGGGCTACAAAGTACTTTTCCTTGGCGCCAATTATTTCCCCCACAAGCCTTATACGCAGAAGCTTCAGCAACTTGGGGTTGAGGTGTTGGTGGGGGAGAGCATGGCGCGCAATCAAGACCGTTGGCTGACCGACAACGCGCCCTACATAGATCGTATCTATTTACATCGGCCGCACATTGCCGAGCAAATTTTAAATAGTTTGGACAAAATGAAGCCACGGCCGCCCATTATATTTTTTGGCCATGACCTGCATTACCTTCGTATCCAGCGGGAAGAAAAGGTTGTTGGAGATGCGTCACTGTCCAACAGTGCGCAGCAGTGGAAGAAGCGAGAGTATGCAGTTTTCGATCGAGTCGATAAAATCTATTATCCTTCCCAAGTCGAGGTGGATGAAATATATACCGAACGCCCCGACCTCATTGTGAGTGCTATCCCACTCTATGTGTTGGACGGTGAGATAGAGCAGCCCTACGATTTTGATTCGACCAGCGACATCTTGTTTGTTGGCGGATTTAATCATTCACCAAATGTCGATGGAATCTGCTGGTTTGTGCAAAAAGTTTTACCGTTGGTAAAGCAGCGGTGCCCGCAATTGAAACTGCATGTAGTCGGTTCCAACCCAAACGACGCGGTGCAGAATCTTCACAGTGAAGATGTAGTTGTTTACGGATATCTTTCCGATGAAGAGCTCGGAAAACTTTATAGACGTGTGCGCCAAGTTATTGTTCCCCTACGATTTGGTGCCGGTGTTAAGGGCAAGGTGCTGGAAGCAATACAGAAAAACGTACCCTTGGTAACCACAAGCATCGGTGCGGAAGGCATTCCCGATGCGCAAAGCGTAATGAATATTGTAGACAGTGTGAAGGAGTTTGCAGCTACTATTATTCGCTTGGATGCTGGCGACGCTGCGTTGCTAGGAAAAATTAAATTGTACGAAGCCTGGCTAAAGGCAAATTTCAGTAAAGAAAATGCAATAAATATTATATTGGAAGATTTTGGACCACCTGAGATAATTTCTTGAATTACCTTATATCCGGTCTCGCAAAATCCGGTACGACAATGCTGTTCAGTCGTATACAGCAGGCTTTAGATTCTAATGTTGAAGTTTTTTTCGAGCCTGATCGACCCGAACAATTCAGAGAAATCTCCACGCGCAGCATACACACAGATACGTTGACAAAAGTGTTGATAGGGCGAGTCATGCCGGACGACAAAGTGTTAGCTGAATTCGATAAGCACGTAGTGATTTATCGCGATCCTCGTGACCAATTTGTAAGTACGCTGCTCTATTTATTTTACGATTTTCAGGTGAGTGGCGACCAACTGGGGTTTGACAGGTGCTTTAATTCGTTACAGAAGAAACAGCAGGAGCCCGCCAAGTTCTCTGCTGTGGAACTATACAATGAGGTAGCTGTATGTGTCGGTCGTGCGCCGATAGCCGTGTTTAACAATCTTCATCGAGTACAGGCAGAATACATTAAGGCTTTTTCTCCATATAGGGCCCGTTATGAGGAGTTGCTGAATGGTGAGTGGGCGGCCTTAGGGAAATATTTGGGGCTGACTTTGACTCAGGAAGCGCAGGTGCCGCAGGAATATTGTCGGGTGACTCGTTCCAAAGGGTATGGAGACTGGCAACTCTGGTTAAATGCTGATGATGTTGAT
>Ga0308021_10001354_pt1 | contig 11187 bp, 12 predicted proteins | sample Neamet351_FD_201296 | JGI IMG/M metagenome (GOLD analysis project Ga0308021, IMG submission 201296) | Marine microbial communities from water near the shore, Antarctic Ocean - #351 | ecosystem: Environmental > Aquatic > Marine > Unclassified | place: Southern Ocean | collected 2014-10-02
AAGAAGGACGAGTATTAGCTCATAAGTTGAATAACATGGGTATTCGTACGCATTGTCAGCCTATGTTTGATTACCAGTTGAATAATACACCAGAAAACCTCGTTCATTTATTTACTCAGGTTAATCAGCCTATTCTTATTTTTATTAGTGTAGCTTCAGTGGTTTATGCTAATAATATCAAGCCAATTATCTCATGGCCTGCCAGTAAAGTTTTTGCAGTCGGTAGTGCTACATTACAGGCTTTAGAAGCACTTAATATAAAAGCAATAACGCCTAAAACACAAACAAGTGAAGGGCTACTTACCTTACCTGAGCTACAAGTGATTGAAGGCCAATCTATTATTATAGTTCGAGGTGATGGCGGCAGGGAATATTTAGCCGAGTCGTTAAAATCAAGAAAGGCGATTGTATACTATTTTGAATCTTATCGACGCATATGGCGACAATTAAGCCGCGATATTATGCAACATTGGCGAAGTAATAATATAAATTGTATTGTAATAACTAGTGACGCGTTATTGCAAAGCGTAGTACAATTAATAAATCAATCAGGTAACTGTGCAGATAACTACTGGCAAAACACTTGCCATTGGGTAGTCGCCAGTGAGCGCATTGCGCAAAAAGCGAGAGCAATAGGGCTCTTCAATATTGTTAATGCCAATGGCGCTAACGATTACGCAATATCTGAAGCAATAATCAACATGGAATAAGATGATGACCGATAAGCCAACGTCTCAAAAGAATGATAACGTAACAACGTCGAAAGAGCCGAAAGCTAACTCGATCACTAAGTCGACTCAAAAACCTACAAACACTTCTTCTAAAAATTCGCCTCCAGCAAAAGTGTCTGTAAATATGTCTGATAGTACTAAAGCCGTTACTGATAATAGTGTCATTAATAATCGGCATTCAGCGGAAAAATCAGCTGAACCAATAAAAAGTGTTACAAAGAACACAGCACAAAAAAAACCGAATGAAACGGTTAAACCACCATCATCATCCCAAAAAGATAAAAAACCTATGAAATCAGAACCGTCTTCAAAAATCTCCAAAGTTGCGATTTTATCTCTTCTTATTGCTTTACTCGCTGTTGCTGGCGTTGTATTTATATATTTTTGGCATGTGCAGCAACAAACGAACTTAACGACACAATTAGCACAGATTAAAAAATCAACAGCAGAAAGTAATTTATTAGCGCAAAATGAAATGCTTAAAACACTTAAAAATCAAGAGGAAAACCTTGCTGATAAGTTTTCTGAATCAGTTAATAATATGAAATCTGATACAGAAAGTAATATTGAACAGTTAAATGAAATGGTCGAAAAATTTAGCCAAAATCAACCTACAGATTGGTTAGTACATGAAGCTGAATATTTAGTACGTATTGCCGCACGCACGTTATGGTTAGAAAAAAACACCACGGCAGCCATTGGTTTATTACAAGACGCGGATGCTCGCATTGCTGAATTAAATGACCCTGAAATATTACCTATTCGTCAACTTATCTATCAAGACATTGAAACATTAAAATTAGTGCCGAAACTTGAAATCGAAGAAGCTATTTTGTCGTTAATGGCACTGGGTGAGCAAGTACAGTCGTTACCTTTATTAACCCTGAGTATTCCACAAGAAAATACAGATGCTGATCGCTTTAAATTGTCGGAAGATATTTCTGATTGGCGCGGTAATGTATCAAAAACATGGGACCGTTTTTTAGATACTTTTGTTGTAGTACATAATCGAGTGGGCGAGTTAGAACCTATATTACCTGTAGACCAACGTGAAAATGTAAAAGAGAATTTAAGCCTTAAATTACAAGTTGCACAATGGGCAGCGAGTAAAGGGCAGAATGATGTATTTGTTAAATCGCTAACCGATGCGCAGTTATGGTTAACAAAATATTTTGAAATGAATGATGTTAAAAATAAAGCTTTTATTGAGTCAATCGAAAAAGTTAAGAGCAAGGTTATTCTTACAACCTTTGAATCTAAATTAGAATCTTTAACCGCTATTAGGCAAATACTTGCTGGTAGAGCACAATCAAAACAACCGATAATTCAACCATCAGTTGAAAATAAGATAAAAAATGATGAAGTGGACGTTATCGAGGCTGTTGAAACGGTTAAAGAAAAAGAGGTTGTTCAAAACAATGAAAATGTTGAAGATGCCACACAAAACCTTCAAGAAAAGTTAGAACCAGCGATAGAAAATAATATCGAAATGATAGAGCCAGCGATAGAAAGTAATATAGAAAAGATAGAGCCCATTATAGAAGTTGATACAGAAAAAAGTATTGAAATTAACGAAAATCCGATTGAAAAAATAGAACAAAAAATTACTGAAATAAGTGAGGCCGTATAATGAAAAAACTGTTTGTTTTACTCATTATATTCTTTGCTTTTATTTCATTAACGCCAATGCTTATTGATGACCCAGGTTATATATCAATTGCCATGAGCGGTATGATTTACGAACTTACTATTTATACGGCCATGTTCTGGATTTTATTTGTATTTTTAATTGCCGTGTTATTCTTTATATTTTTACGTGGTGGTTTTCGATTTAGTTTAGGCACATGGAACAAACTTGCTTATGCCAGCAAACGACGTGGCATTAAAGATTTTGAAAAAGGCGTAGCGGCTTATATTTTAGAAGACTATGTTCAAGCTGAACATTTATTATCTAAAAGCTCAACGCCTGCTAAACGTGAACGCATAGGCTATTTACTTGCGTCATCAGCAGCGTCTAAGCAATCATTACGCTCTAATACACAACATTACTTAGGTTTGTTAGACAACATTGGTAATAATGTTAAAAACAGCAATTTAGAATCAGTACTCGTTTCCATTAAATTATTGATGGAACATGATGATTTCGTAAAAGCACGAGCGATGATTGATGAGCATCATAAGTTTATTGGCCACGATGCACGTTTATTAACATTAGATATTAACTTAAGCCTTATTGAAAAACGTTTTTTAAAGGTTGTTGAATCGTTAGTGTTAGCACGTAAACAAAAAACAATCACAGAAGAAACGATTAAGCAGTGGGAAGAAGAAGCCTTTTACGGCGCTTTTAATCAACAGCTTACTGAAAAAAATGAAGAAGAACTTTCACATTATTGGAATAGCTTATCAAATAAAGTTAAGCAACGTGAAACCGTTGTTTTTATGTACTGTAAAGTACTTGCGGCACATAATATAATAAAACCGCTGAATAAAATATTGCTTCCCGTTATTAAGAAAGGCGCAAATATCGACTTCTTGAAAGCAATGAGAAGCTTACCATTAGAAAAACCTGATGAGTTAATTGTTGTTGTACAAAAGTACGTACAAAAAGATCCCAGTAATAGTCTTTGGTTAAGCTGTTTAGGGCACTTGGCTGTTTCTAGTGAACAATGGGATATGGCTGAAAAATCGTTTGATAGTTTAGTTAACTTAGCTGAAAATCAATACGATAACGTTGACTTATTAGCCTTTGCTCAAACATTACAACATCTTGAGCAATTTGAAAAATCAGCGCAGATTTACGCTAAATTGCATTAAGTCTTTATGATAACGTTACCCTTACAAAGGCTAGTTAATACTAGCCTTTGTTGTTTCTGTTCTACTATAAGAAATTATACCAAGCTCACCACATCAATTTCTTCGTAACATTGTTAAGTTGATCGTTACTATAAAGAAATGACCATGGCCGATCATACATTGTTTTCGAATAGTGAAATTATAGTCATGTTTTACCTCAAATAGAACAGCTTAAGGTTGAAGCTATATCTCCCAAGTTGTGGGTATTAATATTGTTTTTACCTTGGTGCTGTTTGTTCTTGGATTATTTATTTACTACCAACGTTTGTTTAATATATCCCCTAAAAATAGACTTTTAGTGTAGCGAATATTTTTAATTTCTATGTGCCTAAGTGTAGCCATACAAAAGACCCTCCTTAAATAAAAAATTAAATTGATGATGTATTTAATTGTCGATTCAGCTCGCTTCAACACAGGTCTGTACTTCTTTTATTCTTTAGCAAGTCAGAAATGAATTAATTTATTCAGTATTAATCATCACCAAAACCTCATAAAATACGCGTAATCTTATTTTATAACTACCAAGGAAGCGCTCATTTCGTGTAAACGAATATGTTGGCTAACTCATATGAATTTATCAATAGAATTTAAAAAACCTACTTTAAAAGGCGCTTACGATTGGCAGTTGTCGCAAGAAATTAACGTAAGTAATGAAGCGGGAGATGTTATAGCAAAAGCTGAAATAGAGCTTATTACGATGAACAAACACCGTGATGCGGATAAAAGCTATGCATTACTTGATGAACAAGAAGCGACTGACTGGGAAATACCGCTAGGCATATACTTTAAAAAACAAAACCTTATCTCACAATATTGTGAGAAGCTTTTAGTTAAGGCTGATACGAATGCAAAAACGCATATTATGATTGAAGCGATTAGTGTTCAACCCGCTTACAGAAAAAAAGGTGTTGCTCAATATTTGTTAAATGAAATGGCACAACATTACCCGAAAGCACAATCGCTGAATGTAATGAGTATGGCAATGAATTTATTTGTTGATTTAGAATATTGTAATGGCGAAGAAAATACACAGTATTACAAAAGCTTAGCGTTAGACAATGAATCAATAGCGAATGAAGAATTGAAAGCCTTCTTTATTGCGAATGGCTTTATGCAAGTTGATATTGATACAAGTTTATTAGCTGAGCCGTTACCTTACGACATATTGATTGCGAGCCCTGCAACTATTCAAGCAGCAGTATCTTAATAAACGTTGTATGGGTTGAATAGAGGTTGTTTTTAGCCGGTGAAAATTGCCAAAAAGCATTTATCCAATCATGAATGATGATTGGATAATATTTTATGAGGAATGAACGAGTTATTTACTGGCCATTAAAAACTGCCATTGTTCGTTAAATTCATCACTGGGTTTTCTAATGAATCCCGATCTTACATATTGGTTAATTTTACCTTCAGCAAAAGCAACAATAATATTTGCTAAAGCGAGCTCATTAATCGTAAAGCTTTTACCTTCTCTTAGCTTACGTTCTCTTAATACTTGTTTGAATTGAGATTCTAACTTTTCAAAAAATTGATTTATACGCGCACGTAAACGTTCATTTTCGCCCATCAAAGCATCACCACTTAAAATGCGGCACATGCCCGGATTACGCTCTGCAAAAATTAATATAACATGCAGAATGTGATGGCAACGCACGAGCGTTTCTTTATGGTCGGTTAATATCAGGTTAATTCTTGAAAAAATAGACTCTTCAATAAAATCAATTAGCCCTTCAAACATACGAGCTTTTGACGGAAAGTGACGATACAAGGCGGCTTCAGATACACCTACTTCGGCAGCAAGTTTAGCGGTAGTAATTCGTTGGCCTTGGCTTGTTTCAAGCATATGGGCTAAACATTCTAAAATTTGCTGTTTACGATTAGGTTTTTGATTAGTTGCCATCAAAAGGTCTCATTGTTTTCATTATTAATAAACGAATTCTAACGGTTTTCTATGGAAGCTTACAACCACTTAATTCGCTATGGATATTTTCTTTTCTTTATCGTTACATTACATAGGTACGCTACATAAGGTTTATTAAATTACAAAGTACAGCGTTTGTAACTACTTACTACCCTACATGTTGAACTACGCTATTTAGCGTGGTTTTTAGCTATTTCTTTCACTAAGCGTTGAGCTAATTCTACTTTACTGGCCAGAGGTAAAGTGATTTCATCATTCGCAGTAAATAAAGTTAAGGCGTTATTGTCGCTGTTAAAACCTTGTCCCTGAATAGATACATTGTTTGCACAAATCATATCTAAGTTTTTACGTGCTAACTTTGCTTTTGCGTATTGCTTTACATCTTGTGTTTCAGCGGCAAATCCAACGGTAAAGGGTTTATTATTAAGGGCCGCGACATCAGCAACAATGTCGGGGTTTTTGACTAATTGTATTGTTAAGTTTTCATTATCTGCTGTTTTCTTTATTTTATGATCGGCAATATGGTCAACACGATAATCAGCAACGGCAGCACAGGCTATAAATACATCCGCTTCTATAGCTAATATTAATGCGTGTTCGTGCATTTCTCTCGCGCTATTGACGTTCACTACATGACAATTTTCAGGCGCAGATATGTTTACAGGGCCTGAAATAATAGTAACATTTGCTCCCGCGTTTTGTGCTGCTGCGGCAATTGAATAGCCCATTTTCCCTGAACTGTGGTTTGATATGTAACGAACAGGGTCTATTGCTTCACGTGTTGGTCCTGCGGTTATAACCCAGTGTTGGCCAACAAAAGTATTATTGTTTGTTTTAATTTTATAATAATCACAGGCGAGTGTTACTAAATCAGGTACATCTAACATTCTACCTAAGCCCACATCTCCGCATGCTTGTTCTCCTGCTCCGGGCCCCCAGAGGGTAACCTTACGTGCTTTTAATGTTTTTATGTTGTCTTGCGTGGCCTGAGCGTGCCACATTTGTTGATTCATCGCTGGCGCAACAATAAGAGGCGCATCAGACGCTAAACAAAGTGTTGTTAATAGGTTATTTGCCATACCGTGGGCTATACGCGCAATAATGTCAGCGGTAGCGGGGGCAATTAAAATTAAGTCAGCCCATTTTGCTAATTCGATATGGCCCATCGCGAGTTCTGCTTGAGTATCTAATAAACTGTCAGATACGGCATTACCTGAAACGGCTTGCAGCGTTAAGGGGGTAATAAATGCTTTGGCACCATCAGTCATTACAACTTTAATGTTTGCTCCGCGTTCTTTTAAACGTCGAACCAATTCAGGTGTTTTATAAGCAGCAATGCCACCACTTATTCCCAATACAATATTTTTACCTTTTAACATTTCTTATTACACATAATTTAAAATAATGGTTGTTAAGATATCATTAATCCTTAACAGATTGAAATTTGAGTTGAATATTAGTATCGCTATGGAGTATGATTTTTGTACAAATACTGTATGAGTGAGCAAGGATGCGGTTATGTTAAAAGATTGGCCGAATGTAGAAAGACCCAGAGAAAAACTTTTAAATCAAGGTGCTGCTAGTTTAAGTGACGCTGAACTTCTGGCTATTTTTTTAAGGACCGGTGTACAAGGTTGTAATGTGGTTGATTTAGCACGCCAGTTATTGGCAAGTTTTGGCAGTATTTCTGAAATATATAAAGCGTCAGAAACTGATTTTTGTAAACGCAGAGGTTTAGGTATGGCGAAGTACGTTCAATTGCAAGCGTGCTTAGAAATGTCGAAAAGGCATTTAGTTGAACAACTTAAACAAGGTGATACATTAACGTCATCACAAGCGACAAAAAACTACCTTATTAGTGAGTTACGTAATGAAACTAGAGAAGTTTTTGCGGTACTATTTTTAAATAATCAGCATCAAGTCATAAAATTTGAACGTTTATTTTATGGCACCATTGATGCTGCAGCTGTTTATCCACGTATTGTGGTTGAGCATGCTTTAAAACATCAGGCGGCGGCTGTTATTTTATCGCACAATCATCCTTCAGGTATTGCCGAATCGAGTAGCGCAGATAAATACATTACGCAAAGGCTTGAAAAGGCACTAGACTTAATTGATGTTAGGGTTTTAGATCACATGATTATAGCGGGACATCAGTGCTATTCTTTTGCCGAGCAGGGCGAATTAAGCCGTTGAAAAAGTTGCATCTACTGTTAATGACCGTTAGTTTTATACACTAAAAGGACGAGAAGTAAGGAATTTTATATGTCTGAAATTGAAATAAATGAAGATGAACGTCGTCAATCATTCCGATTAGATATGGAAAAGGAGTTAGTTGATATTGTTTGGATTGATAGTGATGGTATCGAACGTCAAAAGAAAATAGCTTGCCTTGATTTTTCCCGCGGAGGTTTAAAAATTGATTGCGATCAAGCGATAGAACTTCAATCATCAGCAACAGTTATTTTTAAATCAGCTGATCCAAATAGCCAAAAATTATATGGTCGTGTACTACGTTGTATTAAACAAGATAATGGCTGGTTTGAAATCGCTTTACGCCTTGATGATAACGCCAAATAATGGATTGAAAAATACGTGTTGAAAATTGAACTATAATGGGTTTGTATCACTGCCAAAAAGCAGTAGGAGAAATGTGTAATGATGATATTAGTAGGTGGAGAAAAAGGCGGCAGTGGTAAAAGTTGTCTCGCACAAAACTTAGCGGTTTATTTTGCTAGGGATAAAGAAGCTATTGTTTTAATGGTTGATTGTGATCCACAACGTACAACTTCTGATTGGATACAAGCAAGAAATACCGATCCCACTTTACCTGCCATAAACTGTATTCAGCTTTATGGAAAAATTAGAAACGATTTATTAAGCCTTAATCAACATTACGACTATGTTATTGTTGATTGTGGCGGACAAGACAACCTCGCGTTACGTGCTGCTATGTCTGTTGCTGATCATGTTATTATTCCTCTTAGACCTAAACGTCGTGACTTAAAAACTGTGCCTCACATGGAAGATATGTTGAGTACATGTAAAATGGTTAATCCTAAAATGTTAGCCTCGTTTGTTATTACTCAATGCCCTTCGTTACCGAATCAAGCGGGCCGTATTTTAGAGGCTAAAGACGTATGTAGTTCGTATGGCATTAATGTATTAAATGCCGTTACGTTTAACCGTAATGTTTATGATGATAGTGAAGAAAAAGGGTCTTCTGTTTTAGAAATTGATCCTGATGGCAAAGCTGCCGTGGAAATGATTTCAATTGCAGAAGAATTAATGGCAATGAAACCGGACGACTCCCATGAGTTTAAGTGACCTTAAAAAATCCACGGACGGTCAACCTAAAAAAAGAAAATTTACCGTTGATGAATTTATTTCTGATGCTGAAAATTACGCAAAAGGCATTCCTGAAATAGTCAGTAGTGAAATTAATAATCAATTAAACCTTACTCAGGCAGTTATTGCTGCGCAACAGTATGTTGCAGATAAAAAATCAGTTCAAGAATCTGAGAAAAGTAAAAAACCGTTTAGGCATGCAACATTCACATTAAGTGAAGATGCGATAGAACAATTATCAGAATTGGCAATTGATGCTAAGTTGGCTAAATCACATATTTTACGTATTTTAATCGATGAATTGTGTAATAAAGACCAACAAGAAAAATTACATAAATTATTAGGATCTAAAATAGACTAATCAAGCTGGATTTTTAGTCGGTTAGAGGTTAAATAAGACAAAAAATGGAATGGAGAGTTACCTTTTACACTTTATTTGTTATTTAACCTAATGAAAAACAAAGCTATTTAATAGTTTTCTCTTCATTTATTAGAAAAGCTAGCAATAGCTTTTCACTTTCTCTATAATATGCCACCTTTTTCAGGATCCCGAGACGACGGTCTTGGGGAAATATAGCTCGAGCTGAAATTAATATTGGAGTACTCATATGTCTAAAGTTTGCCAAGTAACAGGCAAAACGCCAATGGTTGGAAACAACCGTTCGCATGCAAGAAACGCGACACGTCGTCGTTTTTTACCAAACCTTCAATCTCACCGTTTTTGGGTTGAGAGTGAAAATTGTTTCGTTAAGTTACGTTTAACTCCGAAAGGAATGCGTATTATCGATAAGAAAGGTATTGATGCAGTTTTAACTGATATCCGTGCCCGTGGCGAGAAAGTTTAAGGAACCATTATGCGTGATAAAATTCGTTTAGTATCTAGCGCTGGAACAGGTCATTTTTATACTACAGATAAAAATAAAAAGACTATGCCAGAAAAAATGGAAATCAAGAAATTTGATCCAAAAGCACGTAAACACGTGATGTATAAAGAAGCTAAAATCAAGTAGTTGATATCTTCTTTTAAAAACCCAGCTTTTGCTGGGTTTTTTATTGCCTAAATTCCGGTATTATCTAGCGATAAGCTTATTTTTGAATAACATACTATGAAACTTTCTCGTACAGGATGGAACAACGTCATTATTTTCACGGTAATGGGGTTTATCTTATTGATTAACTTTACCAACAATAAAATTTTTTCTGATAGCGAACAAAGCACTGAAATCGAACAAGCAACACTCTTTGGCAAACATGCCACCATTCTCACGTTAACTTTTTATCCAAACATTACGATTGAACGCATGGGTAAAAAATGGCGTGTAACTCCTACTATTCTTCAAGAACAAGCGTTAGAACAAATGATGCGTTCATGGCTCAATAGCGAAGGAGATACGCTTAAAGTAGCCCCTATACTTGATGAAAAAATGGCACTCATTGTTAAAGTAGAGCTTGCCGGGCAAGAACAACCGAATACGTTAAAATTATTTGCCACCGACACCGAGCTGCTTATTTACAATCAAACCACCCAATTGTGGAAGTCTTTCCCATTAGCAATCTTTTCGCAGCTAGTGCCTAATGAAGTGTTTTCAGCGTAATAGTCATGACTTATCAAATACAAAGAGGTTTTACATGAACGGTTCACAAAAGCAGTGCGCTATTTTAAGTATGGATTGCTTAGATGGTTATGGTGTGTATGACTTTCTACTTGATGCACCTTTAAAGCTATTAGGTTGGAAAACACAGACTATTTCTTGGAAAGAAAAAAATATTAATTGGAATTTATTTGATGCCGTTATTATTCGTTCAACATGGGATTATCAAGACCATGCGGATGATTTTTTAGAGGTATTAACCGAAATTGAACATTCTTCAGCTAAACTCGAAAATAGTTTATCTATCGTAAAATGGAACATTGATAAAATATATTTAAAAGCACTAGAAGCAAGCCATATTAATATTGTTAGAACGTTATGGGAAAAAGAGATCTCAGAAGAAGCAATACAAGACTTTTTTAATACACTTTCATCCGATCAATTAGTTATAAAACCAAGAGTTTCAGCCAATGCAGACAATACTTTTTGGTTAACGAAAAAAAATATTCAAACCTACTTACCAATATTGCACGATGCTTTTGATGGTGAGTCGTTTATGGTGCAACCTTTTATGGAAAGCGTAATAAAAGAAGGCGAATTTTCGTTATTTTATTTTAATGGTATGTATAGTCATACCATACTTAAAACGCCTAAAAATAACGACTTTAGAGTGCAAGAAGAGCATGGTGGTAGGTTAACGTCGGTTGAACCTGAAGCCGAACTATTTAAACAAGCAGAA
>Ga0308021_10001358_pt1 | contig 11163 bp, 9 predicted proteins | sample Neamet351_FD_201296 | JGI IMG/M metagenome (GOLD analysis project Ga0308021, IMG submission 201296) | Marine microbial communities from water near the shore, Antarctic Ocean - #351 | ecosystem: Environmental > Aquatic > Marine > Unclassified | place: Southern Ocean | collected 2014-10-02
CATTTGATGGCCCTGACGGATAGGGTCTCATGTCGCCTGGCACGTATATTTCCTTTACCCTGCACGCCAGTTTGGTGGGATGGCTACTATTTGGTGGAGATTTTGATAGAAAGCCACTGGAACTACCAGTGACTGAGGTTTCTGTTATTTCCTCAGAGATGTTTGACATAATGCTCAATAATACTGTTCCTATCGTTGACACTGAACTTGAACTTGAAGTTGCTGTTGCTCAGCCAGCAATAGAAGATAGCCAAGCGTCGGCCGACCCTTCTATTGATGTTGCCCCGCAGCGGGACACACAGGTGCTCAGACCAATTGCTTCGACTGATGCTATACCACAAACCGTGCTAGACCAGCCTGTGCGAATGGAAGAGGTGGTGATCATTCCTTCGATTGATCTGCCCATGCCGGAAATTGAGGCTGACACTCCTGAGCCATTGGAAACTAGCTCGGTTCCCAAGCCGCGGCCAGTCCCTCGCATCGCCCCTATTGCGGTAGTCCCACCTGCGCCTGAAATAGATGTTGGAGATATCACACAAGATACCGCCACCCCTCAGGTGGCGCCTGCCGAGGTGATACAAGAACAAACTGCTAAAGCGCCAGAAGCGGCCGCTATTGAAATTGTGACGGAGGCGGAGAAGCCATCAGACGCTGTGGAAGTTTCTAGGTTGGCCCCTCCGCGCAGTGTCAGGCCGCAACGGCGACCCAAAACGAATACACCTATTGATGAGGCTACGCCTGTGGAAGTACAGATTGATCCGTTGGAGGCGGCTTTGGCTGAGGCGCTTAGCGGATCTGTCGCTGTGCCAGAACCTCAAATGAATGCGACTGAGGCTTTGGCACCGCATGTTATCCGTGGTATGCAACTCGCAATCTCACCATGTTGGAACCTTGGTGCGTCCTCATCGGCGTCGTTATTCACCACTGTTGTTGTAGGCATGCAACTCACAATAGAGGGCAAGCCATTGGCAAAAAGTATTCATCTGGTAGGCTATGAAGGTGGAGATCAGTTGAGCGCGGAACGGGCTTTTGAAACTGCGCAGCGTGCAATTAAAGAGTGCGGCGTCGAGGGTTTCAAGTTACCAAAGGATCAATATACTGCATGGCAAAATATGGAAATTACATTTAACCCAGAGAAAATGAGAATGCGATGATGCGATTAATCTATTTTGGAGTTCTTGCGATAGTCCTGTGGACAGGCGCAGTGTTGGCACAGAATGGGCCTCTGAAAATTGAGATCACGGATGGTGTGATCGAACCACTCACTTTTGCTGTTCCAATGTTTGAGGCTAAAAATATAGAGGCAGCTGCGATTGCCACCAAAATTTCACGTCTTGTTGCCAAAGATTTGACTAATAGTGGGTTGTTTCGTGAAATTTCTGCCAATCGATTTATTGCGCAAAGAACCACTTTTGCCGAAGCTGTACGCTACCCAGACTGGCGTGCGATTAATACGCAAGCTCTGGTTACCGCTTCGGTTGAAACGAGCAGCACTGGCCGTTTGACGGTTAAGTTTCGGATATTTGATGTTTTCTCAGGCGTACAACTGGGCCGAGGCATGCAATTGAGTGGTAGCACACAGGCTGTCCGGCGTATGGCGCATAAGGTTGCGGACCAAGTTTATGAACGGATCACTGGTGAGGGACCTTATTTTGATAGCAAGATTGTGTTTGTGTCTGAAAGTGGGCCAAAAGATAAGCGCCTTAAGCGTTTAGCCATTATGGATTTTGATGGTGAAAATGTGCAGTTTTTGACTGGAAACAAGAATATTGTGTTGGCACCACGCATATCTAAAGATGGTAAGAAAGTTTTGTATACCAGCTTTGAGACTGGGTTTCCGCAGATTTACCTGCTGGACATCAGCACTGCTGGGCGCAAACGCCTGCCAACCTCGGACGATGGCATGGGTTTTTCTCCGCGCTTTTCACCGGATAGTAAACGTATAGTTTACTCGCTCGAGCAGGGCGGTAATTCGGATATATATTTGATGGATTTGGCTACGGCGCGGTCGAAGCGGATGACGTCAAGCCTAGCGATCGACACTGCACCCAGTTTTAGTCCTGATGGACGTCAAATCGTGTTTGAAAGTGATCGCAGCGGGACCCAACAGCTTTATCTTATGCCTGTATCTGGTGGCACACCAAAACGTATTTCTTTCGAGAATGGCCGTTATGGAACCCCAGTTTGGAGCCCACGTGGCGATCTGATAGCCTTCACCAAGCAAAGCAACGGCCGCTTTAATATCGGTGTGATGCGTGATGACGGCAGTGAAGAGCGGCTTTTGTCGGGCTCATTTTTGGATGAGGGCCCTACCTGGTCACCCAACGGGCGTGTAATAATGTTTGCTCGCCAAACTCAGGGTCCGAAGGGTGCACCCAGCCTGTACTCTGTTGATATTACCGGCAGAAATCTACGCGCTTTAAATTTGGGGGCTCCTGCCTCTGACCCATCTTGGGGGCCTGTTCAGCCGTAAGGCTGCAGCCCTATGAAATTTTTCTATGAAAGGAAACCTAAATGAGATTAATTCACTTAGCCTTTGTGCCGTTTCTGGCTTTAGTAGCCTGTACTGATCCTGAGGGCGGGTTTAACGGAGGGCTTCTTGGTGATAGCTCGAGTTGGGATGATCCGGCGGCAAATGCCGAAGATCAAAGTGATCCTACTTCTCAAGCGTTTTTTGAAAAAAAAATTGGAAATCGAGTACTTTTTGAGATAAACAAATATACTTTGAGCAGCTCTGCTAAGGCTGGTCTTGATGAGCAAGCCCGTTGGCTGATAGATAATCCACAATATGTCATCATCATAGAAGGTCATGCTGATGAGCAGGGCACACGCGAATATAACTTGGCGCTAGGATTTAGGCGGGCGCAATCTGCACAGGAATATTTAGTCTCCCGCGGGGTATCTGGTCTGCGTCTAAAAACCCGCAGCTATGGCAAGGAACGGCCTCTAGAAATTTGTAGTGCAGAGCGATGCTACGCTAAAAACCGTCGGTCTGTAACTCTTTTGACCGCTGGCCTGAGCTGATGCTATTGGGCCGCGCTTTGATCTTGTCATGTGGGCTTGCGAGCTCAGTTTCAGCCGATAGTCTGGCTGATATGCGTCAAGATCTTGCTGGTCTTTTAGTTGATACTAGGCGTTTGCAACTAGACATAGTCACAATTCAGGGGGGAGGCTCCATCAACGACGGCTCGCTTTTAGACAAGGCAGTGGTTATTGAAAATGAATTACGACGTTTGACCGGTCAGACTGAAGACCTGACCTATCAAATCTCTGCCGTTGTGCGCGATGCAAATCAGAGAATAGCCAGTTTGGAAGCTCGGGTTTGCGCGCTTGAGCCGGGGTGTATTGTGGCAGGATTAGGTGAGGATATGCCCACTGGATTTCAGGTGAAGACACCCTCTGATTTAGTTATGTCTCCAGACATATTGACTACTTCGGAGCAATCAGAATTTGATTTAGCTAATACTATGCTCATATCTGGCGATACGCTGAGTGCGGTGCAAATGTTTGAAGATTTTGTCACAGCATTTCCTATCGGGCCTTTGACGCAAAAGGCGCATTTATTTTTGGGTCATGGTTATATGAATATTTCTAAGTTCCGCCTCGCCGCACGTTCCTACCTTGAGGCTTATTCGGTTAATGAGGCAAATGAGGTTGCATCCTCTGCGCTGTATAACCTTGCCTTGGCCTTTCATCATATGGGTAATACCAAAGAAGGATGTTTGACATTGAATGAGGTACAATTTCGTTATTCGAATTCAGATATTGTAGCTGATGCCAAACAGGCAGCGGCAGAACTGTCATGCATATGACCGAGCAGATACGCTCTAAAATTTTAGCTGATCTTATTGAGTGTTTTGAGGATGTGGCCACGGACGCCACTATTGGGGTGGCGGTTTCGGGTGGGTCTGATTCTGTTGCGATGCTGTTGGCTTTACGTGAGGCCTTGCCGAAGGCCACATTACGGGTTGCCACTGTAGATCACGGACTACGCCCAGAGGCGGGCGACGAGGCGCGTTGGGTCGGCGCACTCTGTTCTGGCCTTGGAATTGAGCATGATATTTTGCCTATAACTAATTTGCTTTTAGGCTCAAATCTACAGGCGCGTGCACGTGCTGCACGCTACGACGCGCTGTCTGAATGGGGCCTTGGCTTTGAGGTTGTCTGTCTGGGACATAGCCAAACCGATGTAGCAGAGACCTTCTTGATACGTTTGGCGCGCGGCTCTGGGGTCGATGGCTTGGCCAAAATGCAGGCGCGTTGGCATAATAGGGGATTAAACTGGGCAAGGCCTTTGTTGAACTTTTCCCGCAATGATTTGCGCTGCTATTTGCGGATTCAGGGACAATCTTGGTGCGAAGATCCAAGTAATGATGATCGGTCTTACACACGGGTGCAAATGCGCCAAATACAGCCCCAGCTAGATGAATTGGGATTGAATACTGCGCGGTTGGCTAAGACTGCGGCTCGCATGTCCAGTGTACAAAAAGCTTTGGCGTTTTCACTGAAAACCATACGCCAGGCCGTCATACAAATTGATTTTGGTGATATTGTATTTGACCGAGGCGCACTGGCACAATTGCCGAGTGAGTATGTAGAGCAGATGGTGGCGGAGTCCCTTAGCTGGATTGGTGGGCAGGCCTATAAGCCTAGAAATTCGGCGCTGTTGCGGGCGATTTCCGCAAAAACAACATTTAGTTTGCACGGATGTGTCCTAATACCGCAGCCAGGAAACTTATTGCGTATTAGCCGAGAATATGTGGCTGTGGCCAAAGTAAAATCTCTGTGTCCAGCTCTTTGGGATGGTCGTTATTTTGCACCAAACCATAATAAAACATATGAAATTCGTGCGCTTGGGGCCTATGGTCTGTCTTTATGTCCGGATTGGCGTTTCGATAAAATACCACGAATTGCACTAGAATCTAGTCCTTCTGTTTGGCAGAATGATCAGCTTATTTCCGCTCCTCAGGCGGGGTTTGGACAAAAAGATGTGCTTCAGGTGGTTCCAACGCCATGGGAATGATAGTAACCCCGTTGAAATAAGCGGTGTGATGACTATCTTAATTTTGAGCCCGGCGTTTACATGCGTCGACACATTGCGTTTCTGATAGGAGTTTCCCTTGGGTAATCTACGCAACATCGCCTTCTGGTTTGTTTTATTCATTCTACTTTTGATGCTGTTCCGGCTATTTTCGGGGGGTGGAGAATCTACTTCGAGCCGCGCGACAACTTATTCTGACTTTGTGCAGGCGGTGGAAAATGGACAAGTGAGTAGTGCTACTTTGGACGGAGAGACCGTCAGCTACACCGGTCCAAATGACGCTGAATTTAAAACAATTGTGCCGGGTGACGCTCAGGTTAGTGATTTACTAGTGTCCAAGGGCGTAAGTGTTATTGCTAAATCTCAAGAGACATCGATGTTTCAATCTGTGCTGATGTCACTCTTGCCGATCATGCTTTTGGTGGGGGTCTGGATTTATTTTATGAACCGCATGCAGGGTGGTGGCAAAGGTGGTGCGATGGGCTTTGGTAAAAGCCGTGCCAAATTGCTGACTGAAAAACAAGGGAATGTAACCTTTGATGATGTTGCAGGAATTGATGAGGCAAAAGAGGAGCTGGAAGAAATTGTAGATTTTTTGCGCAACCCAGAGAAATTTAGCCGTCTCGGTGGTAAGATACCAAAAGGTGCACTGCTTGAAGGCGCTCCGGGGACTGGTAAAACATTGTTGGCACGCGCAATTGCTGGTGAAGCAGGAGTTCCATTCTTTTCAATCTCGGGGTCGGACTTTGTAGAAATGTTTGTTGGTGTAGGTGCGAGTCGCGTTCGCGACATGTTTGAGCAAGCCAAAAAAAATGCGCCTTGTATTTTGTTTATCGATGAAATTGACGCTGTGGGCAGGGCCCGTGGTGCTGGTTACGGCGGTGGTAATGATGAGCGTGAGCAAACATTGAATCAATTGTTGGTCGAAATGGATGGGTTCGAAGCAAATGAAGGAATTATCATTGTTGCTGCGACTAATCGTAAAGATGTCTTGGATCCGGCATTGCTACGCCCGGGGCGTTTTGACCGTCAAGTAACCGTTCCAAGCCCAGATTCACGTGGACGCGAAAAAATACTAGGCGTCCATGCACGTAAATTGCCAACAGGCCCAGATGTTGACTTACGAATCATTGCGCGCGGTACACCTGGGTTTTCTGGCGCTGACCTGGCAAATTTAGTTAACGAATCTGCACTGGCTGCTGCTAGAATTGGCCGCCGTTTAGTGACAATGGAAGATTTTGAGAAGGCCAAAGACAAAATCCTGATGGGGGCTGAGCGCCGTTCCATGGTGCGCACCAAGACCCAATTAGAAAAAACGGCGTATCATGAGGCGGGCCATGCTTTGGTTGGGTCTCTTCTGCCTAAATGTCAGCCTGTTTATAAGGCTACAATAATTGCACGCGGCGGTGCTGGTGGCATGGTGATGAGTTTGCCCGAGATGGACAGGTTGAATTTTTACCGCGACGAATGTCATGATGAATTGGCCATGACGATGGCTGGAAAAGCAGCTGAAATTTTTAAATATGGTGAAGATCAGGTGTCGAACGGACCGTCTGGCGACATTCAGCAGGCCTCTAGTTTAGCGCGCGCTATGGTAATGCGTTGGGGCATGTCTGATCTGGTTGGTAATATCGACTACTCTGAGGCCGCCGAAGGCTACTCTGGGCGGACCTCTGGTCTATCGACCTCTGCGGGTACGAAAGAGCTGATCGAATCTGAAGTGAGAACCTTCGTGCAAGATGGATATGACTTGGCTCTAAAAACTATCACTGATAACAAAATGCGGTTTGAAAATTTAGCTCAGGGGTTGCTTGAGTATGAAACCCTCACTGGAGCAGAAATTAAGAAAGTAATGGAAGGTGAAGTCCTAAACCGTGACGAAGATGAGGACGACAGCACAAGCGCTGGAGGCACGCCGTCAGTGACGGCGATACCCAAGACTAAGCCGAAGTCGAAACTCAGTGACGGTGGGATGGAACCAGAGCCTTCTGTATAAAGTTTAAAGCCTCCACTCGATAACTCGGTGGAGGTATTTATTTAATGGAAGGTTTACCAACATGCCCGCATTAGTGGCTAAAGATTTATTTTTGCAGATCACTTGGCTGGGGGTCGTCACCGAGCGGTTTGGTGTGGAAGTTGAGACCGAGCCGCGGAAATCAATAGATCTTGATTGGAATGGCGTGCTGGGTGGTGCGCACAGTGGACGCCACCGGGCTTCTGATAGCCGGGTGCTGCAGCAACATAAAAAAGATACCCAAATCGCCAATGTGCGGCAGCTCAGCATTGTTAGCCGGGAGGAGATCGACCAAATAGCGCGAGCTATGAAAATTCCCAAGTTTAATCCAGAATGGTTGGGTGCAAATATTGTGCTGTCAGGCTGTCCAGATTTTTCTCATATTCCACCTTCATCGCGGCTTCAGGCTACAAATGGAACAACGCTGGTGGTTGATATGCAAAATTACCCGTGCCACCAAATTGGAATGACTATTGAGCGCGATCTTCCTGGACTTGGGAAATCGTTCAAGCAGTACGCTAAGGGTCGGCGCGGTGTGACTGCTTGGGTTGAGCGGCCAGGGCAGTTGGCTTTGGGAGATCAGCTGCGGCTGCATTGCCCTGAACAACGTGTTTGGCTGCTTGATGGTCAATCTCATTTGATTTAAGGGCTAACGGGCCAAACAATTTACCAAATACCCTGTAGCAACCAAAAGTAGTTGTGCAGCACAAAAGTATTTTTTATAAATCATTAGCTTAAAATATTCTGATGACTTCACTAAATTTATTTTAGAGGTGCAGTGCGTGTTTCCGATTGGCACGTGGGCAGTGATTTGCTGCCGCACACGCAAGCGCGAATGTCGGATTTACTCTGCTTTTCAAGATACGATAGCGATACACGCAATAGTATACTTTGGTCATGGGGCCACAGCGGGAGATATAAAATGAGCTATAAGTCGGATATTGAAATTGCGCGTGGTGCTTCGAAGGCACTCATTCAGGATATCGGTGCGAAGATTGGCATCGAGAGCAAAGATCTGCTGCCTTATGGTCATGATAAGGCCAAGGTAAGCCAATCTTTCATCAATTCAGTGCAGGGCCGTGAAAATGGTAAGTTGATATTGGTTACAGCTATCAACCCGACCCCGGCTGGTGAGGGTAAGACCACAACCACGGTTGGGCTTGGTGACGGTTTGAACCGTATTGGTAAAAACGCGATGGTCTGTATCCGTGAGGCGTCTTTAGGTCCCAACTTTGGTATGAAGGGTGGTGCTGCTGGTGGTGGTTATGCTCAGATCGTTCCGATGGAGGATATGAACCTGCACTTTACTGGTGATTTCCATGCAATCACCTCAGCTCACAGCTTGCTGTCTGCAATGATAGATAACCATATTTATTGGGGCAATGATCTAGAAATTGATACTCGCCGCGTCGTTTGGCGCCGGGTCGTGGACATGAATGATCGAGCCCTTCGCCAAATCACAGCCTCCTTAGGTGGCGTTTCCAATGGATTCCCGCGAGAAACTGGTTTTGACATTACAGTGGCCTCAGAAGTGATGGCAATTCTGTGTTTAGCTAATAATCTTACAGATTTACAAAAGCGTTTAGGCGATATGATCGTTGCTTATCGCCGCGACCGAAGCCCGGTGTTTGCTCGCGATATCAAAGCTGATGGCGCGATGACAGTTTTGCTTAAAGATGCGATGCAGCCAAATTTAGTTCAAACATTGGAAAATAACCCAGCGTTTGTACATGGTGGTCCATTTGCCAATATCGCGCATGGCTGTAACTCTGTTATTGCTACAACTACCGCATTAAAACTTTGCGACTATGTTGTGACTGAGGCAGGATTTGGTGCTGATCTGGGAGCTGAAAAGTTCCTCAACATCAAGTGCCGCAAAGCTGGCCTTGCGCCTTCTGCGGTAGTCCTGGTGGCCACTGTGCGTGCAATGAAGATGAATGGTGGCCTTTCCAAAGCTGAGCTAGGCGCTGAGAATGTCACAGCGGTTGAAGCGGGCTGTCCTAATCTGGGTCGCCATATTGAAAACCTAAAAAGCTTTGGTGTGCCGGTAGTTGTCGCTATCAATCATTTTGTGACGGATACCGAGGCTGAGGTTCAGGCTGTAAAGGATTATGTTGCCAGTCAAGGTTCTGAAGCCATCGTGTCGCAGCATTGGGAGTTTGGAAGTAAAGGATCTGAAGCTTTGGCCACTCGTGTTGCGGAAATTGCGGATGCCGATATGGCCAATTTTGCACCGATCTATCCAGATGAGATGCCATTAGCTGATAAAATCCAAACAATCTGCAAGCGGATTTACCGTGCTGATGAAGCCTTAATGGATCAAAAGATTCGCAATCAGCTGAGAGAATGGGAGGAGCAAGGTTATGGGCACTTACCGGTCTGCATGGCAAAAACCCAATATAGTTTTAGTACTGATCCAAACTTACGCGGCGCGCCGGTGGGCCACTCTGTGCCAGTGCGCGAAGTGCGTTTGTCAGCGGGTGCAGGCTTTGTGGTTGCTGTTTGTGGTGAAATCATGACGATGCCTGGCTTGCCGCGTAAACCTGCTGCTGAAACCATTATGCTGAATGATGCTGGCGAGATTGAAGGTCTTTTTTAAAACCTTGGTCCCTCGCTTTGGCGGGGGACAACCTCCTGCGGGAGTATTTGCCGTAAATATCGGCCACATTATTCAAACACAGGCCTTGGGAGACTTAAGATGACTGCACAGATAATTAATGGCAAAGCTTTTGCGGAGCGAGTGCGCAGCCAAGTGGCAGAACATGTGGCGCGCTTAAAGGTAGATCATGCGATTGTACCTGGGCTTGCGGTTGTTTTGGTAGGTGAAGATCCCGCCAGCCAAGTCTATGTTCGTTCAAAGGGCAAGCTGACTGTTGAGGTTGGTATGCATTCTGTGGAGCACAAACTGGACGCTGATACATCAGAGACTGATCTTCTTGCGGTGATTAATAAGCTGAATGCAGACCCTGCTATCCATGGAATTTTGGTGCAGTTACCACTGCCTAAGCATTTAAATGAAGACTTGGTAATTGGTAATATTGATCCGGTTAAGGATGTTGACGGGTTTCATATTTCGAATGTGGGCTTGTTGGGGACGGGACAGAAGTCGATGGTTCCCTGCACTCCTTTAGGTTGTTTGATGATGCTGCGCGATCATTTTGGCTCTTTGTCTGGCCGTGATGCTGTTGTGATTGGGCGGTCTAATATCGTAGGTAAACCAATGGCGCAGCTTTTACTTGGTGATAGCTGCACGGTGACGATTGCTCACTCCCGCACTAAAAACCTACCAGATGTTGTGCGCCGTGCCGATATAGTAGTGGCTGCAGTTGGGCGTGCTGAGATGGTGCCGGGAGATTGGATTAAGCCTGGGGCGGTTGTTATTGACGTGGGTATTAATAGAATTCCAGCTCCTGAAAAAGGTGAGGGCAAGATGAAGTTGGTGGGTGATGTGGATTTTGCCAGCTGTGCTGGGATTGCGGGCGCCATTACACCAGTACCGGGTGGCGTCGGGCCTATGACCATTGCGTGCCTGTTAGCTAATACTTTAACCGCTACCTGTCGTGCGAATAACTTGCCAGAACCAGAAGGTTTGACTGTTTAAAGGTATGATTTCACGCAGGAGGCAAATAGACAGGGTCTGGTATGCCCAATGATTTGCCTCCAACACTACAGGCTTGGTTCGACCGAAAGGGTTGGACGCCACACCCGCACCAATTGCAAATGTTGGCTCGCTGTGATGCACGAGCAACGCTGCTGATTGCGCCCACTGGCTGTGGTAAGACAATGGCTGGATTTTTACCTAGTCTGGTGGAGCTCGCCGAGGGCCACCATAAAGGCCTGCATACGCTTTATATTTCTCCTCTCAAGGCTTTGGCGACTGATATCAAACGAAACCTGCGCGTGCCGGTGGCTGAGATGGGTCTTGATTTGCGTATTGAGGATCGTACTGGGGACACCAGTGCCACGCAAAAGCGCAAGCAACGTGCTGATCCACCACATATTCTGCTGACGACGCCAGAAAGCCTGGCATTATTGACCAGCTACAGCGATGCCCATCGGATATTTTCGGGGCTTAAGCGGGTAGTCGTTGATGAAATTCATGCGCTAA
>Ga0308021_10001360_pt1 | contig 11151 bp, 16 predicted proteins | sample Neamet351_FD_201296 | JGI IMG/M metagenome (GOLD analysis project Ga0308021, IMG submission 201296) | Marine microbial communities from water near the shore, Antarctic Ocean - #351 | ecosystem: Environmental > Aquatic > Marine > Unclassified | place: Southern Ocean | collected 2014-10-02
CCTTCTTGGTTCCGCAGTAGCTGCGAAGCTTGCTCAGCGCTTGAGGTTCGCCTGATTTGAAAGCTATCTTTGCCTTATGAGTCAGTGGTCACCAAGCATACGATTGAATAAGTGCATCAGCGACAGTGGTTTCTGTAGCCGAAGAAAGGCAGATGAGTACATCCAAAAAGGTATGGTTAAGATCAATGGCCGCAAGGCAAAGATTGGCGACATGGTGAAAGCTGGACAAACGGTACTCGTTAGCGGTTTTGAAATCATTGCTCAGGGACCCGTGCTGCCCGTTTTCATCATGCTGAATAAACCGGTAGGCATCACAAGCACAACGGAGACATCGGTAAAGGGTAACATGGTAGACCACGTGAACCACCCTCAACGGATTTTTCCGATTGGTCGCCTTGATAAGGATTCACAAGGCTTGATTTTCCTAACCAATGATGGTGATGCCGTGAATAAAATCCTTCGTGCAGGTAACAAGCATGAGAAGGAGTATGTGGTGACTGTTGATAAGGCTTTAACCGATGAGGCCATCAAGACCATGTCTCAAGGCGTGCCAATGCTTGGTACACATACCAAAAAATGTCTCATCGTCAAGGAAGGCCCTATGGTCTTCCGCATCACCCTGATACAGGGGCTGAACCGACAAATCCGGCGCATGTGTGAGTTTGTTGGCTACCAGGTGAGGACCTTGGAGCGGGTTCGCATCATGCATGTCGCCTTAGGCAACTTGCCTGTTGGTGACTGGCGTGAGCTCAGTGAGAAGGAAATGTCTGGCATGTCTAAGGCAATGGAGGATTCGTCATCAGAGGTTAAGGCCAAACAGGGGAAGAAAAAAACACCCAAACCACCATCCGGATCAACAGCGAAGCAAAGCAATGCTTCGCCATCAAGGTCTCGGCCAAGAACTCATGTTAAACCTGTTGACGCAAAGCGCCGTGGTAAGGCTGTTGCAAAGGGGAGGGGCCGGTCTAAAAGAAGGTAGCTGAACAGGTATTATAAAAAAGGAAAAACGAATAAAATTTACATACCTTCATACTGATACATCAGAGATCGGAAAACACTAATAACACTTAAAAGGTACTGTTATGGGAAAAGGTAAAGACGCAAAGAAGAGCGTTAAAAAAGTTGCTGCTAAAACGCCAAAGGAGAAAAAAGCAGCAAAGCGATTGAAAAATGCTTAATGGTTCAACATAACGTTGAACTAATACGTATTTACTGAAAGCATCACTAGGGTGCAAGCATCTACGACTTCGATGCCTTCATCTTCTAATTGCTTCATGAATTCAGGGTTAATCGTTCCAGGATTGAAAATAACCCGGTTTGGTTTCAAGTCTAGTATGTAATCGTAATACTGTGGTTGATTTTTCGGTCCTAAATATAACGTAACGGTTTCAATTCCACCTGTTTTATCTTCTGTGGAAAGTATTTCAATGCCCCCTATTTTACCCTTCTTCATTCCAACAGGAACCACCTCGTGCCCGTGATTTAGCAATTTCAAAACTGCCATATTTGAATACCTTGACGGATTCGTAGATGCTCCCAGTACTAGCGTTTTTTTTGCGTCCATTTCATGAATTTCCTTGGTTGAATTTACCATAAATTTTTACGTGAACGAAGAAAGACTCAATCAGGGCTAGCCCCGTCTAGATTTACAATTCCGCTTGGAAAAGTGCGCAAGAAAAGTTGCTCTACCTTATCTCTGGCCCATGGGGTTCTACGCAAAAATTTAAGGCTTGATTTCACAGAAGGTTCAAAAATAAAACAACGCACCGGAATACGGGACCCAAGTTCCTCCCATCCATAGTGTGCTTCCAATGCCTCTACGATGCTTAGGAGCTTTACTCCGTGTAAAGGGTTGTTTGCTTGTGCGCTCATTTTACAGGTGTTTTAAATGTCCATGCGATGAACCGAGATTGCTTATTCCCTTGCGCCATGTCCACGACGCGGATTTCTGTAGGCTCGGATTTCCTAACGTAGCGTTTTAGGGTTTTAAGATGTTCAGCGTTAGAAACCAGACAGGTAAACCATCCGACCTGCATTTTAAAACGGGCACTCTCTAAAGCCATTGTTTTAATAAAAGCCACTTCACCTCCTTTATACCATAGTTCACTTGCATTGCCACCAAAATTATGGGCAATCGTTTCACTGTTGTGCAAGTTTTTGTTTTTACGAATGTTCTGTTGCTCTGCGTCTGATTGTGTTTTGTGGAAGGGTGGGTTGCAAACGACTAAGTCAAAGTAGTCGTCTTTATCTATAATATGCTCTAAGACGTTACTTCTAAACGGTTGACCTCTCAGGGTGGTGGTCTTCAATGTTGGGTTAAGTAGCAAAAGCCTTTCTGCAAAATCAAGCGACGCTTCATCCACGTCACTTGCTGTACAGTCCCAATCAAACGCAGCAGTTGCCAGTAGAGGGTAGATCAAGGATGCTCCTGTTCCAATGTCTAGCATGGTTGCGTTACGGGTTGTGTGATCGCTTAAAAGCTCTTTCGCATGAATCAGGTAATCCAACCTTCCAGGAACAGCAGGGCATAGGTGACCGAGTTTGAGTTCCCAATTAATGTCAAACGTTCTCTTGAGCAAGGCCGTGTTTAGAGCAATCACAGCCTCTGGTCTGCTAAAATCTATACTTTTTCGCCCAGACTTCCCGGGTATAACGAACGCTGACAGCTTAGGATGAGATTCTGTGAGCCCACTGAAGTTGTAACTTTTATTGAAGGGATTGTCTAGATGCAACTTGTTTTCTTTTTCGAGTTCGAAGATAAGCTATGCAACACTAGACCCTCAGGGTTGTTTCGCAATAAACCAGAGCTAATGTTAAGCCATGCCTTGCTCGTCGCTTTCCTGAGAGGCTCTTTCTTTTTCGCGTTTTAGTTTATCAACATTAGCACTGCCATTGTAATCATGACAGTGTTCTCTATAAGTGTTGCTTCTGTCATTGGGAGCTTTAAAGCTGTTCCTAAACAAGCGCAACGAATAGATTTTTTATCTAATAGTGTTTTAGTGACACCAATGGTTGTAATCCCTAAAACAACAAGTGTGCTTATTAAAGCGACGTCCACTTCAAAGCGCATCAAGAACATTAGCCCTAAAGCTGTTTCTATAAAAGGGTAGGCCCATCCATAAATAGGCAGCCGTTTCGCCAATGGGTCGTACATCCTGAAAGAATCTTTGAATCCATTCAAATCGAGCATCTTAAAGAAGCCAAACACAATATAAAATAGCCCCATGAAGTCAAGCATGAACTTGCTCCAAGACCAGTCATTGTAATGAAGCAATGCGCTTGCTATAGTAATGTAAAAGATGATGAGCAATAAGGGTTTTAATTGCTCTAGTTTGGTTTGGCCTTCAGCCATAGGCATTGTTGATGTGTTAGTAGAGGCAAGCACGCTGTCCTCGTTCTTTTCTGACAATGTGTATTTTTCTGGCAAGGCTTTTTGAAGCACGTTAGTTGCAATAGGTTTATCCATTGTTACTTCAACTTCTCCTTTTTCAAGATTGGCAGAAACATTGGTGACGTGCTCCAAGTCGTTTAAGTATTTCTCTACGGAAGCCTTGCAGTTGTTGCAAGTCATCCCCTCTAGCTTGTGCGTGTGTTTCATCTTTGCTGTGTTAAAGAGTTAATAACAGTAGTTGTTGGATTATTGCTCTGATAATGATTCGGGACTTGAGTCCGGAGCCTTCAATCGAAATTACAAAAAGAAGCTTTCGGCTGGCACGTAATGAAAAGAGAAGATCTTAGGGACCCCCAAATGAGTCACAAATTCCGTAATCTTGCAATTAAGTCCAACAAGACTCACTAAGAATATTATGTCAGACAAGCCAGGACCAGCCTTTCACGAGAAAAAAGACAAGAACAAGAAAACGTTTAACGTGGGCGGTGGTGAAAAAATAAAGATGAATAGGGCGAAAAAGCACAAAAAGCCACTCACCAGAGGACCCAGGAGAAAGAAATAACCTGTCTCCTGGAAGTGATGAATTCCGAGGTGGCTGAACTGAAGGATGGGACATGTCTAGGGTTTATTTTTTAAAACTCTGATTAATAGCCAAACTGGAAAGACAGTACCACATAAGTAAGATGGTATTAGCGTAAGTTCTTTAAAAACCCCAACCAAAATGGTTTCCATTCCATTTAAATATAAATAGTAGAATAAGCCAATATTACCCCAGGAACCAAGGGTAATTATGATCAAATGTTTGTTTTTCATAATCTTAAGCTCTCTCCCGAAAGTAATGCATTAGAAGTCGCTGAGCTGAAGGAGGAGGATGTGCCTGTGGTTTAGATAAAATGCCCCTCAGCATTAACTGAAGGGCTTGTGGCGAGAGGGAGAATTAAATACCCGACCTCAGGGGCTTCGAGGTTAGGAAGCTTGAGGTATAGGATCTGCCTAAGCTGTAATTTTACTTACCTTCGGTTAAAGGCAAATAACCAGTTATAGGCAATAATAAAATTATGAATAGAAAAAAATTCTTAAAGAATGGATTAGTAGGTCTGGGAGGCATAATAGCTGTTCCGACAATCTTGACTTCGTGCGATAAAGACACTCCTGTCGTTGACCCGAACGCTTGCGCTGCATCTCCTTCTGAAACGGCTGGGCCATTTCCTATTAAGACGCCTGCCGATTGGATAAGAGAAAATATAATAGGAAATCGTGTTGGCATTCCCTTAATGATTACTATCAAAGTAGAAAATGTAAATAATAACTGTGCTCCATTAGCCGGTGTATTGGTTGACATATGGCACTGTGATGCAAAAGGAAATTATTCAGAATATTCAAATCAAATTGAAGGAGATTTTACCAGCCAACATTTTTTAAGAGGAAGGCAAACAACAGATACAAACGGAAATGCCTCGTTTATTAGTATTTATCCAGGATGGTATCCAGGAAGAGCACCTCATTTACATTTAGAAGTCAAAAGCAGTTCGGGACAATCACTATTAATTACTCAAACTGCTTTTCCGGAAAGTGTGTCAAGCACTGTGTATGCAACTTCTAGCTATAATGGAAATTTTGATACTTCAAATTCAGCTGACGGAGAGTTTAGAGATAGTTTAAATAGGAGCATTGCAACGATAGTGACTGGAAACACAACAGATGGATATACCTTAAACGAAACAATTAAGGTTGAAGTGTAAAACAAAAAAAGCCTAAAACACAGTGTATAGTTAATGGTGATTTTGTATTTAAAATTATCGTTTATCCTCTTAATCGTACAAGCCTCTTCTTTGGAAGGGGCTTTTTCATGAGATCAAGTGTCGCTGAAGGAGTATATGTCTTTGTCTGAGTTTGAAATTGCAATTATTTGAATCTAAGTATTCTAATCCCTTTATAAATAACGACACCATCGTACGACACAGGTCTACTGTAGCTATCTATTATAGCTTGTCTTGGGTTAGTTCATTTTTAATAGCATTATTTTTGAAATATGAATAAAAATAATAAACAAGGGTTTTGGATACCAATTGGTATTGCAGCAGGTACGTCTATTGGAATTGCTATTGGACTCACAGTTGACAATTTAGGTTTAGGGCTTGGTGTAGGAATATCCATAGGTTCAACATTTGGTCTTATAATGATGAATCAAAAAAAGGTTAATCCTTAATAGCAACTAAGTATAACAAGACCACTAAGAATCATTTTGACATCTAGCCCAATAGAGTCAACAAAAAAGCCCCTCAGTATTAACTGAAGGGCTTGTAGCGAGAAGCAGAATCGAACTGCCGACCTCAGGGTTATGAATGAAGTGGTCATTCTCTGTAACTATCTATTAATCAAACCTTAATGGAGTTAATTATTTGCTGGTGACACAAATTGGTGTCAAAATGGATAAAATCCCAAAGGTTTATTTAAAGAGAAGAAGTGATGGTAGGTGTTATGTTGAGTTAAATTCTGAGGGCAACAGATTCCGATTTACCAATGGTAATTCTATTGGAGTAAATATTCAGCCTAACAAACTTTATGGTGAATTGAGATTAATTTATGCAGAGGAGTTGTTTTTAGAATTTAAAAAGGCTCTCAGGAAGGGGTGGAGACCTATTAAATTAGTTCCAGAAAAAGTGGAGAAGTCGTTAGTGACTGAGTTATTTGAAGAGTCTTTATATAGAAAGTTAAACAACACATATAGCGAACTCTATAAACGAGACTTAAAGTATTCAGTAAAACAACTAAAGAGAGTTTTTAGTGATTTGGGATGGTCTGAACTGGTGATAGAGTCATTTGATAAGTCAAAATCTGAACTTCTTTTGAATACAATAAGTACATCTCAAAGAGTTCAACACAATTATAAGATGCACTATTCCGCTTTGTTTGCTCATATTTCAGATAAATACAAAGCAGTTAATCCATTTAAGGATATTCATTTCCAAAAACAACCTGAACGATTACACAAACCAATCAAGAGAGTTGAGGGTGTCTTAAACGAGATCAGGGGGGTGAGTAAAGAGTTACATCTATGTTGTTTGTTAGCCTATGGTTGCCTACTAAGGCCGCATAGAGAAATAAGACTTCTTACTTGGGGTGACATATCTGATGACTTTGCTCAAATATCATTAGCCGGTAATCAAAACAAGGGTAAGCGCAATAGGATTGTGCCCGTTGGCACATACATAAAGCCCTATTTAAAGGCGTTTAAGGGGTCTTTGGCTATAAGTGAGGATAATGTCTTCACAGGTAGAAAAGAGCCTTACAATCCTGATTACTTCAAGACTCTATGGAGTCGGTATAAAAGGAAGTCTAAACTGTTAGAGAAAGACCAGACACTCTACTCGTTCAGGCACTCAGGGGCTATAGACATCTTCAAAAGGACAGGCTCTTTAACCAAGCTACAGAAAGCTATGGGACACTCATCTATCAATGTATCTCTAACCTACTTGAGGGGTCTTGAGGTAGCCGAGTTGAAGGAGGAGGATATGCCTATGGTTTAGGTTTTCTCTTTTGTTGAATTCATTCTAAGTAATGATTTTCCACTCTTATCTTTCATAATAACTCTGGTTTTAATTATATCATCTGAATTAAAATTCTCAATTATTTTACCGCTAATACCATAGTTTGAAAAATCTATATAGTTCCAAGTCATTGATTTATCAGCTTTATTCCATTTTCCTGTCCAGAAAGTATTACTGCCATCACTTTTAAATTCCCAACGATTGAACTGGTTTGAAGTTTGGTCATAACAAATAATATGTTTGCTTGTATTATCATTATAAACCATTATTTCAAGGTAATTGTTCGATAGAATTAAATTTGTTTCAGTTGTTCCTCTTGTCTCAGTCCTTTCAGTTATCCAAATAGATTTTTCAAAAACCGCACTGCTTTTCCATTTGCCTTCCCATTTTGTCAATATATCAAAAGCATCATTTTTAGATAATTTTTGAGCATTTAAATAACCCGTTCCAAAAACAGGTATCATCATTATAATTAAGAGTACGTTTTTCATATTTAAGTAGTTTATAAAATCTATAATACAAAAAATATGCCAAGCTTTGTAGTACAGGTCTTTCAGAAAACAGGCTCTCTAACGACACTTCAGCAGGTGACAGGGCACAGCTCCCTTCAGGTATCGCTAACACATCTAAGAGGTTAGGCAGCTGGAGGTAGAGGATATGCCAGGGTCTTAAACACAAGAATAATCGATGTTTACTGATAAAACCCTATTCTTCTCATCTTACGCTTATTCCCAGACTTAACTTCAACTTCAACTTGAAGTATATCCCCTGTTTTGCAATGGCAAGCTCGGCAGGATAAAACTACTGTCGAAGGATATATAACCTGAAAGGATACGACCTTTATGTTTTTGTTTTCTAAATAAGACGTGACCCAATCTTCATAGATTTGAGGCGTTAAAGTATCCCCGGATGGTGTATCCTGCCACCAAACATCCGAACAACCTGTTTCATCATAATAGAATATGTCTGACGAAGTGTTTTGTTCGCAAGAAGGTAGTATCATCAGAACCAATGACATTATTGGAATAAAAAGAAGCTTTTTCATACTGAGGTAAATTTACAGGAAGTGAAACAAACTCTGTGCCGTCAATGTCTTCAAGAAAACAGGCTCTCTAACGACACTTCAGCAGGTGACAGGGCACAGCTCCCTTCAGGTATCGCTAACACATCTAAGAGGTTAGGCAGCTGGAGGTAGAGGATATGCCTAATTAGATATTCACAGTTAAAACATCAGCAAAGCGAGTAGTGTAGCAAGGCGATAGTTTTTCTTGCTTTAGTTTCCAATCGCCACCTTTGCCTTGTACGGCTAACTTAATGGTATCTCTACCCATAAGTGTATTCACTCTATCTACTGTTTGCATTAGGTCTTTACGCTTGTTCCTGTCTATTGTATCAAATAATGACATCTGCACCTCATCTTGCGGAACAGTCTTCCCGACAATCACACCCGCCTTCTTGTAAATACAATCGGAACGATAAATAGATTTTAATCCCTTTAGAGCGGCTTTCACTATCTCTATACTGTCATTTGTTGGTGTTGCTAACGCTATGGTCTGATAAGCATTGTATTGCTTGGCATTTGGCTTAAACGGATTGGTATGGATAAAGACATTAACGTTAGTACAGCAACTCTTCTCTTTCCTTAGTTTGGCAGAACAAGTAACGGCATACGAACTAACGGCTTCTTGTAATTTACTTAACTCCTTTACCTCTTTACCAAAGGAACGAGCCGTACAGATTTTCTTCTTGCGTTTGGTGGTTAATTCTAAGGGAAAACATTGTTCTCCTTTTAGCTCCCTTTGTAAGCGAACCCCATTTACCGAGAAGTTTTTTCTTATCCAGCCTTCATCTGCATTACGAAACTGCAAAGCAGTATGAATACCATATTGTTTTAGTCGTTTGGCATACTTTCTACCAACACCCCATAAATCTTCAACAGGAAACACATTTAAGGCTCTTTTGATAAGGTCTTCTCCATCTAAAATAAATACTCCTTTTTTAGTGTGTTTTTTAGCAATATGATTAGCCACTTTAGCCAATACCTTTGTGGATGCTAAGCCAATTGATATAGGTATACTCGTCCACTGCAACACCTTCTCACGAATGGCTAAAACTCTTTCAATATCTGATGAATCAGAAAAGTCCAAAAAGGCTTCATCAATGGAATACACTTCCATCACCTCAACTTCCTCTCTCAACACACTCATTACCCTATCGGACATATCGCCATACAAAGCAAAGTTGGTGGAAAACACATTTACCTTGTGCTTATCAATTAAGGAATTGATTTTGAAAGCGGGTTCTCCCATCTTTATTCCTAATGCTTTGGCTTCATTACTCCTTGCAATTACACATCCATCATTATTGGACAGTACCACTACTGCTTTGTTCCTTAGTTGAGGTTGAAACGCTCTCTCGCAAGAGGCATAGAAGTTATTGCAATCGGCTAATCCTATCATACGAAATGATGTATTGCGTGAGCCACAACCCCAAAAACAACAAAGTCCATATCTTTAGTTATCTCAATGGTTTTGTAATTATCGTTCTCTGCTTTAAGGAACATTTTGGTTTTGGTCTTTTTGATGCGCTTTACCGTAAACTCACCATCCAAGTAAGCCACCACAATACAGTTGTTGCTTACTTCAAGGGATTTATCCACTACTAACAAATCACCACTTACAATACCCGCACCAATCATAGAATCACCTATTACACGAACATAATAAGTTGCAGAAGGATGTTCTACCAAAAGGTCGTTTAAATCCAACTTGGCATCCAAATAATCAGTAGCGGGAGAAGGGAAACCTGCCGAAACTCCATCTTCAAAATAAGGCATCTCTAATGACTTGCCCACCTCAGCAGTATAGAGCTCCAATGACTTATTTATTTGTAATCGTGCTGTAGCTTCTTTAGTTGACATAAGCCCAAAAATAGAAAAACGGGTGCAAACAAAGGTTCGTTTGTTTGGTCAGTTTTTAACAGGGGGGGGTAACTACCAAAGCCTGATTGATGGCGCAGAAAATTCATTAACGCCCTTATGGCTTCAGGTCTGATTATAGTAATAGGCTTTGTAGTCCAGGTCTACGAGAGGACAGGCTCTTTAACCAAGCTACAGAAAGCTATGGGACACTCATCTATCAACGTATCTCTAACCTACTTGAGGGGTCTTGAGGTAGCCGAGTTGAAGGAGGAGGATATGCCTAGTCTTTAGTTTAATCGCTTTAAAAAACATTACCTTTGGCAAAATAAAAAAATCAAATGAGAAAATTATTAGCTGTAGTAATAGTCTTAGCAGCAATGTTTACGGGCTGTAAGAAGATCACTCCAAATTACACAATGGAAGGTAAATGGACATATCCAGGGAATAGCCTGAACACAATGTATATCTACGAAAACGGTATACGTTATACTTATTATTGTACGAGTGGTAATTGTGATTCTCTATATGATACTTTTCAAGCGGGTGACACAAACGCCTTACCAGGAACTAACAATTACACATTTGTTAATGATACACTAACCGTTGATTTGAATTTTGGATACGAATTAGTTACTCCAGTTACATTTGAATGTGACGGTGGTAAAGCATTCTTTACACCTGATTATAGTCTAGTTAAATTATCTTCTGGTTGTAATTAACATTGAACCGTCTATATGATTAAGTGATTAAAACTACTTGACGCATAAAACAAAGAGCCTCTTCTTCGGAAGGGGCTTTTTTATGAGGTCAGGTGTCGCTGGAGGAGGATATGCGTATGGTTTAGTTGCAGTTTTCTTACTGTCCATTAAGAATGCCATTTACGAATGGCAACATACCAGCAGGTCCAGAATCCCAGTCCTTCATATGCACCGTGGTTGAGTTGCTGGTCTCAAATATGTATCTGATAATGTCCAAGCGGTCATTGATTTCAAGTCCTGCTCCCATTATTACAATGTCAATTTCGTTTTGAACAAAGGTGTCTTTGACGTCTTCCAAGCTTGTCCCTCCAAATAGATTTATATCTGGTGCGTCAATGCTGCCTTTAACGTCATCAACGATTATCCCTTTTCGTCCAAGTAGTAAACAGTTTCTCATTCTATGCCTTTTATAATGTTACACAATGTATGATTAAACCAATCCTCTTCTTCGGAAGGGGCTTTTTTATGAGGTCAAGTGTAGCTGAACTGAAGGAGGGTGTTCCTAAGGTGAAACTAAATCCTTACTCTGAA
>Ga0308021_10001361_pt1 | contig 11143 bp, 6 predicted proteins | sample Neamet351_FD_201296 | JGI IMG/M metagenome (GOLD analysis project Ga0308021, IMG submission 201296) | Marine microbial communities from water near the shore, Antarctic Ocean - #351 | ecosystem: Environmental > Aquatic > Marine > Unclassified | place: Southern Ocean | collected 2014-10-02
ATCTGATATTACTTGCAGACCATTACGACATCGGGGCACTTGCTTTTGGAACACCTCTTGATAATACATGGTTGGCAAAAGGTCGACGCTTCAGAGAGTTTTCTGAAACTCAATATTTCCAATATTGGAGTAAGAGATTTCAATGTGCAGGGATTGAATTGTATTTCCCTATTGCAGGGGTTTCAGAAGCTGGAGCGATGAAGATATGCGAAAAAGCATCAATTATTGAATTCATGAACTCATGTCTGCGCGGTAATGGTCTACAAGGGTGCGGAAAATGCTGGAAATGTTTTCATAAAAATGGTCCCTTGGGTAGAGATTTTGACTTCAATTCCAAAGAAATTCAAACTTTCATCAACAAAACCCCACTTCCTACCGCAACCCATGCACTTTGGGCATTGCAGCGTATGAACCTTGCAGACCAAGTCCCACATCTAGGCCATCTTTTGGAAATTGATCTTTCTTGGTGGACAATGGCATACCCTCCTGCAAAGGAGATTCTTCCCGCTCGGTGGAAAGAAGAAACCTGGAATCGTATCATTCACTATCTACAACCTATGGACGAACCTTACCTTCTCAATGAAATTAATCATTACAATGAATGAAAGTCAGAAAAGTTTCAGTAGAATGCACTGAATAATCATCTTTAGCCAATATGTCAATAATGTAGGTACTAGGCCAGTTGATAATGAGAGGAGGGGTTCTATTGGACGATAATGACACAAGGACCACCCGATTAAAACGAGAATTGTACCGATTGCGAGTGTCGCCCTCGCTTCGACTCGGCTCACATCTTACAGATGCGATTAGAAAGCCTTGGAGAGCACCATTTCTTATTCTCACGCTTCCATGTCTGATGTTGATGATTGGATTTGAACTTCTCGGATGGAAATCCCAACCTCCCGCATATCAGACAAATTTGTCAGGTCGCCCCACTTCAAAGGGAGATTGCATTGTTATGTTTCCAACAAACGGAGTTGGTTTTGGACATTTTACCCGTATGCTCGCGGTTGCAAAACAAATGAAGAAATTGAATGCAGATTTAGAAATTATATTCTTCACAACAATGCCAACCTTGCACCTCCTCAAACCATATGGAATCCCTGCCCACCACATCTCAGGTCCAAAATATTTCAAAGACATGAATTCTGAAGAGTGGAATGCACTGCTTGAAGAAGAGTTGTGTATTTGTTTTGAAACTCATAACCCCTCAATGTTTCTCTTTGATGGGGCTTTTCCTTACCGCGGCATGCTACGTGCAATTCAAGGCCGCAACTCGATGCGGAAAATTTGGATGCGAAGAGGGTCGTTTCGCAAGGGTTCTTCAATCCCGGTAGATAGCATCGAGTTCTTTGACGCAGTAATACATCCTGAAGATAGCGTTATTACTAAAGTTGAACAAATAGAGCACAACGTCGAAGTAATTACTTGCCCTCCAATCGTCATGTTAGAACCCGATGAACTTCTTTCGAGAGAAAAATCCCGTTCAAGATTAGGTTTACCCCAAGATGCGATCGTTGTATATGTTCAACTCGGTGCTGGAGAAATTAACGACATAGAGAGTGAAATTCGTTTAACTCTTGATTCTTTACTTCAAAACCCAGTAGTTCATGTTGTTCTCGGTGAATCGTTAATTGGTGGGCGAGTTGATATTGATTTGCCACGAGTTCACATTCTGCGAGACTATCCCAATTCAATGTACTTCAACGGTTTTGATGCTACTGTTCAGGCCGGTGGTTACAATTCGTTCCATGAAACGCGAACATTTGGTTTACCTGCATTATTTTACCCAAATATGAATACAGGGATGGATGATCAACTTGCTCGGTGTAAGGTTGCAGAAACTGAAAATTGGGGAATTGTTATCGAACAGAGAACCCAGAAAACAATTACTGTAGGTATTAAAAAGCTGCTTTCAATGTCAAAATCGACTGATCCGAAATATGAATCAGGTAGTGAAGTTCTAGCAAAACTTTTACTCTAAACATAAAATATGGCGATTGATATGACAATCGATGACACAATTTCTACACCTACCGGGGAATTTACAAGATTTATTCCTAAGCGTAACGAAAATAGGGTTGAAGAAAAATATGATTTTTTCATATCCCTCAATCGAACTATAATTTATAAGAGAAATAACCAATCATCAGAACAATTTAATTTTCTTCTAACCAATCAATATACACTTGAATCATTCAAAAAGATTCTAAATGGGGAGGCCTTTGAAATCTTTATGCAAAAGCATATTTGTAATGGCTTTGAGTTGGAAAAGGATGGGTCATATAAATCAAATTATATTCAAGGATACCGCCTTGATCTTCTGCAGAGCTATACAATTAGTGATGAAGTACTCCAAACAATTTCCAAACAATGTGAGATATTAATCAACGCTTTAGAAATTGCAGATGTACAAAATAAATTATTTGGAGATTGGGCTTTACACAATCTAATATTTTCATTTGAAAATAAATGCATAATAAATGTAGATCTTGAAGGATTTTTAACGTATAACCCTTTGCCGGACTGGGCTAATCTTGAAGTCATCAAAACTTGGATAAATTCCCTAAACTGACCTTATAAAATGAATGAGGTATGTTTGAAAATATAGCGCCGTGGAAATTCAGGATTTGGTATAGTAATCTCAAAATTTTTGATATTTCTTCGAATCAATGCGTTATTTATGACGATGCTGGTGTTCTTTGTCATGATTTCACTTTGAGCGCGCGATGATGAAGTTTCTAGAATGCGGTATGAGTATAAGATTTCTCGAACATGTATCATTGAACCAACCTCCGACATGCGCAAGAAAAAGTCGAAATCTTCGGCATTTATTAATTCGGTATCATGGCGACCAACTAATTCCCACGCGTCTCTTCTAAACAATCGTGGAGGATGAACAATCATGTCACGCATTAAACGCTCATGCGAATATGTGGGGGCCTCCCACCCCTGGTCAATTATAGATCCATCAGGATTTACCCTTCTAAAATTACCATATGCGCAAACATATTCATTACCGATAGCCTTTACTAGCAATTCGAGTGTGTTGGGTTCGATTATATCATCCGAATCTAATTGTAAAATAAGTTCTCCATTACCATTTGAGATTGCTTGGTTTGTAGCCTTGCCAATACCCTGGTTCAAATCAGTACTTAGAATCACTTTTGGGTTTCCCCCATATTTTGAAGTTAAAATTTTGTAAGTATCATCAGATGAACCGTCATTATGAATCGAAACTTCAAAATTTGAATAAGTTTGGGACAAAGCAGAATCAACGCATTCTTCAATATATGTTGCAACATTATATGCTGGGATATATATCGTTACTTTTGGGTTATCGCTCATCTTTGGCCAACCTTTAGTTTCTTTAAGTTTCATTAGTGGAGGAATTTCTCTACTAAACCAATTTTCATGTGCATGAAGAGGGCCCTTTTTCAAAATACACTTTCGTACTTGTTCGGATGACCAGAAATCGATGTTTCCTAAAGTTTGAATCATTTGATTTTGCAGTTCCTTATCTATATTTGCTTGCTGCCATATTCTTTGCTCCCCCGCAGCAACAAACTCAGTTAACCAATTCTTTTTTCTTATACATGTTCGCATTGGAATTTTATTCTTTTGAGCCCAAACAGCAATATGAAGATCGACCATTCTTTTTGTATTCATCGTTTTCCAAGCGGGAGTACCCAAATCAGAATGGAACGCCATAGTACCAGTGCCAATTACATTAACAAAATTGAATGATGCTTGCTGCTGAGTAAAAACATGTGAACGACGTAATTCCCGATAGTGAGACCACCGAGAAATTGGCGGACCATAGGGAATTAGTGCAGCATGAACTCCGATGAGCGTAGTACGATCAAATCGTTCTATGTGTTCAATCATTTTTTCAACATAGTCATTTGGATAATCAATGTCATCATCAACTGTAAAGAAATATCCAGACAATCCGTTCATATGCCGAAACTTCCCATTATCAGCGAAGTCTTTTTTCGAACATATAACCTTCAGCCGAGAACTTTTTGGTAAATTTGGTGGGCGTTTCTCTCCATTTACATGTAGTATTATTTGATCAAATGGTTTGCTTTGATTTAAAAGAGAATTAATTGCTTTTCCGACCTTTTCAAACCCACCTGGATAAGTAGCCATAAAGGCGTAGACTTTCTCGTTTTCCAAAACAGCTTTTGTATTTGTGGAAGAAGAATGGTAATCTGCGATACTGACATCAAAAATATCTCTAATTCTTTTTTGTGAAAATGTAGGTATTGGCACAAGTATTTCATTAGTCGGAGAAGAAAAACCCTCTTCTTCAGTTAAGAGTGTACCCGACTTCATCAATTCTAAATTTCTTCTAAAACCTTCTGCATATCGTTTTCTTACCTCTCCGGGGCCAGTCCAATCGATACGATTTGGACCCCCCCCCGTTAGTGATTCGGAATGATGTAATGCTATGAGTTCAATGTTATTTGTTCTCTTTATTTTATTAGATTCAAGTAATATCTCAGCTCGTTCTAAAAACTCCGAATCGGCTCCAAAACGCGCCCTTCCATCGAAGCGTAGATTGAATTGATGCAGAGTAGCCGTTCGAATAACCATTCCCACAAGAGAAAATTGAGATAACTTGTTTCCATTAAACCATATTTTTCCTGATTCAGACAAACGAATAAACCGACCCATTAAGATATCAAGATTTTCATTTTCCATTTGCTTAACTGACATTTCTATCTTTTGTGGGTGATTCCAATCATCACTATCTGCAAAGGTAATAAATTCACCTGAAGATAAATCGATCCCTTTATTTCTACATGCATATGTACCAACATTTGAATTCATTCGAACCCGCGTAATTCGGGGGTCATTCAATATTGAATCATATTTTCCAAGATCCTGCGGGTCCGAAAAATCATCGACTACTATAAATTCAATATTCTGATATGTTTGGTTTAAGATTGAATTAACAGCTACTGGAAAATAATCATTCCATTTGTGGGTAGTCATTATTACAGTTACAAGTTTTTCATTGATTGATTTTAAAGTAGTATTCGGTGGTTCCGAATAGAGGAACTCAAATTCCAATCCATTTTGAATCCATTTACGTGGTAATTTTTCCATTTTTAGCATTACCATCATATCTTCAAGAGCTTTTTTTGCTGCAAAGTGATTGTTTCCTAATGAGTAAATAATGTGAAGAGCTATATTCTTTTCACAAAGATGAGATATTTTTTCGTGTACAAGTTGAACAGCTTGCTCAATTTCCCCAATATTTGCAAGAGAAAGGGCATGGTAAAGTAAAATTGTATGGTCACTTCTAAATTTTGCGGGAGTATTTTCGATTTCCTTTATTGCTCCATTGAAATCTTGAATCTCAAAGAATTGAATGCCGATTCGAACCCGATGGCCCTGTAAATCGGTCTTTAAACGGTTCTCCTTGAGTAGTTCTTCGGCATAAGAAACATTATTCATCCGTATTGCAGCGATTGCGATAGATGCATAATCTATATTGCTAGAACGAGATTTCATACTTAGTACAATATCTGCAGTTTCCAGGATTAATTGCGATGACCCACTTGAGATGGCTGCTTGCAATGCCATATATCCGCTGAAAGCATCTTGTGGCTCAAGTAAAATCGATTCCATTGCAAACGAATGTGCGATCTCTGGCTCTGCAATCTTCAACAACGCACGAGATATCGAATGTCGCATTTCAATGCTCGTGAGTAAGTATTTTGAATTTACTACTTCTTTCAGAATATCAATTAAACGTTTATCGCTTCTATTTGAGAGTAAATTGGACATTACTTTTAGAGTAGGATGCAATATTCCCTTTTGTTCACTCATAAAAATAGAGTTCAAAAGATCAGTATTTTCAATTCGTAAAATGTGTTCAAGCATCCATGTATGGAATCCAGTTCCATGATTGAATAATTGAATTCCATTGTTTATCATTTGCACCAATGTTTCTTCCGCTATATATGTTCTAGGATCGCTTTTCCTTCCAATTGCCCGGATTGCATCTCCCAATTCATCAGGCGAACAGTATTTGAGATATTCTTTTACAATAAGTTCTAGGGCGGGAGAAAGCTTTTCATTTACACAAATTGATTCAAGAGTCACTATATCCATTTTATGGGGGTTTATCATGCCCAAGAACCATCCCAAGACACATTCCATTTCAATTGGGTATTCTTCTAGTGCTGGACTTATCCATTTTGCGATTTGAGAGGTTTTATGGATGGCTGAGAAATACTCCAGTGTATTTCTCGCTTCACCTTCCGAGCGTAATATTGTCGTGTATAGCATATATCCGAGATAATCCCCTCCGATTCTACTATCTAGGCAAAAGCGGTCAATTCCAAGAATCTCTTTAGGCCTCAATTCAAATGATAAATTGGTCCAACGTTCGAGACACCTCTGTGGTAGGCTTTCCACAATATGTGGGTATTGAGCCATTGCAATGAATTCTCGACTTTCCAGCGAATCGATTTTCTTGATAAATGCATTTTGAATTTCTATTATTTTCAAATCATGAATATTATTTGAAGCAACTAGATCTAACATTTTCCAATTTTTAGTATAAATTGCACAACGAGCGAGTTGAAAAGAACAATCTAAGTACGACGGATTTAGTTGGAACACCTTGTGATACCATTTCATTGCTTGTTCCCACTTCCGGAGAGATATTGATGCCCTTGCCCGCATTTCTAGCATGTAAATATCATTTGTATTTTTAGATAGATATCTATCAGTAATCTCAATAACGGATTCAAAATCCTTTTTGCGGTATCTGTAAGCGACAATTCTTTGCTGAAGATTAAAAGGATGGAATTTCATTTCCCTTCACCCCGTAGATGTATTGTAAATTCGGCGTCCAATGAATACAGGTCAATTTCCATTTTCGATGCGATTTTTGAAAGTTTTCTTTCAGTTATGTCGCGATATTTATCTGGCAATAGGTCAAGGGATGGTTCCCAATAATTATTTAAAAAAGATAAATCTTTATCCATTAAGATGGTTAAATCTAAAGCCTCATCTGGTAAAACACCATCTCTTTTATTGATTAATTGAAGTGCAAACAATGTCGCAACACCTTGTTTTAGTGGTCTCTTGGAAAGAAACTTAGAAATTTCAGGACTCTTTATCCAACGTTTGTTATTGAAAGTATTTTTTCGAAAACATTTCCAACATGAATCACAAGTGACTCCTTTAGTTCTTGAACGAAGACAAGAAGTTGCATAATCATTCAGCCCTGAAGAAATGACAATAGCATTATTTAATATTTCAGAACAACCAGCCACTGGTTGGTAAAGGGGGATTCCAAGGTAGGAAAATATTGGGAAATATCTTTTCCAAAATCCACTTTTACCGAAGTCGCGAATTTTAGAACCATGATAGAAATATGAATTTTCTAATGGCATACCAGTTCCAGCAGCATCTAGATCAAAATAATCGGCAAGCAAGATTAAATGAACCATACATGCATAATCTGTTGAAAAACCTGGATTTTTGCCATAGTATGTTCGAATTTTTTCATGGTTTGATTGCGTTACGATTATTTCACGTTTCAGTGTTTTCAGATGAGATATAAATCTCTTGGCATTTTCATGCTGAATCATGCTTTCAAAATTACGCTCCATGTAAAAAAGAAGAGAATCCTCCGGCATTAAGCACATTGCAGCAGTCGAATCAACTCCTCCTGAAAATGAAAGTCCTGCAGTTTTTCCTGGACGGCGTGTCGGCACCCAATCTAATTGGTACTTATCATGCCATGGAGAAAGAAGGACATGCTCAATTGTCCATAATAAATCCAATGAAGTGCGTTTCAATGAAAAGTCAATCGGTACGACGAATTCAATTTGGGTTTCAGGAGATTCAAAATATATTATATTTCCTTGTTGGGACCAATTTGATAATGTGAACTCAGGTAAGAAAAAAGTAGGTGAATCAATATCAATATCGGCGTTTGCAACAATTTTTTTACCGAGGAAAGATTTTTCACCTTGTTTATGTAATACAACTCCAATATAGCAGTTCACGGATTCAATAATTACGTATTGTTCAAAACCTTTCAGCAATTCTTGTAAACTTTCGCGTTCAAATGAGTGCAATACTAAATTAAAGCAATAATCAATATGTTTAAACCGATTAAAATATGTCAAAATATCTTCATCTTTAGATGGAACTATTACAATATCAGTGTCTGTGGAAAGTTCATCAATAATAATTTGCGAACACCCCCAATCTTTGTTATCCCATTCGCCCAAATTCAAAATCTTGGATTTTTTAGGATAGCAAAGGCCCTGAACTACCTTGAAAATTGGATAGGGTAGGGAGTTCATTCGTCTCCCCCCGATTTTCGCTTTTTAGCCAAACTGTGATATTTTGCAATCACCTCACTGGGGTCCCCTTCACTTACTACATTTCCCTTTTCGAGAAGAATAATACGGTCACATAAATCAGACAACATTCCAAAACTGTGGCTTACAATTACGACAGTTCCCGCTTCTGCCACCATTTCCATGATCCGATCTGTTGATTTTTTCTTGAAGGTGGGATCACCGACTCCAAGAACTTCGTCAATTAATAGAATATCTGGTTGAATCGCACTAGCGACAGCCAACCCGAGCCGAGCTTTCATGCCCGCTGAATATGTTCGAATTGGTTCATTGATAAATTCACCTAATTCACTAAAGGAAATGATTTCGGGCAATTTATCAATAATCTTTCCTTCCGAATATCCAAGAATACTTCCATATAAAATCGCATTTTCTTTTCCAGTTTGATGTGCGGAAAACCCAGTACCAAGGCCTGCCAGTAGGGAAATATTTCCTTTGACTTTACACGTACCCTCATCAGGCGGATAAATACCAGAAATTATTCTCAGCAGTGTCGATTTACCACAACCATTCGTGCCAATTATACCAATAATTTCTCCTTTATTGATACTTATATCTATTCCGTCCAAAGCAGTAAAAGTACGCTTGGTTTTTTTAAACATGCCCGTGATTAGGGAAACTAAACTTCTTCTTCTCGGAAAGCGGAGAACAACATTCTCTACCGAGATCACTACTTCACTCATAGGTGTTTCACCGCCTCTCGCTCATATTTATGGAATACCATACTACCCACAATCCATAACACAACAGCGAAACCAATGCTATAAAAAAGTGAATTGATAGGCATGTCTAGCCATTTCCCCATTAGCCCATGGCGCGCCATCGTGATAGGCACAACCATCGGGTTCCAAAGAACGACTTCTCCGAAAACCCCCCTGTCAAGGGCCATTTCATAGGTCCACATGACAGGTGAAACGAAAAAGCCGGCTCTAACGATGAATCGGAAAAGGTGTTCAACATCTTTTTGTATACAATTAAGTGGGGCAAAAACTAATCCCAACCCAATGCCCAAAAAGCCGGCTAAACAAATACTAATTGGAATCATTATAAGGTGAATTCCAAAAGGAAATCCATAAGCTAAAATGATTGGAATCACAACCAAACTACTCATCATAGTGATTACAATATTGGTGAATACAGCGGTCATTGGAAAAATAATACGTGGGAAATAAACGAGATGAATCATACGTGTATTTCCCGATAGGGATGTTACTGAAGCCATTAGTGATTTACCAAAACAACTCCACACAATAACTCCAATCAAAACCCACACAGCATAGTGTTCATCGGGGTTTCCAGCGAGCATTATGAAAAGAAACCAATAGACAATTGAAAGTAGTGTTGGCTCAATTACAGTCCAAGCATATCCTAAAAAAGTATTTCTGTATTTGCCTCTAATCTCTCTACGAATGAGATTCCGAACGAGAAAGTTATTTGCAAATAAGGTCATTAGGTTCGTAACCGGGGCTTTTAATGCGGGGGTTTTTTTACCAACAATGGTGAGCCCGGGGCCAGAAGATGACTCGGACATATATTCGGGTTTGTGGCGGAGTTTATCAAACCACACAGAAGATTTGATTCTAATCCATTCATTTACCAACGAATTGATGAACTCGGCCTATCAGCGAAGGACATGGCTCATCCAACAGAGTTTGCTCAACGCGCTGGAACTGGCAACTTGACCATTGGAATCATTGGACTCGGTTATGTCGGTTTACCGACTGCAATCGGTTTCCATGATGCAGGGTTCAATGTCTGGGGTGTTGATGTATCTCAACGGACTATTGACATGGTTCGCCAAGGCAAGAATCCAACCGGAGACCCCGATGTCGATGACATCATTCCTGCACCTGGTACGGAACGCTGGAATATCACTAACTCTTCAGCAGAAGCAGTACCACACTGCGATGTTATTTTGGTAACTGTTCCAACCCCGATTACCCATGACCTCAAACCCGATCTTTCCTATGTCGCTAGCGCAGGTCGAGATGTTTTCCAAGCCATTTCAAAAGGTTCTCGAACGATTGTAGTTCTCGAATCAACTGTTTATCCAGGTGTTACTGCCCAAACATGGAACCCAATTATTGAAGAATTAGGTTTAGTCATTGGTGAAGATTTAGAAATCGCTTACTGCCCTGAACGATTCAATCCTGGTGACCCAGAGCGTGGAGTTCGCCAAGTTGCCCGTGTCATCGGCTGTACAAATCCTGAAGTTGGTAATGCTCTGGTCGCTTTGTATCAGCGCCTAACCGCTGAAGATGTTCGCTATGTTGGCAAAATGGAAGTCGCTGAGGCAGCTAAGGTTATCGAAAACGTTCAACGCGATATCAACATCGCCTTGGTCAATGAACTGGCTCGAATTTTCCCTGCCCTAGATGTCGATGTTGAAGATGTATTGTCAGCAGCAGCGACCAAATGGAATTTCCACCGCTATACACCTGGTGTTGGAGTTGGAGGGCACTGTATTCCAGTAGACCCATATTACATGATTCAGCGAGCGGCTGATGTCGGTGTTCCTGCTGAATTGATCACCGCAGCCCGTGCAGTAAATCGTAACATGCCAGTGCACGTTGCTGGAGTGATTCGTAAATTGATGAGCAAGCATGGAGTTGAGGCAAACGATGCCCGCGTTCTCCTTTTAGGTTGGTCATATAAGGCAGAAGTTGGAGACCCAAGAGAAACTCCAGCAGCACCACTGAGCGAGACATTATTGGAAAATGGAGTCAAAGTTAGTGCATGGGACCCTC
>Ga0308021_10001362_pt1 | contig 11138 bp, 7 predicted proteins | sample Neamet351_FD_201296 | JGI IMG/M metagenome (GOLD analysis project Ga0308021, IMG submission 201296) | Marine microbial communities from water near the shore, Antarctic Ocean - #351 | ecosystem: Environmental > Aquatic > Marine > Unclassified | place: Southern Ocean | collected 2014-10-02
TAGTTTGGCCAAAAACATGTTTATTGAAGGTATTGATATGGATCAAGTGTTTAGGAATGTAAGAAGGGAGGTTATGGAAATTACAGGGCAAGGAACAGTTAATTATGATCAGCTTACAGGCGGTTCTTTTTATTTAGTGGAAAGTACTTTTGAAAAAGAGTTTGCATTAATTGACTCTTTAGTTGAAATTGGAGAAAATATACATTTAAGTGAAGCTATGGAGTTAGTTGGCTCTATTTTAAAATCCAATCCAGAAAATCAAAGAGTACTTTTGGAAAAAGGGAGGATTTATATTGAGCTTGAAGATTATGAAAAAGCCTTAAAGGAATTTAACAAAGCCATTAAATTATATCCGAATGACCCAAAGTGCTTTAATTATAGAGGTATAATGTATTTATACAATACTAAAGAATATGAAAAGGCTATAGCCGATTTTAACCAGTGTATTGAGATTGATTCTGCATATACTTACGGATACTCAAACAGAGCAGATGTTTATTTAGAATTAGAAGATTACGAAAAAGCCCTAGAAGATTTCACATCAGCAATTGACTTAGATAAAGACAATGCTGAAGGGTATGATAATAGAGCAGATTGTTATATAGCAATGGCGGATTATACAAGTGCTTTAGTGGATTTATCTAAGGCTATTGACTTAGCTCCTGAGAATCCTTTGTACTTAAATACTAGAGCAGATTTTTATAAAGATCAAGAAAAATATGATGAGGCTTTAAAAGATTATGCTACAGCTATTGAAATATCCACTGATGATTGGCAAACTGGAGTAGCAATAAATAATTCAGCAAATATTTATTATGAACAAGAAAAATGGGAATTATGTATTGAAGAATATACAAAGGCAATAGCAGTATCACCTTCAGCTGTTGAATATTCCAACAGAGGAAGAGTTTATCAAATAATTAAAGATTACGAAAAAGCCCTAGAAGATTTCACATCAGCAATTGACTTAGATAAAGAAAATCCTAAAAGGTATGAAAATAGAGCAGATTGTTATATAGCAATGGAGGATTACACTAATGCTTTAAAGGATTTAGACAAAGCCATTGAGTTAGCTCCTGAGGATCCTTATTATTTACTTCAAAGAGTAGAATTTTATAAAGAACAGGAAGAATATGATTTGGCATTAAGGGATGTTAATGGTGCGATACAAATAGATCCAAATTCCACATATGCCTATAATTGGCTTGGTCATATCTCTTTGATAATAGAAGATTATGATAAAGCATTATTTAGTTTTAATAAAGTTATTGAAATAGATAATCAAGATGCTTATACTTATGGAAGGAGAGCAGACTTATATTCTCAGTTAGAAGAATACGATAAGGCCATAGCAGATTATACATCAGCAATTGACTTAGATAAAGAAAATCCTGAAAGGTATGATGATAGAGCAGATTGTTATATAGCAATGGAGGATGATACTAATGCTTTAAAAGATTATGAGAAAGCCATTGAGTTAGCCCCTGAGGATCCGGGAGGTTATAATAATAGAGGGCTTTTCTACTATTTTCGAGAAAAATATGATTTAGCCTTAGCTGATTTTGAATTTATACTTAAGTTAAATCCTACTAATGCTTGGGCAATTAATAATATAGCTTTGATTTATAACAGGCAAGAAAAATATGATTTAGCTATAATATGGTATACAAAAGCTATAGAAGTATCAGTTGATGATCCTTTGTCTTATAGCAATAGGGGACTAGCCTATAAAGATAATTTAGAAGATTACGAGAATGCTTTAATAGATTTGACAAAGGCCATAGAATTAGATAAAGAAAATCCTAAAAGGTATGATAATAGAGCAGATTGTTATATAGCAATGGAGGATTATAATAGTGCTTTAGTAGATTTATCTAAGGCTATTGATCTAGCTCCTGATGAAGCAAAGTGGTATGCATATAGATCTAATGTTTATGAATATATTAATGACAAAGAGAAGCAATTAAATGATATAAATACAGCATTAGATTTAGATAAAGAGTATTCTTATGGATATGCGATAAGAGGTGATTTCTATTTAAAGGAAAAAGATTATGATAATGCGATTGCAGACTATTTGCAGGCAATAAATTTTGATTCACTATACAACTATCCAAAATCTCATCTTGCCTATTGTTATCTTGAGTTAGAAAAGTATTCTAAGGCACTACAAGTATTAAATGAAGCTATCGTTATTGATTCAACCTATTTAGCTTTTTATTATAACAGACTACAATGTTATGTTTTGTTAGGCGATACATTAAAAGCTTTTGAAGATGCTGAAACCTATATATCCATTGACTCTTTAAGCGTTACAGGTTATGCAAGTAGAGGATATCTTTATAGAATTACAAATAATAATAAAAAAGCGCTTGATGATTTAAATCATGCTGTTTCTTTGGATACCGCATCTAGTTGGGCTTATAATAACAGGGCTAGTTATCATATGTTTATTAAAGAATATGAACTTGCTGAGTTAGATTATAAAAAAGTTATTTCTATAAATGATAAAGACCCTGAACCCTACTTTTATTTGAGTAGGATTTATAAACTACAAGCTAATACTAGATTTAAAGCATTAAAGCATTTAAACAAGTCAATAGATAAAGTAATTATTGGTGATGGTACAATTAGTTCTGAAGATATGATGGATGAGATTGAATTAGTTACACTGTATGTAGAGAGAGGTCAATTGTACGAGCTGTTAGAGGCTCCAGAAGAAATGTGTGAAGATTATCAAAAAGCGTGTGATTTAGGAGATTGCGAACTATTTAATGCCAATTGCAAATAAATTATAAAATTTGAAATTATGAAAAAAATATTTGTTGTTGTATCTTTAATTGTATTCTCCAATACTCTTTATTCTCAAGGGTTTATTTGGAATGCAAAAGCAGAATCGCATCATAAAACATATGACAGAGTTTCTTTATCTCGTTCTGCAATAATACCTACTAGCGCATCTTTAGAAAAATATTTACCCTATATACAACACCAAGGTAGTATTGGAATGTGCGCAGCTTATTCTATTGCTACATGCAGAACAATTGTGTATGCCAGAAACAATAATCTTACAGATATAAATAAAATATCAGCTGAAAGTTATTCTCCTTATTATACATATCAAAGAGTTTTGAGTACTAGATCATCAGGGGAATGGGGAGGAGGATTAATACCATTAATGAATAAAATTAATGACTTTGGATATGCAAAGATGAAGAATATTGAATATCCTTATTATTATCCTTTTACTAATAATCATTTATGGGATTTTGCTGTCCCTACTCATTTTGATTTAGATATTGAAAGTGTAAAAAAAGATAAGTTTGATTATATTGTTTCAATACTTCCTAATGAAAATGTAGAGGACACTGTGTCGGATCTTATTCGACAGATTAAAGTAGAACTATCAAAAGAGATTCCTATTCTTTTTGGAATGATGCCAATGCCTAGCACTTTAGGAACCACTGGAAGTAATGGTGAAGATTATTGGGATAATTCAATAAAAGTAAAATGTGAACAATGTAGTAATCTTACAAATGATATTAGCGGATTATGTCCAACTCACAAGCCTGAAGATTGGGAGGGAGGTGGACATGCTATGGTATTAATTGCATATGATGATGAAAAATATGAGGGATCCTTTCAAATTGTAAATAGTTGGGGAGAAGATTGGGGGGATAATGGAAAAATATGGATTAAATATGAAGATTTTGTAGAACATGCTGTGTTCATGCAATCATTAGATAAAAAAAATAAAAGAACAATATTTGATGTTGAAAATTCAAATAGTACATTTAGCGATAATAGCTATAAGAGTGAGGAAAATCTAAAAACAAAAGATTTTACAGACTACGTTAATGATAAATGGATGTTATTCGTGCCTGTTTATGGTTTGAGTGCAGGTAAATATTCTGGAAAAATGAAGAATGGTAAACGAAATGGTTTTGGAACTCATACACTTCTCAATGGAAGTAAATATGTAGGCGATTGGAAGGATGATAAGATGCATGGAGAAGGAACATATACAATTAACAATTATCAATATAAAGGGCAATTTAATGATGGTTATTTTAATGGGAACGGATCTTTAATCACACTTAATCTATGGGGTGATACACTAAATAAATTTGAAGGTAAATTTGAAGATGGTAAATTTATTAATGGTGCAGTAATTGAGGAAGAAATATATTGGGATGAAGGGTATCGATATGTTGGAAAATATAAATTAGGAAAAAGGAATGGGTATGGCTCTTATTCTGCTTATGAATCGGATTATATCTATATAGGAGAATGGAAGGATAATAAGAGGAACGGACAAGGGACTTCTACTTATAGCCCTAGAGATAAATATATAGGAGAATGGAAGGATGATAAGAGGAACGGACAAGGAACTAAAACTTATCCTAGTGGAGAAAAATATGTTGGAAAATGGAAAGATAATTTGCAAAATGGACAAGGTGTATATGCTACCAATAAATATACATATGAAGGAGAGTTTTGGGATTTTTATTTTTATGGACAAGGAAAGAAAACCTATGTTGACGGGACAATAGAAGAAGGTGAATGGAAGGATGATATGATGCATGGACAAGGAAAGAAAACTTATGTTGACGGGACAATAGAAGAAGGAGAGTGGAATGAAGGCGTACTTGTTAAAAAAAATATAATGCAAGAAATTGAAAACTTATTTAATGGCCTTTTAAAGCGAATTGATTAGCAGTGTAAACATCTTGGCTTTTTATAATATTATTGCATTTTAATTTCTTTCCGCAAGAGTTTTATTTTACATTTGGCCTATTAACCAATACTATTTTATTATGAAAAAACTACTATCTATATTACTTTGTTTACCCATGCTTGGTGTTTGTCAAAAAATACAAAAAAATCATACTCAAGAAATAAAAAAGGATTATAACATCTCGGAGAAGTCTAAGGGGTTTGATTTTAATAAATCAAATAGATATGGATCTTCTTTTAAAACAAATAAAGGAGAATATAATACGTCTATCAATAATGGTACATCACCATATAATTCATACTTTGGTGCTGGATTGTATGATGATAATTCTTATAATGAAGTAACTTTTTCCAATAGTAACTCATCAGATGTTATAGTGTGTCTAGAGAATATATATTCAGGAGCTACAATAAGAAATGAATATATTAGAAAAGGAAGTTCTTATACAATGACAAAAGTGCCAAATGGTACTTATGTTGTCAAGGTATTTTATGGAAATAATTGGAATCCCAATAAGTTATTAGCGGGTGGTAAAATAAAAGGAGGTTTTGATGAGGATATTAGTTTTTCTATTTCTGACGATCCAAGTGATTATCTTACAATGAATCAACACAAAACTAGTGAAGGAACAAGCTATTCTGTATGGTCTGTAACACTTTATAGTGTTATAAATGGCAATATGGATCAAAGGCCAATTAATGTCGATACTTTCTTTGAATAAGATTAATTTTAAAAATAATATCCACATCCTTAATTACCAATAATTTTTTAAGTTTGTATTAGTAGATTGGTTAGCGGTGCAAAAAGTGGTGCAAATTTTAGTTTAAAAGCTTACTGTAATCTAGTGAAATAAGTGTTGGTTGTAATCCTGCTACCCCGACTTAATAAATAGAAAACCCACTCAATTGAGTGGGTTTTTTTAATTAGTAGACCTCTTGTTTCTAATTTCGAACTTTTTTAGATTATTATTTAAATTCTACTTATTTTTAAATAAATGTTTTAAACCAGAAGATAAAAAGGGTATTACTGGAAAATTAATCATTATTTTAATATCATCTTTAATTGAGCTTTCATTTCCTAAAAAAGCTAGTATTCTATCAATTTTATTCTTTTTAAACATAATTGAAAAAACATCTCTTCCTTTCATCTTGTTTGAGATGATAACTTCAATCAATACTTTATCGTACCATTCAAAAATTTTATCAGATATAGTCTTCTTAGGACTTGGCGGTAAGTTTTTTAATAGATTTTTTATTATGACTTCACAGTTTTTTTGAATAAACTGAAAGGTGTATCCACTACTAGCTTTTGTATAACCGCCTGCTGTACCAATATTTATAATGCATTTTGAGGATTTGGGGTTTCTTTCAAAAGAAACTAATGACATCGGAATAATTCCAGATTCTTTATGTAAAATCTCATATTCATTAATATTTAAATATTCTGTGATATATTTCTTTAGTTCAATTTCATATTCTTCTTTTTTAAGTATTTTTTCACTAAAAAGTGTGTGTTCAATAAGAGCTTCATTTATAGTAGTAGGAAGAACATACACAAATGTATTGCCATGTTTTTGATCCACTCTCAAATCCATTAAAGTACCTGTGTTTGGGTTGAAAGAGGATTCTTTGGTTTTTATAACCCATCCCTCAAAATGCTGTAAAAGCGAGTTCTTAATAGTTATTTGTGGATTAAAAAGATTAGTAGAATTGAAAATATATTTTGAAATATATTTAGATTTATCAGTAAATATATGTCCTTTTTCATTAGAGGAATAAATTTTTGTAATATTTTCATATTTAAAAGTTACATTATCAAAATCTTTTGAGAAATTTAATATGAAGGAATAGAAATCAATTCCTTTAATCATTTTATATGTATACTTTTTGAGATTAAGTTTTTTAGAAAAATCAGTTGAGAAAAAATTTAAAGATTTCCAACGATGAGTAACAATAGATTCAAATATACCATCCTTTTTTTCCCAATAGCACCAAGTTCTATCATTAGTTAGTTTTTTAGTATTATCTATAACTAAAATTTTTTTTGATTTTAATACTGGATCCTTTAGTATTCTATATAAAAGACTCATTCCTGAGCATCCAGAACCAGCAATTATATAATCATATTTTTCACATTCTTTCATTTCTGTATTACAATAATATTTATTGAGTTCAAAATTAAGAAATAATCTGTAAAAAATTGGTTTTAAATTGTTAGATCATAAACTAGATAAGGGCTGGAGAGATCACGTAGGTTCAGATCCAAAATAGGAGATTACTCTATAGTAAATTAATTTTTTAATTTTGTTTTATCAGATTAGTTAGCGCCGAAAAAAAATACAAATTTCAGTCCTAAATCTTGCTTTAATCTAGTGAAAAAGTTAAGTTTTGTAATCCTGCCATTCCAATTTAATAATATGTTTTACTAAATATTATTTTAAAACTTGACTTGCATGTTCTTTGGTTTTTACTTTTTCAATAACATCCTCTATCACCCCTTTTTCATCAATAACAAAAGTAGTTCTGCTTATTCCATTATACTCCTTGCCCATAAATTTCTTTGGGCCCCATACTCCATAAGCATTAAGAACCTCTTTACTCTCATCAGAAATAAGTGAAAATGGTAAATCATGTTTCTCAATAAATTTAACATGGCTTTCTGGACTATCAGCAGAGCAGCCTAAAACCACATATCCTTTTTCCAAAAGTAACTTATAATTATCTCTCAAATTACAAGATTGAACCGTACAGCCTGGTGTCATATCTTTTGGGTAAAAATAAAGTACCACTTTACTGCCTTTAAACTGCTCTAATGTAATTGTATCTCCATTTTGGTCTACTGAATTAATTTCCGGTGCGCTATCTCCTATTTTTAAATTTTTCATAATTTATATTTAATTTATAATGTGCCTCTTCTTGCTTGTTCTGCTTCTATACATTCAAAAAGAGCTTTAAAATTCCCTTTACCAAATGATTTCGCTCCCTTTCTTTGTATAATCTCAAAAAATAAGGTAGGCCTGTCTGTTAATGGTTTTGTGAAAATTTGCAATAAATACCCTTCTTCATCTCTATCCACCAAAACGCCATGTTCTTTAAGTGTTAAAATTTCTTCATCTATTTTTCCAACTCTATCTAAAACAGTATCATAATATGATGATGGTACTTTTAAAAATTCAACTCCTCTTTTAGCCATCTCAGCAACAGTAGATACAATATCATCAGTAGCTATTGCAATATGCTGTACTCCCGGCCCATCATAAAAGTCTAAATATTCCTCAATCTGAGATTTCTTTTTCCCCTCAGCTGGCTCGTTTATTGGAAACTTAATTCTACCATTTCCATTCGTCATTACCTTACTCATAAGGGCTGTAAATTGAGTGGAAATATCCTTATCATCAAAGGTAATAAGATTAGCAAATCCCATTACATCATTATAGAATTTCTCCCAAATATTCATTTCATTCCATCCCACATTGGCAACCATGTGGTCAATGAATTTTAACCCAACTGGTTCTGGATTGTAATCAGATTCCCATTTTTCAAATCCTGGTAAAAAAGTTCCTTTATAGTTTTTTCTCTCTACAAAAACATGAACTGTATCTCCATAAATCTTAACTCCCGATTTAATCACTTCCCCATCTGCATCTTTTTCTGTTCTAGGTGCAAAATAAGATTCTGCTCCTCTTTTAGTAGTTTCTTCCCATGCTTTTGTAGCGTCATCTACCCAAAGGGCTAATACCTTTACGCCATCACCATGTTTTTTTATGTGATCAAAAATTTCATTATTCTCCCCCGGCATTGGAGTAGTAAACAACAAACGGATTTTATCCTGCACCAAAACATAAGAAGTTCTGTCAGTAACTCCAGTTTCCAAACCCGCATAAGCTAAAGATTGAAATCCAAAAGCAGTTTTATAAAAATGTGCTGCTTGCTTGGCATTTCCAACATAGAATTCTACATAATCTGTTCCTAAAAGCGGTAAAAAATCCTGTGCATCCGGAAAGATCTTCTCTAAAGAATATGTTGTATTATTATTTGTTAAATTATCTTTCATTCTAATTATCTATTTAATCCAGCCATGATTTATGGTACTTTCCATCAGAAAGCTCAATGGCTGCTTTTGTTAATTTAAGTGGTGCGAATGTATCAACCATTACAGCTAATTCATCTGTTTTTGTTTGACCTATACTTTTTTCTGCAGCTCCAGGGTGAGGCCCGTGAGGAATTCCTGCAGGATGCAAGGAAATAGATCCTTGATCAACATGATTTCTACTCATAAAATCTCCATCTACATAATAAAGTACCTCATCCGAATCAATGTTTGAGTGGCTATAAGGTGCTGGAATAGATTCTGGATGATAATCATACATTCTAGGTACAAATGAACAAATTACAAATCTAGAAGTTTCAAAAGTTTGGTGTACCGGTGGTGGCTGATGCACTCTACCTGTAATTGGTTCAAAATCATGAATTGAAAATGCGTAAGGAAAATTAAATCCATCCCACCCTACCACATCAAAAGGATGTGATGCATAAGTATACTCATGTATCATTTGCTCCTTCTTTATCTTAATGATAAAATCTCCTTTTTCATTATGCGTTTCTAACTCTTCAGGCACTCTTAAATCACGCTCACAATAAGGAGAGTTTTCAAGTAACTGACCAAAATGATTTCGATATCTCTTAGGAGTGTAAACCGGTGTATAAGATTCTACAATAAATAATCTGTTATCTGGAGTATCATACTTCATAGTATAAATAATTCCTCTTGGAATTACTAAATAATCTCCTTCTTTAAATTTTATATTCCCTACAAAAGTTCTGAGTGTACCTGTCCCTTTATGAATAAAAATTACTTCATCACCATCTGTATTTTTATAGAAATAATCTTCTTCTAAATTAGTCGGAGCAGAAAGTAAGATATTCAAATCATTATTTAGCATTATAGAAATTCTACTTTCCAAATGATCAGCAACTTTAGGCGCATCAAATCCATTCAGCATATAGGATTTTAAGTTTTTATCCACTGCAATTTCTGGAGCTACTGAATACGCTTTTTTAATATCCTTAACCTGAGTTGGCCTATGCAAATGATATAAAAGGGAAGACATTCCTTCAAAACCAATAGTTCCAAACAATTCTTCATAATGGATATTCCCATCCTCTTTTCTAAAGGTAGTATGCCTTTTATGAGGCATTTTTCCTAATTTATGATATCTTGGCATACTGTTATTTTTATGCAAATATAGGACTTAAAACACAAACAAGACATGAATTATATCATCCCTAAAATAAAAATGATAATTTTGCCTTACTAATGAAACTCCTTACTTATAAAATAAAAAATTTGGATACTCAACAAATTGGAGTGTTACAAAATCAGTCAGTTTATAACTTGAATAATTGTTTTGGAAACATCTCATTAGTAGATCTAATTCAACTTGAAGACTATCAAGATCAAGTAGCCAATTTTATTAGTAATAACGATTGTTTAAAACACGATATTGAGGATATTACTGTATTTCCTGTCATTCCAAAACCCACTTCCTTTAGAGACGCTTACGCTTTTAGACAACATGTTGAGACGTCTAGACAAAATAGAGGAGTAGAGATGATTCCAGAGTATGATGAGTTTCCAGTATTTTATTTTTCGAACCATAACGCCATGCTTGGTGATGGCCAGAACATAGAACTAATGCCTGATCATTTTCACAAGCTAGATTATGAATTAGAATTTGCCATAGTAATTGGAAAAGGAGGGAAAAACATATTATCCAAAGATGCAGATAATCACATTGCAGGTTTTTGTATTTTGAATGACTTAAGCGCAAGAAGATTACAAATGGAAGAAATGAAACTAAATTTAGGCCCTTCAAAAGGAAAGGATTTTGCCAATGTTATTGGTCCTTATTTAGTAACTCCTAACGAGATAGAAAGTAAAAGTATCGACACTCCTTTAGGTAAAAAATATGATTTACAAATGAGTTGTTATGTAAATGGAGAGTTATTATCAAAAGGTAATGCAAAAGATATGAATTGGACTTTTGCTGAAATTATTGAAAGAGCATCTTATGGAGTAGAACTTTTCCCAGGAGATATAATAGGTTCAGGGACTGTTGGTACAGGTTGTTTATTAGAATTAAATGGAACTGAAAAGAAAAAAAATCCTGATTATATAGAAAGGTGGATACAAGAGAATGATGAAATTGAAATGCAGATTGAAGGGCTAGGTAAAATAACCAATAAGATTGTAAATTCAGATAGTAATCACTCCTTATTAAAATTAAAAAAATGATTAAGACAATAGACATAAAATCAGGAGAAACTGCAGGATTATACCAATATTTATCTGCTGCAGTAACCCCAAGACCTATTGCATTTGTAAGTACTATTGATTCAGA
>Ga0308021_10001363_pt1 | contig 11135 bp, 5 predicted proteins | sample Neamet351_FD_201296 | JGI IMG/M metagenome (GOLD analysis project Ga0308021, IMG submission 201296) | Marine microbial communities from water near the shore, Antarctic Ocean - #351 | ecosystem: Environmental > Aquatic > Marine > Unclassified | place: Southern Ocean | collected 2014-10-02
ATGCGCGCGGCCTCCGCGGCCCCGCCCACCGGCACAGGGCCGCCCAGCGCGCACCCCTGCGGGTAGCACGCGACGGCCGTCCGCCGGTAGCGCATGTAGCCGCCCGGGTGGGGCAGCGGGGCGGCGCTGGGCGTGGCGGGGACCGCCGGGTTGTCCCAGCCGCCGCCCATGAGGGGGTCGCCCTGCCCCGCGTGCAGTGACGCGCGGCGCAGTGAGCGGAGCAGCGCGTTGGCCAGCGTCGCGTTGCCGCCGCACTGCACCTGCAGGAAGAGCGCCGGAATCAGCACCTTGAACACGGGGCGGCCGTCGATCCGCAGGTAGCGCGGGTGCGCGAAGATGGTGCGCACCAGCGTGCCCTCGTAAGACGCCCAGCGCGCCGCGCCAGCAGCGCCGACAAACATCCCCGCGCGGCTCCTGTCGACATCGTTCGAGTACGTGACGAAGAAGCGCAGGCGCGCCACGCCGGCCCAGACCGCGCTGCTGTTCAGCATCCAGGCGAGCGCCGTGTTGAGGCAGCGGCCGAGGTTCGGGTCGGTGTCGTGCCCGCACGCGGGGAGCTCGGCGGCGGTCGCGCCCGCGTCGTACCAGAGCACGTCGAAGTAGTCCAGGCCATGCGCGTCGGCCGCGGCCACCTCGGCGGCGACGGTCGCCTCGGCGAGGCTGCTGTTGCCCAGCAGCGGCACGCGCCCGGGGAAGCTAGGTCGCCAGTCGGCCGTGGGCGCGGCGGAGGCCCCCGCCGTAAATCCGGACCAGTGAGAGTCGCAAGCACCAGAGGCGCCCGCGCAGTCGTACCACCCACCAAAGTAGTGCGCGCCAACCATCGAAGCGGGCGCACCGCTCGAAGCGGGCGCACCGCCGGTGGCGGAGCTGGCGGTCGCCAGCAGCAAGAATGATGTGAACATGGCTGTCGTATTTGGCCCCGACTGCAGCTGGTGAGAAAACTTTGTTTGTGGGCGGAAGAGGGCTGCTTTTGGTACAGCAGTGCAGCGGGTTTGCTGAGGTGATCTTGGCACCGGGTGCACTGCGCGGATCTCGTCACTCGTGCATCTTCTTGGCCGTAATGTGCAAGACCCTCCAACATCACCCTTGTGAGCCACCTGATTTTCTGTGTTTCAGAATTCTAGACGGAGCAGCTGTCGCTGCTCGCACCATGTTGGCTTGGCTGTTGCTGCTCGCACCATGGGCGATGGGCTCCGTTCCGGGGCGGGTACCTGCGGTGCTGGTCGACAACATGGCGCCCAACGCCAGCGACGCGGCCGACTGCGGAACCGGCAGCGCGCCGCCGTGCTTAACGATCCGCCATGGCGTGTCGCGCGCGCTGGCCGGCGCCACGGTCACGGTGCGCGGCGGCCGTGTCTATCGAGGCGAATGCGGCACCGGGGTTGCGCCCTGCCGTGGGATGGGAATCGAGCCGCTCGCTGGCGCCTCGCTCACGGTGCAGGGAGTCGGCGGCGCCGTCATCGACTGCGAGGGCAGGGGGCGCGCCTTCCGCTTCAACGCCTCGATGGGAGAAAGCGGCGGCGGTGGCGGCGGCGGCGGCGGCGGCGGTCCCGCGACATGGCGCCTCGCGGGGCTCGAGATACGGAATGGCTGCGCGCCGGAGGGTGGCGCCATCTTTGCGGGCGGCGGGACGCTCGAGCTGGACGGCTGTACGCTGGCCGACTGCACGGCGCGGGCGACCTGCGCGCCGCACGCGCAGGAGTACTGCGGTGGTGGCGGGCTGTTCACGCTGGAGACCCGCGTCGTTGCCAGCCGCACCGCCTTCGTGAACTGCTCCGTGTCCGACATGGTGAACGGCGCCGGGGGCGGCGCCTTCGTGAAGTTCACGGGCAGCGCGACTGGCCTCTGCGCCGACCTGAGCGCCTGCAACTTCACCGACTCGGAAGGCGGTGCGGGCGGCGGCGGCGCGTATATTCTCTTCGCGGGCAACGTGACGAACGCCACTGTCAGCGTGCGCGGCAGCCGCTTCGCCAACACCGCCGCGTCGGGCCCGCCTCCCAGCATCGGCGGCGGCGGCTTGTTCGTTGGGTGGTTCGGCGAGCACAATGAAGGCGCCACCACCCATGTGCGCGGGTGCGCCTTCGAGCGCACGAGCACGGCCTTCAACGGCGGTGGCGCGCTGGTCTACCACGCTACGTTTGCGCGCCGCGCCCGCACGCTGCTGGAGCATTGCTCCTTCGACGGAACGGCGGCCGGCTATTGCGCGGGCGGCGCCGACGTCCGCTACTTCGCGGGCGCTAGCGCCACCACAACCCGCGTGAGCGGCTGCAGCTTTACCGGCACGAGCGCTGACAACGATGGGAACGGCGGCGGCCTCGAGATCTTGCACCTCACTCGCGCCGACAGTACCACCGCCATCATCGAGGGGAGCACCTTTCGCCGCACCACGAGTGGCGAGGGTGCGGGCGGCGCCTTGGTCGTATACGACGGCCCGGCACACAACACCAGCACGAGCATTCTCAACACCACGTTCAGCAGCTGCACCAGCGGCGGCGGCCTGACGGGTGGGGGGGGGGCGCAGGTGTTGCACACCGGCCCTGTCACGGCCGACGCCGCACTGCTGGTGGATGGCGCTCACTTCGAAGGCAACGTGGCGTCTGGCGGCATCGGTGGCGGCGGGCTGTACGTGCACGTCAAAGGCGCGGCGTCGGGGGTATCGCTCGCCGTGCAGAACAGCTCGTTCTCCCGCAACACAGCGGCTGGCGTCAGTGGCGGTGGCGGGCTGCTGGTGAACATCCCGCACGACCAGCCGCAGAACCTACGCTTCATCGGCGTCAACGACTCAGCCCTGTGGCGCAACCAGAGCTCGGGTGTGCCCAGCGCCGGCGCAGGCGATGACGACCTTTATGGCCCCATCGGGCAGTATCCGATGCCCCACGATTTCGATATGGCCTATAACCCGTGCTCCGGCTGTGGTGCTTATCCGAACGGTTGCAGCAGCTGTCCCGAGTTCAAGCCTGCTGTTTATAGCCTTTCGCCCTACCCCATCATACCCATTGAGGGCGTCTACCGTCGCTGGCAAGTGTCGAACACGATCGCCATCCGCGGAAGCCGCTTCGCCGCCAACCACGCTCATTTCCAGGGCGGCGCGATAGCTGTGCCGGGTGGCGGCAGCGGGAGCATCGAGAGCACTGTCCTCGAAGGCAATGGTGCCGACGTGTTCGGCGGTGGCATCTTCGTTGGGGGTACAGTGGCAATCTCCATCGTCAACAGCTCGCTGCGCGAAAACCGCGCCACGCAGAGCGGCAGCCAGCTGTTCTCGACGTCAGGTGCTGGGATCGATTTCGAGCGCGCGAGCACCGTGGAGCTCGGTTGCGGCGACGGCACGTCATCATGCACGCAGGGCTTTGCGGCAGCGCAGACTGGCAACATCGCGTTTGACCACGATAGCGCCATGTCGTGCGCGCCTGGCTTCCAGCTTCTGAATAGCAGCGTGCTCGGCTTCAGCGTGACGCTTGACACATGGCAGCTGAAGCCGCCATCTGTGTTCCCGCCAGGGTGCGCGCTGGCGCCCATCGCGCGGGCGCCGGGCCACCACCACCCAACGCCCTTCAACTCGAGCTGCCAGCTCGTGGAGGCCAACAGCAATTGCCCTTGCTTCTTTTCGACCAATCCATATGGCGGCTACTTCAGCTCGGGCTTTGGCAACGCCACGTACCTCCCTTCGATCCTTGTCTCGACGATCTCGTACAAGTGCCGCGCCTGCCCAGTCGGGCGCTTCAATGCCGAGCGACCCGTGCTTGGCGCTGCCAGTGGAACTGCCGGTATCAAGAATACCACGATCGGCACGTGTGCGCCGTGCCCGGCCGGCCATTACCAAGACAGCGCTGCACAGCGCGCATGCATCCCGTGCCTGGCTAACTCGCACCAGTCGATGCCGGGGCAGAAGAGATGCGATGTGTGCCCTGGCGGAAGGTTTCAGCCGCAACCAGGCCAAGCGGACTGCATAGAGACGTGCCCGCTCGGCATTGACTGTACCACGGGCATTGCTCGGCAGCTGGCGGGATGGTGGCGGCCCGCTGGCAACCTGTCCGCCGCAACGACTCTGTACGCGTGTCTGGGCAAGCGCCACTGCATGGGCTCCGATGCGCGGCGCGCAAAAGGCGGCTGCACTGGTGCTGCCGGTGAGAGCTGCATGCCTACATTCCACGCGCAGTGCGACGAAGGCTACTCGGGCCCTGTGTGCGCTCTTTGCGCCCCCGGCTACCTGATGCAGGCCGGCATGTGCCAAGACTGCTCGCGCCTGAGTGCGGCAGACATCACCGGGTTTGTGCTCCTCGCACTTGCCATCATCGCACTCTGCCTCGTCGTTCGCCGCCACCGCGACTCGCACTGGCTGGACAAAGCCATCGTGAAGATCGTGCTCGGCTTCTACCAGCTGGTCTCCATCATGGAGCGCACGTTCACGGTCGATTGGCCCGCCTCGTTCCGTGCCGTCATGCTGCGCGTCAAGCTCGCGCTTGCCTCGGTCGCCGATCTGCCTTCTGCGGCCTGTGCGTTCGAGGTGAACTGGTTCGAGCGGCTCTACGTGTGGACGCTCGGCATGATGCTCGCCGCCCTCGTGCTCTGGTACCGGCACCACCGACTGCGCAGTGGCGGTTTGGTGAGCCGAGAGCAGCTCCAGCACAACATCTTCCACCTGGCCTTCTTCTTCTACCCCCTCGTGACCCCTGTCATCGTGTCTGTCTTCGACTGCCGCTCCGTGGACGGCGTGAGCTACGTCGAGGCTGACTTCACGCTGCAGTGCACCGGCAACGCATGGGCGCTGGCGGCGACGTGGGCAGCGCTCTGGACCGTGGGCTTCGTGGCCGGCTTCCCGATCGCTATGGCGCTCGCGCTCGGGAAACGAGGCCAGGGGCATGAGGCGGCCGAGTTCCTCGCCGGCGACTACGCCGACGCGCGCGGCACGGTGCCGCGCATGTGGGAGGTTGTGGACACGGTCAAGAAGCTGCTGCTCACCTCCGTCATCCTCGCCGTGCCGCAGACATCCGCCGTTCTCCGCATCGGCTTCGCGCTGCTCGTCTCGGTGACCTTCCAGATGCTGCAGGTGTACTACAAGCCGTACAACAGCGTGCACAAGAATCGCGTTGCGGATGCGGCGAACGCGGCGCTGTCGCTCATGTACTTCACGGCGATGATGATCGCGGCACAGCCGGCCGGCAGCAGTGCCAGCAGCGACGCCATCTACAGCGCTGTGCTCATTGCACTGCTGCTTGGCGTCGCGGTGGCGGCCTACGCCGCACTCTTGGCACTGCGGCGGCAGGTCAAGTCGCTGCCGCCGCGCATCAAAAGGGAGGTGCAGCAGAATCCCGGTGCGTTGCGGACGCCGCTGCTGCCGGACTTGGACCCTGGAAACTGAACAACCTGAAGCGCTCCTGCTCTTGGCTACCAATAAAGCTTTTACCACATGATTTTCTTGCCCCGGTCGCAAACGGTAACGGTAACCCTCTCATTCTCGATTATTATATCGCATTAGATTCGAGACGCCGCTCAAGGCGGTATCACCGAGCCGCCCCCGACCTCGCCACGCGCGTCCCTGTGCGATGGCAAGCTTCGGTGTTAATGGCAGCGCCGCCATCGTGGCTCCAGATGCCACACGCACCATCTATCCGGAAACGCTGCTGGCACTCAGCTTCGTTCTCGCCCCCGCTGCCGCTGCTCCAGCTGCCGCTGCTCCAGCTGCCGAAGAGTACATCATTATCGTCGCGAACCACTACCCGGGCCGTGATCATTACATCACACTCGAGCAAGTCGTCGCCGAGGCGAAAGCGTACGAGTCCCTCCTGACGGAGGGCGGCGTGCCGTTCCAGACGCTGCGCAACCCCAGCGTCAAGCAGTTCCGCGATGCCCTGGAAGATCACCCGCCCAGCGTCGTCATCTTCTGCGGGCACGGCGATCTCGAGGTAAAGGGCGACTTGGTGCTCGGCTTCGTCGCGGACGATGCAACATTCGACGTCGTGGGGCATGAGGCCATGGCGGGCTACCTGCTGGCACAGCCCGTGCGTCTCGTGCTGCTCAACGCCTGTCGCACTGGCGCTCTTGCGAGCGAGCTCGTGCGGCAGCGAGGCGGGGCAGCCGCAGCAGACCGCGCGCTGCAACACGTGGTGTACTGGCGCACAGGCACCGTAGACGAGGCCGCCGCGAAATTCGGGACGTCGTTTGTGCGCCGGCACCTCGTGGAGCGGCGCGAGGCTGTGGAGCAAGCATTCGAGGGTGCCAAAGCCGATGTGACGCTGGTCAGTGTGAAGAGCGAATTGGATAGCGGGGAGGCGACGCTGGCCCAGAAGTTCTGCCTGCAAGATCCAGATGCATGGTGGGAAGAAACCACCATGATCAAGGCAGGTGTGCCCGTACTTGTGGACCTGGGTGAGACGTTTCGCGCGCTGGAGGGCGGGCAGGAGGCGCAGGCGCTCGCGCGCAGTGTGCAACGGCATAGGCGCAAGGCATCGCGCCTCCAGGCTCGGTTGGAACGAGTCACTCGGTACGTGAGCGCAGCTGGTGGCCACCGCGCGACTGCTGACGAGCCATCCCTGATTGAGTACGGTGTGGTGCGCGCGTTCAAGGGGCTCTGCACTGAAGCGGGTGGCTTTCTGCGAGGGCTGGCACGGCCGACCGCTGGTACCCTCGAAGCTGAGCGGGCCGTGGATGCCGAGAAGGGCAGGTTTGATGATATCAATAAGCGCCTGCGTGAGCTGGTAGTCGGTGCTGTGCCCATGGCCCCTGCAATGGACGGGCAGCCACCGGAACCCACACCGTGGCAGAGCACGGAGGATGCCGAGCGTGATGACATGGAGGACCACGCGGTGGACGCAGGTGGCAGTGCGCGCGCTGCGTGCTTGTCCCGGCTGGCGGTGGTGGAGATGAACAAGAGCGCCACAGAGGCTGCGGAAGAGGCAAGGGCGGCTCTCGAGGCCGTGACGCCTCCGCCAGCCCCCTTCGTCGAGGCCAGCGAGTGTTATGCTTGCAGCCTGCACTTCAGCCTTTTCGATCGGCGGCACCATTGCCGCCGATGCGGCAAGTCTGTTTGTGGAGCTTGCTCGCCGCACAAGCTGCACGGAAATGAGCGAGGGTGTGGACCGTGTGTGGAAGCCGAACCGGCTCGCCTGGTCGCGGCTCGTGAGCGCGAGGCCGGTGCTCGGGACTTGGCGGCGAGATGCGCGCAGGCAGCGGAAGAGGCTGAGCAGGAGGCGAAGCGCGCCATCCAGGAGGCCGTTGCAGACGGCCACATGTCAGAGCTATTATTCGTCGAGACAGGCGGAACCGATGAGCATTGCCTCGAGATCGGGAGCGCTTGCAAGGTGGCGAGCATGATAGGCGGCGAAGGGTACGGCTGCGCGAACGCGGCAACGGACGCCTGGCCGGATGACGCCGAGGCGAAGCGGACGGAAGCGACGGTGGAGATTGGGCCCAGCACTAATGGGATGTACATTGGGCTCATGCGCGCCGACAAAGAGCTGGACGGGGAGATCCGGGAGGAAAAGGATGTGTGGCTGCTGAACTGTTACAACGGCAAGCTGTACGGCGGCGAGTACTGCCAAAAAGGGGAGACCACGCGCGGCGCCGTGGCGGACTGGGCGAACAAGGTCGCGCCAGGCGCACCCATGACCCTAACGCTGCGGCGAAGTGATGGGGGGTTGCAATTTCTGCTCGACGACGAAGTGCAGGGGCCTGGGCACAGCGGCGTGACAGGCCGGGTAAAACTTTGCATCAGCCTGCGCAGCCAGAACAACCTTGTGCAGTTACCTCGATATGATTTATCATGAAACCCATGCACAGTCGTTTAAGAAGAGCACGGATTTTATGAAGCAACGCGCACATAACACCGCCACTTATAACTTATGAAGCCGGCTCAACCTCAACCACCTGGGCGAGGGGAGGCGAGCGCCGGCGTCCCCGCGCCGGCCCCAGCCTACCTCAGTCTTTTAAAATGTGGCATAAGATATTGTAGCGGGCCTCGCCCACGCTGCTGCCTTCTTTGGCGGGGTGGCAGAAGCGGACTGGCGGACAGGGTGCAGGATGCGCGAGGATGAGTGCTGAAACTGATGAAAAAAGCATTTTTTGATTTATTGCTAGAATTCTGGGGGCGACGCTCAGCTCCACCATGGCGCAGGACGGCGTAACCCTCCAGGCCACGGGAAGTGGGCTGGTGAAGAAGCACTACGTCTGCGAGCTATGCGGCATTGAGGCGCCCAACTTCAAGAACTTCAAGATGCACACCGCCGGCAAGGCGCACCGCGCGAAGGTGGCCGCCGCGAGCGCCGCCAAGGCGGACGCAGCCGCCGCCGCTGCCGGCGGCAGCGTCGCTGCCGCGGGTCCCAGCGGCTGCACGTGGCACGCGGACATGCGGCAGCTCTCGATGTTCCCCATGGAGCATACCATCCTGTCCACGCACACGATGGTGGCGGACCTCGAGGGTGAGCAGCTGGAGGCCTGGCGCGCCTATGTCCGCGCGCGCAACCCGGGATCCGCCGAGCTCGTGGGGATTTTCGAGCATGTGGCGCGCGCGCACCCGCAGCACCTGCGCCTCAAGGAGTTTTTCGAGACGATGGAGGCGTACTGCAAGGCGGCGGCGCACATCGCCAGGCTGCAGACGGAGGAGCGCGATGCCGCGAGGCGGGCGGCGAAGAAGGCGAAGAGGGCGACGGCGGGCGGCGATGGCGGCGGCGATGGCGGCGGCGGCGGCGGCGGCGGCGGTGGCGGCGAGGGTGGGGTGCCGCCTCCCACGCCGTCGTCGTCGTCGTCGTCGATCAGCACGGTGTACGACATGGCGTGCGGGCACGGTCTCTTTGGCATCCTCATGGCCTATCGCTTCCAGCGCGTCAAGGTGGTGTGCGTCGACCGCCAGCGCCGACCCGCGTTTGACAGCGTGGTCGAGGCGTTCGAGGCGCGGGGCGAGCCTGCGGATGGCAGTGGTGGGGCGCCAGCCGGCGGCGGCCGCCGCCGTGTGCTCCCCAACTTGAGTTTCGTGGAGGGCGATTTTACTGCCCTGGGCAGCGGCACGGCCACCACGGGGGGCGCGAGGAAGGCGGAGGCAGCACCCCTGCCCGCCGATCCTGCCGCCTATGCTGCCGCCACCGAGGCGAGTCCTGAGGGCGGCCCCGCCGGTGACAGCGCTGCCGTCGCGCCGCCGCCGCTGCCGCCGCTGCCGCGCGGCAGTTTCGTGGCCAGCATCCACGGTGCGTGCCCTGAGGCCCGCGCGCGCCGCTCTCGTCCGCTGCAACGCTCCGGCACTCACCCCTCCACGCGCGCCCCTTCTCCCTGCCCTTCTCCCCACCACTCTTGCCATCGTTCTCCCCGCAGCGTGCAATGAGGCGACGGAGCTCATGCTGCAGATGGCACAGGCGGCGGGGGGGCACTGGGTAGCGATGCCATGCTGCATTCGCGGTGGGCTGTTCACGGATGCCCAAGTGAGCCTGTCGGGGGAGGATGACCGCTACGCTCTCATGTGCGGCATTCTGGCTGCCACGTTCCGGGCAAAGAGGGTGACTTCGATCGACCGCAGAATCACGAATCGTCACATCATGCTGATGGGGTGACGGTGATGGTGATGGTTTGGCGGCGCATGCCGCGGGGCATGACGTTCGAGCAGCTGATGTCGCAGGCCGCCGCCTCGGGCACGCCGCCCTTCGCGCCCAAGAGCCTGCCGATGGACCTGCCCTCGAGAGAGTGCAGCGACGAGGGCGGTGCTGGACTAGAACGGAAACGCAGGCGTAATCTGAGGCCAACGCTGCCTCCCATCTAAATTTATCTTTCAAGCCTGAGCACTTTTGACTAAACGAGGCTCCTCCTAGCCGCCTGCAGTTAGTGCACCAGCGGAGCGAACCGTGAGCTGCTTGGAATCTTCAGAGGGCACAGATCGATGGATCCAAGAAAAAGATGAGTGCGTTTATGGTCGAAACTGAGGGTCGCTCATAATTCGAAACGCGAAACGGGAGCTTTCGCGGTCTATCCGAGGACTGCTCGCCATGGCGGAGAGCACTAGCACCAGCGCGGGTGGCGACGGCAACCGCCGCCTGCGGCAACAGCTCGAGGAGCAAGTAGTGACATGCGGCATCTGCTTCACGCTCTACGACGCGTCTTGCCGCGTGCCGAGGACGCTGCCGCAGTGCGGGCACGTCTTTTGCGAGCCGTGCTTGCGCGAGGCGGCGCGCGTAGCGGCTCCCCGCGCGCTGTGCTGTCCCGCGTGTCGCGCTCCCGTGGCCTCGGATCTGCGCGCGCTTCCCCGCGCGTGGTCGGTGCTCGAGGTGCTCACGGCGCTCGGCATCGGCGACGGAGCCGGCGACGGTGGCTACAGCGGCGACGAGCTCGAGCTGGAGCCGCCGGCGCCGACCGCCACGGTGTGCGGGCCGCCTTGGCCCGGTGCCATCCACTTCCTCACGCACTGCGAGCGTGGGCAGCCGCCGCGGCCGCCAGCAGCGCGCATGTCGTCGATAATGCGGCCGGACTGCGGCGCCCAGCAACTGCTGTCGCACGCGCCAGTGAGGTACAACGCGACGGCGAACCGACCTGGCAGCTGGTTCTTGGTCGACCTTGGGCCGCGGCACGTGCTCAGGGTGGCGGCGGTGTGGCTGAAGCACGGCAACCCGTGGGCCGGCCACCGGCTGAACCACTGGTGCCTGCAGGGCTCGAACGACGGCGGAAACGAATGGGTGACCATCTCTGAGCAGCGCTCCCCGCGCAGCTCCGCCTCCGTCTTCGCGGCCACGCCATTCGCGAGCGCCCTCGTCGTCACTGGCCCGGGCACGGGCGGTGGCGCTGCGTATCGGCTGCTGCGCCTTTTGCAGCTCGGCCCCAATACGGGCGGAACGCACCATCTGTACTGCTGCGGCATTGAGCTGTACGGCGAGCTGCGCGACCTGCAGCGGGACGAGGTTGTCGAGCTGCCTGCGAGTGACGGCGGTGGCGGAGCGGTGCTCTGAGTAGCACAAAGTTGTATAAATACCTTACAGAGGGGTCTCGGTCAAGTCATGCGCATGGGCACTTGGCGTCAACCCACTCGTTCACTGCCACCCGAAGTAGAACGGCTAGTTTGGGTTTCGCCAACACTTCTCGGCTAGTTTGTGTTGGGCTTACTTGGCCATGGCCCTTCGACGAGGCGGCTTATTTGGCGCGGCCCTGGTGGGATGTTGCGCGCT
>Ga0308021_10001364_pt1 | contig 11122 bp, 13 predicted proteins | sample Neamet351_FD_201296 | JGI IMG/M metagenome (GOLD analysis project Ga0308021, IMG submission 201296) | Marine microbial communities from water near the shore, Antarctic Ocean - #351 | ecosystem: Environmental > Aquatic > Marine > Unclassified | place: Southern Ocean | collected 2014-10-02
CTTACTGAGGCGTGCTCGCCTCTCAATGAAAAATCAATGGAAAATCACCTTGAAATCAAATGATTCAAAAGCCACTGACCTGAACTGGTCGCTGGACGATTTTGTCGTCCCACAAGAGGAAGGCAAAACACGCTTTCATGATTTGAATTTACCCGACCAAGTTATGCAAGGTGTTGCGGCGTTGGGATATGAATACTGTAGCCCAATACAAGCATTAACCTTGCCTCAATCTTTGGACGGAAAAGATATTACGGGTAAAGCCCAGACTGGCTCAGGAAAAACAGCCGCGTTTTTACTAAGTATTATTACTGATTTTTTAGATTTTCCCATTGAAGGTCCTCGTCGATTAGGCACTCCAAGAGCTCTTATAGTTGCTCCAACTAGAGAGTTGGTCATGCAAATTGCCAGTGACGCTGAAGACCTTACCCGATTCTGTGATGTCAACGTACAGCAACTTGTTGGGGGCATGGATTTTGAAGCACAACAAAAGCAATTACAAAAGCAGCATACCGACATTATGGTTGCTACACCGGGTCGATTATTAGATTTCTGTCGCCGAGGCCATGTAAACCTACGTGAAGTAGAAGTGATTGTTTTGGATGAAGCTGATCGGATGCTGAGCATGGGCTTTATTCCTGACGTGCGGGCGATTATTCGTCAAACACCCAAAAAAGAAGATCGTCAAACCTTGTTGTTTAGCGCTACTTTTAGCGAACAGATATTGCGCTTAGCAGAGCAATGGACTTTTGAACCTGTACATGTCGAAATTGAGTCTGACGACCTTGCTTCTGCTACTGTCGAACAACGTTTCTTCTCTGTAGCCCGTGCTGATAAATATAAAGTATTGCTTAATTGCCTAAAAACAATGGATGTAGAACGTGCGATTGTTTTTGCTAACCGGCGTCACATCACCCGAGACTTGGCAGAGCGATTGCAAAAAGACGGTATTAAAAGCGCTCTTTTGTCGGGTGAGGTTGCACAAGTTAAACGGGTTAAAACCTTAGAAAAATTCCGCAGTGGTGATACGCCTATTTTAGTGGCCACAGACGTAGCCGGCCGAGGCATCCATGTGGATGGTGTAAGCCATGTTTTTAACTACGATCTACCGGAAGAGATAGAAGATTACGTGCATCGTATCGGACGCACGGGCCGAGCAGGGGCTTCAGGGATTTCAATCAGCTTTGCCTCTGAAGATGATGCTTTTATTATGCCTGACCTAGAACAAATGTTGGGAAAACGTTTAGATTGTGAGCCTACACCTAGCGAATTACTAGTGTAGTTGGGGGTCTCAATGAACTTTAAACATAGAGTGGCAGTGATTGGCGGCGGCAGTTTCGGCACAGTATTAGCCAATATTGTCGCCCACAATGGGTTTCCTGTTCAGCTTTGGTTACGTGACGAAACCTTAGCTCAAGAAATGCGTGATACACGTGTTAATTCTCGCTATGTACCAGGGCTAGAGCTGCACCAGGACCTCGACATAGTTACTGATCTTAGTGAGTGTATTAGTGACGCTGATACAGTTATCTTCTCGGTGCCCAGCAAAGCCTTTAGAGGGGTGCTGGAGCAAGCTAAAGGCGACATTAATCCGAAGCAACACCTTGTTACGACGGCAAAAGGAATTGAGTCTGATAGTTTTTTATTGATGAGTCAGGTACTTGAAGTGTATTTTCCTGACAACCCAGTTGGCGTAATCAGTGGCCCAAACTTGGCAAAAGAAGTGGCAGCTAAGCAGTTAACGGGCACCGTAATTGCTAGTGATAACGAAGCACTTCGGCAGCAAGTGCAGGACATATTGCAGTGCCATTACTTCCGGGTGTATGCAAGTAATGATCGCTACGGCACAGAATTGGGTGGTGCACTAAAAAATATCTATGCGATTGCTGCGGGTCTGAGTGCGGCTCTTGGTATGGGCGAAAATACTCGTAGTATGTTGCTAACCCGAAGTTTAGCTGAAATGAGCCGCTTAGCGGTACATATGGGTGCTAACCCTATGACCTTCTTGGGTCTGGCTGGGGTTGGAGATTTAATCGTTACCTGTATGTCTCCCTTGAGTCGAAACTATCGGGTAGGCTATGCCTTAGGTCAAGGAAAAGGCCTGGAGCAGGCGGTCGCCGAGTTGGGTGAAGTAGCTGAAGGTGTAAACACCCTTGCTTTGGTGAAGAAAAAAGCTGATCAATTACAGGTGAATATGCCTCTTGTAGATGGCCTTTATGCCTTGGTCTACGAAGGTGAAGATGCTTCTATGGTTGCTAAAGCACTCATGACCCGCGATCAAAATTCTGACGTTGAGTTTGTGCTAAAACGCAGCTAATCACTTGAAATATGTCTGAATTGCCCCTATGTTAAATACATTGGAGTTAATGGAGTAAAAACTATGCAAGCATTAAAAAATAACCTCACATCTGAAGCCTTTTGGCTGCGCTTAGTATTTATGTTACTGAGTTTGTTATTGGTAGAGCTCGCAGCGTCGGTACTAGTGCTGTTAGTTATTGGCCAGTTCCTTTATCACCTATTTAATGAATCTAGCCACCATAAAATACTTGAATTTAGTAATAGCTTAGGGCGCTTTATCCTCCACAGTTATCGGTTTTTGTCTTACCAAACCGAAAGTAAGCCATTTCCATTTAATGATTGGCCGGAGGCAAACGATTTACCGCAGGCTCAGGACTAATGAAATTGCTATTGATGCGTCATGGTGAGGCAAGCTTTAACGCCCCCACGGACGCTCAGCGACCACTTACCCAGAGTGGTAGTGCATCGGTCATACAACAAAGCCGACATCAAACGATACCTTGGCATGAGTTCACCAGTCTTTGGGTTAGCCCTTATGTAAGGGCACAACAAACGGCTTCTTTATTGCTCCAAAACTACGCTCATAAAAAACACGGTTTAAATTTACACACACTCGACTGTATTACCCCACACGGCGAGATCAATCAAGTGCAAAACTTTTTGTTGGAACAGCAGCATGAAAGCATTGTTCTGATCACGCATCAGCCTTTAGTCAGTGGTTTGATTGGCCACTTTTGTCACGCTGATGAGCATATGGGAGAGCCTATGAGGCCAGCCTCTATGGCTTTATTGGAAGGTGAAGTGGCGGCGGCAGGGCGTCTTAGATTGACACATTTATTTCATCCATAAGGGCACGATATATGGCATTTTTTTCTCGTTTAACAGGTAGCGCCAGCATTTTGATAAGCTGCTTCTGTGTGTCTTTAGTGGCTCACGCAGAGGTGACATTGGGTGTGACTGAAAATAGCCTTTTGGTTGAACAGGCTGAGGTGAGCGCGCCTTACTATACTCTACCTACTAGTGCTATGCGCAAGGTTAATGGCGTGATTGGGGCAGAATACAACTTGTCTTTGTCAGGCCATCTCAGCACTTATACTTGGGAGATGATGCCGGGTCTAAGTGCTAAAATAGCTTTTGATAAAGCCTTAGAAGAGCTCAAAACAGTTAATGTACAGGTGCTCTATCAATGTCATGGTCGCTCGTGCGGATCTAGTAACCAATGGGCAAATCAGGTATTTCATCAATCGCGCCTCTACGGTCTAGACAGTCAGCAATCTTATGCAGCTCTAAAACAAGACACTTTGAAGGGAACAAATTATTATGCCCTTTATAGTACCGAACGTGGCAACAGGAAGGTGTACGTACACCTAGAAATGATCCAAGGAATGTAATACTACATAGGATAATAAACATGCCTACTGTCGCATTAGTATTGGGTAGTGGTGGCGCCCGAGGTAACGCCCATATTGGCGTTATTCAAGTATTAGAGGAACAGGGCTTTGACATTATAAGTGTGTCGGGGTGCTCAATGGGAGCTGTGGTTGGTGGTATGTATGCTGCTGGTAAGCTGCCTGTTTTTACTGAGTGGGTTTCAGGCTTGTCCCGGTTTGACGTGTTTCGTTTAGTCGACATGTCGCTGCTGTCCATGGGAGCTATTCGTGGCGAAAAGGCCTACGCTATACTGGAAGACTTTGTAGGTGATCAGCTCATTGAAAACCTGCCAATATCCTACACCGCTGTTGCTACAGACTTAGTTAAGCAGCAAGAAGTTTGGTTTCAGTCTGGTAATATAATGGACGCGATACGAGCGAGTGTTGCAGTGCCCGGGATGATTATGCCTGTTACAGAGAAAGATCGTTTCTTGGTAGATGGCGGCTTACTTAACCCTGTACCTATTATGCCTACGGTGCCAGATCAGGCCGATTTGATTATTGCGGTGAATTTAAATACAAATGCAGAAAGCTCGTCTTCTATCCAAGACTCAAAGTTAAATATTGCAGGGTCAGGGTATAGTGATGACTTGGAATTACCTGGCGTAAATGCCTCAAAAAGTCAGCGTAGTCATTTACAATGGAATAAGATGGAAATGCTAAATCAGTGTTTTGAAACCATGCAGGCCACCATGGCAAAATATAAAACGGCAGGCTATGAACCAGACGTTGAGATAAAAATAGACCGCAGCGCCTGCAATTTCTTTGAACTCTATCGAGCAAAAGAAATGATAGAGATTGGTCGGCAGGCAGCCCTAGAAGCGCTGCAGGCCAATCACAAAATCTAACTAAGAACTAATTAACGTTAAGAACTCGGCACGAGTGCGTGCGTCTTCGCGTAATTTGCCCAGCAGTACAGAAGTTTTCATGCTCGCATTTTGCTTCTGTACACCGCGCATCATCATGCACATGTGTTGCGCTTCAATGACCACGCCTACGCCTTTAGCTTGGGTGACGTCCATGATGGCGTCAGCAATTTGTTTGGTCATGTTTTCTTGAATTTGTAAACGACGAGCAAACATATCTACAATACGTGCTACTTTCGATAGGCCAAGTACTTTACCCGAAGGCAAGTAAGCCACATGGCACTTGCCAATAAACGGTAACAGGTGATGTTCACACAACGAGTACAACTCGATGTCCTTAACGATCACCATCTCTTCGTTATCTGACGGGAATAGAGCACCGTTAATGACTTCGTCGATGTTTTTATCGTAGCCATTATTGAGGAATTTAAAGGCTTTAGCTGCCCGCTTAGGAGTGTCCTTTAAACCCGGACGATTTAAATCTTCGCCAATACTGGTAAGGATGTTTTCGTATGCTTTTTCCATAGACCTTCTCGTTGCTAATTTTATTGTTGCTCTCGTTATTTATATGATAATAAAAGAGAGATCAAATTTTACGCGCACAATACTTGAAGCGATGGCTAAGGTAAAGGCTTGAGGCGCTATATTACCTTCTTTTTGCAGCCTTTTTAAGTAATACATACAGCGCACCGGTGCCACCATCTTTCGGCAGTGCAGAAGTGAACGCTAGAACGGCATCGAGTTGCTGTAGCCAGTGGTTCACATGGGACTTAATTAGGGCTTGACCTGCACCTCTAATTTCACCACTTTCGTCTAGATAGCCTGCACCTGCCTTGCCGTGCACAATGAGCAAACAACGGTCTCCTTCGGCCTGACCATGTTTCACTGCGTTCCATACTGAGTCCCTTGCTGTGTCTATACGATAGCCGTGTAAATCAAGAGTGAGTGTTGGACGCATGTGCCCATTACTGAGTCGGCGCAGACTACCACTGTCTAGCCCTACGCGAGAATAGGTGATGCTTTGTTCTGACTCAAGCATTTCAAATCCTTGCTCCCCAAGAGCTGCCTTTTCTTGCACAAGTTCAATGGCAGCAGCCCTCCTTGTAGCGGTGCTTAAAGTGTCAGCACCTTTAGGGGCCGGTGTTGTTTGGCGGCCAGTTTTTTTCAACGGTGACGCTGACCCAAACGCAGTGCCAAAGTCTAGCTCTGTTGGTGGGTCCTGTGGATCTTGGTCTGAAGTTGGGATCATGCTTGATTGACGCAGTTTGTATTCATGGCAATATGGTATCGGGACAGAGCTTAGCTTACAATGGCGCCATTAAATTATTATTGTTAAAGAATCCATGCCCACTAGCCTATCACAAGCAATAGAAACAGCAGAAGCTGCTCTCATTGAAGCTCAAGTTTACTTTGGTCATGGCACAGATAATGCTTGGGATGAGGCTGTTTTTTTGGTACTGGGAGCCTGTGGCATGCCCTTGGATACACAAAAGGATGCCCTACAAAAGGCCCTCACTAATGAGCAATTGTTACGGGTGCAAGATTGGTTAGGTAGACGTATTCAGCAGCGCTTGCCTTTGCCTTACCTGTTAGGTGAAACTTGGTTTGCTGATATTCCTTTTAAAGTGAGTCAGGATGTCATCATTCCTCGTTCGCCAATGGCAGAACTGATTGTTAGACATTTTTCTCCGTTTGTGAAAACCTCTCCAAAAACTGCGCTAGATCTTTGTTGTGGCAGTGGCTGTATTGGCATTGCTATGGCTTTGCATATGGATATTCCACATGTTGATATGGTAGACATTGATCCAGCGGCATTGTTGCTGAGCCAACACAATATTGATAAGCATGATTTGGGTGATCAAGTTCGGGTGTTTGATTCCAATCTATTTTCTGGCGTACCTGCACAGCATTATGATTTAATTGTTAGCAACCCGCCTTATGTGGATGCCAAAGACTATGATGACATGCCTGTGGAATTTTCCCATGAGCCAAAATTAGCTCTGGTCTCGGGTGATGACGGCTTAGACCTTACTGCAGCAATGTTGGCAAAAGCTGCAGATTGGCTTTCAGAACAGGGCCTTATTGTCATTGAAGTAGGCAATAGCGAAGTAGCGCTGCAAAACGCTTTACCTGAGGTGCCCTTTATGTGGCTTGATTTGAACTCTGGTGGCAACGGTATTTTTTGTCTTACGGGGGCGCAGTGTAGACAGTACCAAGCCCGATTTGTTGCATGGTACCAGTCGCGCTCATAAGTCTATTGTTTGCTGCTTAGTGCACTAACCAGCTATAATTAATTTGAAAAATTTTAGGGTAAAAAGTTCATGTCTGGTAATACCTTTGGTAAGTTGTTTACGGTCACCACTTTTGGCGAAAGCCATGGCCCAGCCTTGGGCGCCACAATTGATGGTTGCCCAGCAGGCATCGAGCTAACTGAGGCCGATTTACAGGTTGATTTAGATCGCCGTAAGCCAGGTAAATCAAGGCATACCACTCAGCGCCGAGAAGCTGATCAAGTGCGTATTTTATCGGGTGTATTCGAGGGCCTAACGACGGGAACTCCTATTGGCCTAATTATTGAAAATACAGATCAACGGTCTAAAGACTACGGCAACATTAAGGACCAGTTTCGTCCTGCCCATGCTGATTACACCTATATGCATAAGTATGGTGTGCGCGATTATCGCGGTGGTGGTCGATCGTCAGCACGTGAGACAGCCATGAGGGTTGCTGCGGGCGCTATTGCTAAAAAGTTTTTGGCAGGGCAAGGTATTTCCGTTACCGGTTATTTGTCACAGCTAGGTCCAATCAAACTGGATTGCTCAGAGCCTGGGATTGTGAATGACAATCCATTTTTTTGCGGTCAAGCCGATAAGCTTGAAGAGCTTGAACAGTTCATGGATGCCCTGCGAAAATCGGGAGACTCTATTGGTGCGCAAGTGACTATTATTGCAACCGGCGTAGCGGCAGGTATTGGTGAGCCAGTGTTTGATCGTTTAGACGCTGAATTAGCTCATGGGTTAATGAGCATCAATGCTGTTAAAGGTGTGGAAATAGGTGATGGCTTTGAAGTGGTTGCTCAGCGCGGTACAGAGCACCGTGATGAAATGACGCCAGAAGGTTTCTTATCTAATCATGCGGGTGGAATTTTAGGTGGTATAAGCAGTGGCCAAGATATTATTGCCCGAATTGCCCTTAAACCCACTTCAAGTTTACATCTGCCAGGACAATCTATCAATCTGCACGGTGAGGCAGTGGAAGTGATTACTAAAGGCCGTCATGATCCTTGTGTAGGTATTCGCGCTACGCCTATTGCTGAGGCGATGATGGCATTAACGATAATGGATCATTTCTTGCGCCAGCGTGGGCAAAACGGTACGCCTAACTATGATCTCCCGACCATAAAGTAAACAAGACACCATGAAACATATTCGATTACTGCTTATACGAACTGTGTTGGCGATGGCATTGACCTTTGTGAGCGCTATGGCATTGGCCGACAGTATTCGATTTGCCACTACAACCAGTACCTACAATTCGGGCTTACTGACTTATTTATTAAATCACTATGCGAAAGTTAGCGAAACCGAGGTGCAAGTAATTCCTGTAGGAACTGGGAAAGCCTTAAAAATGGGTGAAAACGGTGATGTGGATTTAGTAATGACCCATGCACCTTCTGCAGAAGCGCGTTTTATTGCTGAGGGTTTTGGCATTGAACCCCATGGCGTTATGTACAACGATTTTGTGTTAGTGGGCCCGAAAGAAGATACAGCACACGTGAGTCTAGCCCAAACAGTGACTGAAGGGCTGTCTCTTATTATGGCATCTAACCAGCGTTTTATTTCTCGTGGTGATGACTCAGGCACTCATAAAAAAGAATTGCAGTTATGGCAAACCATAGGTGTATTGCCTGCCTTCAAGGGTTATCTTGAATCTGGTCGTGGCATGGGCCACAGTCTGCAAATGGCAGCTGAAATGGGTGCCTACACTATGACTGACAGGGGTACCTGGTTGGCTCTCAAAGATAAGCTTGAGTTACGTTTAGTGCTTGAAGGTGACCCACGGTTACTTAACCCATATCAGGTGATATTGGTTAATCCGGCGCGTCACGCTCATGCCAATGTTAATTCGGCTCGTGAGTTTGCCCAATGGATGGTGAGTTCAGCAGGGCAGGAAGTCATTGGAAAATTCCGTATTAATGACGAGGTATTGTTTGTGCCTTCGGCGCAGTAGCTAACTCAATGAATGATCTTTGGACTACAATTAGCACCGCTATCGCTCAGCTCTTAAGTGGCGACCCTCAACTGTGGGGAATTGTTGGAGTGTCTTTTAGTGTTTCAGCCAGTGCTTTATTGATTGCTTTATTGCCGGCCTTGAGCGCGGGCTTTATGCTAGCCTATTTTCGCTTTCCGGGCCGTTGGGTCGCCATAAGTGTGCTAAATAGTTTATTAGCAGTGCCTACTGTGGTGGTTGGGCTAGTGTTGTATATGCTCTTGTCCCGTGCCGGTCCCTTGGGCGATCTTAATCTTCTTTTTACCCGTCCAGCCATGATTATTGGCCAGATCCTTTTATGTTTCCCCTTATTGGTAGCGATGAGTTTAAGTGCGTTCCAAGCAGCAGATCATCGGGTATTAGAAACTGCCAAAACCCTGGGTGCTAATCCATGGCAGGCTTTTATTACTTTATTATTTGAAGTGCGGTTTGCGCTACTTGCTGCAGTGGTTACAGCCTTTGGGCGTATTATTGCAGAAGTGGGTAGTGCCATGATGGTGGGTGGCAACATATTACACCACACCCGTAACATCACCACTGCCATTGCCCTAGAAACTGGTAAAGGTGAGTTTGTGCAAGGCGTTGCTCTTGGCATTGTGCTTTTGATGATGGCGTTGATACTTAATGTGAGTCTCGGCTGGATGCAAAGTCATAGCCGTGTTTTGAGGCATGGCACCTAATGCGCTTAGAGCTAAATCATATTTGTCAGCGATACGGTGAAGAGGATTTGTTCGGCATCGATAAGTTGCAACTCATTAGTACAGATTCAGTGCACCTACACGGCCCCAACGGAGTCGGTAAATCTACCTTGATGAAGATCATGGCAGGTCTACAAAAACCTACCTCAGGGCAGGTTAGGCGCACTCCCGCGGTAGGCGAAAGCTCGCTTCAGCAAGCGGTTATCTATTTGCATCAAAATACCTATCTATTTGACATGGACGTACGCAGCAACGTGGAATATGGTTTACGTATGAGGCGAGAAAAAAACCCGAAAAAGGTAGATCAAGCACTGGCTTTGGCTGGCTTGGATCATCTGCAGTATCGTCAAGCCCACTTGCTTTCCGGTGGAGAGCGCCAGCGCTTAGCTTTGGCGAGGGCCTTAGTATTAGACCCTGCACTAATTTTGCTCGATGAGCCTACCAGTAACTTGGACGCGGAATCTGTGGTGCGTATCGAAGAGATGCTGAAAGACCTGCATCGACGGGGAACAGGCTTTTTACTGTCGTGTCATCAAGATAACGCGCTCACCAAACTATGTGATCAGAACTGGTTGCTGGACTCAGGCAAGCTTACAGTGCAATCTTAGCTTGCGTTAATGTTTGCTAGGCCCTGACGCTTTTTTGCCGGCGTAGCCACCCTTAGGTTTATCAGCAGGTACACGGAACAGTAGATACAAATCTTGCAGTAATTCTGGAATCTGCTCACACAATTGTTGGCAAAATTCAGGCTGAAGGCGTAACTCTTCAAGCTCCTTATCTTCATCTAAATTAGCCGCTAACATGAAAGGTAGTAAGCATTCAGCAACATCTTCTTCTTGTTCCGCAAACCAAACGTCTTCCTGGCTGAATATAAGTTCCATAAAGCCTTGAGACCAATATTCTAGTAAACAATCGTCTTCTTGATCTAGTTCCAGCGTTAGGTCACATGGAAGGTCAATGTCTTGGTCTGATTCCAAACACTCTCGTAAAAACGCAAATTCTTGACGTATTAAATTGAGCATCTCTTGGCGTTCTGCGCTGTCTTCTAACACAGGCGTTTCAGCCATGACTTGTTCTAGCCATTCATGTTCTGGCATAGGTGCTGGGCTAATAGCTAAAGCACAAAGATAACCATGCAGGGCTATGTAATCTAACGCGTCTTCTTGTACTTTGTCAGACAAAAGGTAGGCATCTAGCTGGTCTATTTGGCTATCTGTTAACGGGTCGCTGCTGATGGACATGTGGTGTAACTCTATCAAGTAAATATAACCCATTGTAACTCATGGCAGGCATTAACAGCTAACAAACTAGGCGTCTAGTATGGTCTGTGGAAGTCTGTGTTGTATCGCTAGTTGATTATTTGTCTCTGGTGCACATCTAAGCCTTTTATAAGGGTGACAGTAGCGCCCCCTTCAAGGATAATAGCGCGCGATGAATGATACTCCCCAAAAACTTCTACACAGCCTCTTTGGCTACGAACATTTTCGTGGCCACCAACTGGACGTAATCCAGCATGTCATTGATGGCGGTGATGCATTAGTGTTAATGCCCACAGGTGGCGGTA
>Ga0308021_10001366_pt1 | contig 11118 bp, 11 predicted proteins | sample Neamet351_FD_201296 | JGI IMG/M metagenome (GOLD analysis project Ga0308021, IMG submission 201296) | Marine microbial communities from water near the shore, Antarctic Ocean - #351 | ecosystem: Environmental > Aquatic > Marine > Unclassified | place: Southern Ocean | collected 2014-10-02
ACTATAATTTAAGATTAAAAGCATTTAAAGAGACAAGACCAAAAGAATATATGGCATGGAAAGCCGCCGGTGCAATTTACAGTACGCTACCAGCTATGGTTGCATTGCCCGCTACAATGTACGCGTGGATGGCTCAATTACCACTTACTACAGCAGTTGCTTTAGGTTCGGTTACAAGTGGTACTTTTCAAGCCGCAGAAGGCGCTGTAAGTGGATGGTTAGCAAGTGACGAAGGTCGCAGAGGTGAAGCCGCTGTCCAAAGAGGTGTCAACCAAGGTATTTTTGGTTTAATGTTAGGTGGAATTATTCCAGTAGCTCCAAAATTTATGGCTTGGGGTTGGCACAAAGTACGCGGTGGTATTCTTAAAGACCCAATAGACGATATAGCTACAGCCTTTCAAATATCTAAAGGCGCGGCTAAAATGTTAAAGAAAACTATTTTAGGTAGTGGTGAAAAGTTAGAGGATGTGTTAAAGAATTTAAGACTTGGTGCTGGCTCACAAGCTATGGTTGGAGATGCTACAGAAGCAGTGAAAACTTTATTAGATATGATAGCCGCTTCAGGAAATGAAGCCGCAGAAATAGTTACAAACACCATCTTAAAACGTTCACAAACTGTTGCCAGTAGTACAAATAAAACTTTAGATAACAATATTGCAACTTTACCTAATATGCCCGGCACTAATAAGGCAGATGGGATATTACAAGATGCAAGAACTGTCGCAATAGAACAAGCTAAAAAATCAGCTCCAGCAAGAAATAAAGCTTATGAAAAAGCTTATGACACTAAAATAAATTATAATTCTGCGGCTGGGGAACAAGTATTAGATGTATTAAAAAGAACACCAAATAGGCTAAAACAAGCGGCTATTGATGAAGCTAATGAAATTTTACAAATGGAAGGTAAAGAATTAGGACAAATGACTTTAGTTCTTGGCAAAGATGGCCTTCTTAAATTTGTACAACAACCTAATATGAAACAATTAGACCATATTAAAAGAGCTTTAAGTGAGTTAGCTTACGACCCATTAAATGTATCAAAAGGTTTAGCTACAAAGGCTGGACAGATGAGGTATGAACTGACAGAAGCTTTAAAAATACTTAATCCAAATTACCAAAAAGCTTTAAAGTTAGGACAAGAAAATATCACAAGAAAAAATGCAGTTGAAATTGGTGAAAATGCAATGAAACCTAATACAACTGTTGCAGAATTGTCGGAAAAATTAAATAACCCAAATATTGGTAAAGAAGAAAGACAAATGGTTGCTCTTGGATTACGTGCTGAATTAGATAGAATGTTAGGTAACGTAAAAGCTATAGCTACTGCTGGTTCAGATATACAAGAAATGAAAAAACTGTTAGCTGAGTTTTCAAGCAGAAATGCAAAGGCAAAACTACGTTTATTAATACCTGAAGACAAAGCTTTTAATGCAGTTAATTCAGAATTAGCAAAAGCTAGGGCAGTTATAGATTTACAAAACTCTGTAAATATAAATTCAAAGACTTACACTAGAACTGCACTCAACGAAGAACTCATAGAAGTTGTAGAGGGTGGAGCAACAAAAACAGCTTCAAGAGGGGAACTTGGTAAAGCTGGTGCAAAATTTATGGACAAAATATTAAAAGTCAAAGAAATTACAGATAATGATAGAGCGGTTATAATGAAAGAACTCGCTTTAGTAATGGTACAGAAGAAGGGAATTAAAGCACGTAAGCAATTTAAACGTTTATATGATGCTTTTAAAGACGATGCTATGAGTAGAGAAGAACTAAGACAATTAACTATATTTATGGCAAGTAGATTAGGAATGAAACCTACAGTAGCGGCTTCTGCGGGATTAGAAGCTTATGATATTAACGCAATGGGTTCTAACAAATTTGAAGGTTTAATGCCAGTCTATGAATAAGATAATACAGAGGATGATGAATGAAACTTAAAAAGATGACAGATGACGAAGTACAGGACATAGCATCAAGTGCATTAGACTCTGCGACTTCTTTTATTGAAAGTGAAATATCACAAGACCGCATAAAATCACAAAGGTACTTTGAAGGTGAAGTAGATATTGGTCAAGAAGATGGTCGTTCTAAAATTGTTGCAACTAAGGTACGAGATACGATAAGAGCTATTAAACCAAGTCTTATGCGTGTGTTTTTGTCTTCAGAGAACCCTGTAGAGTTTGTACCAACTGCACAAAAAGATGTAGCTGGAGCTGAACAAGCTACTAAGTATGCACATTGGAAGTTTCAACAATTAAATGGTTACAAATTATTAAGTGACGCTATACATGATGCTTTAGTTAAGAAAACTGGCATATTAAAAATATGGTGGCAAGATAATACAGAAGCTGTCATACATTCGTATACAAATGTCACAGACGAAGAGATGACCGCTATTGTTAATGAAGATGATGTCACGGTGCTTGAACATTCAACCAAAATGCACATGATGCCTGATGAAACAGGTATGGACGTAGAACAACCGATGCATTCTCTTAAAGTAAGCCATGAAAAAACAACTGGTGAACTTAAAATGGAAGGCGTACCACCTGAAGAATTTCTTGTAGACCGCAACGCAAAAAGTGTTGACGATGCTTACATAGTAGCGCACAAGACAGAAATGCGTGTAAGTGATTTAATTTCCATGGGTTATGACCATGAAGATGTCCACGAATTATCCGGTTTAAGTACCGATAGTACATATACAGACACAGAGCAATTTGAGCGTATGGGCTTTGAGCAAGAAGATGAAGAGAACATCCAAGACCCTTCAATGAAAAAAGTACAAGTGACTGAAGCCTACATGAAGATGGACAAAGAAGGTACTGGCGTAGCTATTATGTACAGAATTTTAATGGCTGGCGGTGAAAACAAAGTATTAGAGTGTGAGCCATTTGGTGAAGTTCCTTTTGCAGTATTTGAAGTAGACCCTGAGCCGCACACATTCTTTGGAAGAAGTATTGCAGACCTTATTATGAATGACCAAGACTCTTCTACAGCGATGCTGAGAGGTATGATGGACAACGTAGCGTTAACAAACAGCCCTAGACAAGGCTATGTACAAGGACAGGTTAACGTAGATGATTTAATGAACAATGAGATTGGTGGACTGGTTAGAATGAAGTCTCCAGCCGCTCTAGTAGATATTGCTACACCATTTGTAGCTGGTCAAGTATTGACTGCAATGCAATACATGGATGCGGCTATTGAAGGCAAAACAGGTGTAACTAAAGCTTCTATGGGATTAGACCCGGACGCTTTACAAAACACTTCAGCTACAGCCGCTAGATTACAAGCTCAACAGGGTTCAGCACAGATTGAAGTAATGGCTCGAAATATTGCCGAGGGCGGCATGAAACGTTTATTTAAGTTAATGCTAGAGTTACTAGTAGAAAATAGCTGTGAAGAGACTATGATGCGACTACATGGTGAATTTACTGCAATTGACCCAAGAGTTTGGAACATAGGTATGGACATGACTGTAAACGTTGGTGTTGGTACTGGACAAGAAGGTGAAAGACACGCCGCACTTACTCAAGCTCTACAGATGCAAATGCAAATTTGGACTCAATACGGTTCAGGCAATGGCATGGTAACGATGACAGGTATACGTAATACGCTTGGTGATATGTTAGCTTTACAAGGTGTACGTAATGTAGATAGATACTTTAGCCCATTGACTGCTGAAATTGAAGCTCAGTTAGTACAACAACAACAACAAGCGGCGGCAGAGAGTCCTGAATTGTCTGAAGCGGATGCATTAGTCCAAGCAGAAACATATAAAGCTGATAAGAAAGCTGAAATGGATATGATGAAGATGCAAATTGAGGCTCAGAAAGCTTTAGCTATAGATGACAGAGAACGTGACAAACTTGACCAAGAATTACTAGTCAAGACTGCTGAAATCATGGGTAGATATGGTACTCAAGTAGATACAGCAAAAATTAAAGCGGCGCAACAAGTGGCAAGATACCCTGATGAATCACCAGCACAAGCAGTAGAAGGCGGTAGATTCTAGTGCATATTGTTGAAAAAGGTGCTAAGATGCGAACATTACAGGCTGATGATGCATTTCAATTAGCCTTAAAAGAAATTACGGAACAGCAAGTAGCTGTTTTTATGGATGCTAGTTCTAGTTTAGAACTGCGTGAGGAAGCACACGATATTATATGTGCGCTTAGTAAGATTGATGATTATTTCGACTCTGTAAATACGGATGAGGTAATGTACAATCACAAACAAACCAAAGGAGAATCAGCACCGTGAGTGAATCAACGACTGACCAAATGGATGGCACTATAGAAAGTGCTGTAGCGAGCTTAATAGCTCCGGAAGAGACAATTGAAGAAAATGTAGATGAATCTCAGATAACAGATGATATAGAAGCGTCTGCTGATACTGATATAGATACTGATATTGACTTGGAAGATGATAACACAGACGAAGAAGTAGAAATTGAAGCTTCAGATGCTGAGGATGACGATGACCTAATAGAGGATGCCAGTCCTAGTGAGCCTTCTACGCATACTGTCAAGATGGATGGACAGGATATGGAAGTAACTCTAGAGGACTTAAAGCGCGACTATGGTGGACAAAAGTACGTCCAAAAAGGTATGCAAGATGCGGCGGCACAAAAGAAAGAAGCCGAAGCTGTCTACACAGCCTTAAATAACGAACGACAGCAAATAGCTGAGTTATATAACCAAATCCAATCAAATGGAATGCAAAGCGCGCCAGTTAAACCGACTAAGGCAGAGTTTGATGCAGACCCAATAGGGTACATGCAAAAGAACATTGCTTATGAGGAAGCTCAAAACGCTTACAATCAGCAAATGGGTCAACTTCAACAAGTTGCACAGAAAAATAGTGCGGCTCAAGAAAATGCACAAAAAGCCTATATGCATGAACAAATGCAAATCTTACAGAAGGAAGTTCCAGCGTTTGCTGACCCTACAAAGGCCAGTAAATTAAAAGAACGTTTGGTTACAACTGGAACAAATCATTACGGTTATACCAATGATGAAATTTCAAATATAACTGACGCAAGGGCTATTAAAGTCTTGCTAGACGCTCAGAGGTATCAAGACATTATTTCAGGCAAGTCAAAGGCAAAGGTAAAAACTAAGTCTGCGAACTCTGTAATGAAGCCGGGTGCTAAGAGGACTGCTACGCCAAATGCTAAAATTCGTGAACGCCAACAGGCAAAACTCAAGGGTTCAGGTAGTCTCGATGATGCTGTGAACTTAATTTTAAATACATAGTGGAGAAATATTATGGCTCAACCAGCCCACACGTTCGACAGCTATGACGTAAAAGGTATTAGAGAAGACTTATCTAATGTTATTCATGACATCAGTCCTGAAGAAACTCCTTTTTACTCAGGCATGAAAAAAACTAAAGCTACAAACACTTACCATGAGTGGCAGACAGATGCGCTACGTGCATCAGCCGCTAACGCTCATATTGAGGGTGACGCAACAGCCGCAACAGCAAGAGTGGCTACAGTACGTCTTGGTAACTACACGCAAATCTTTAAGAATGCAGTAGTTATTCCTGACACAGATGAAGGGCTTGATAAAGCTGGTCGTGCATCTGAGATGGCATACCAAGTGCTTAAAATTGCTAAAGAGCAAAAGCTAGACATTGAAAAAGCTTTGTTTGCTAACAATAAGTATGAAGCTGGTTCAGCTTCTGCGGCACGTGAACTTGCGGGTCTAGGCGCTTACATGAAATCTAATGTTGCAAACATTGGTGGTTCAGGTGGTGCTAACCCTACTGGTTCAGTACCGGGAAATACTCCGAGAACTAATGGTACTCAGACAGCGTTTACACAAGCTGACTTTGATACTGTAATGCAGTCTATTTGGGTAAATGGTGGTAAAGCTGATACAGTTTACTTATCTTCTTTCCAAATGAACGTTGCTTTAGGTTTCGATGGTAATAACAACCAACGTTCACAAGTGCAAGCTGGTGACCAAAAGGTAATTAAATCATTGGATGTATATGTAACTCCATGGGGAACAGTAGAATTTGTACCTCATCGTGAAGTACAAAGCAGAGATGTTTACATACTTGATAATGATATGTTTGAAGTAGCTATACTTAGACCTACTAAAAACACTGAAATGGCTAAGACTGGTGATAATACTACTCGTCAAGTCCTTACAGAGCTAACGTTTGTTTCAAAGAACGAAAAGGCATCAGGCTTAGTTGCTGATTGTACTACTTCGTAATCTGAGGTAAACTATTAGTGTGGGGAGTCCTCCTTAACTTCCCACACTTATAAAGGGTAAAATATGAAAATAAAAGAACAAGTACATTTTGATAATAAAAACGGTAAGATTATTATTGAGAGTACACATGATAATCAGAGATACTTAGACCGCGTTGAGGATATACGAGAAACAGGTCACGGTATGACTGGAGAGAATCGGTTTGTTGGTTCTATCCCTATGCACGTTATGCAAGAATGGTGCAAAGAGGCTGGAATTAAATGGAGTGATACAAACGCTCGTAAAGAAATTGTACGCAAAAAGATGTTAAGCGGCGATTTTGATAAATTACGAGTTTGGAAAGGAACATTTTAAAAATACTGGAGTAATAAATGGCAGATACTACAACTACAACGTTTACCCTTGTTAAGCCGGAGGTTGGTGCTTCTGCTGATACTTGGGGTGCAAAACTAAACACAAATTTAGATTCAATAGATAACTTGTTAGATGGTACGACAGCAGTCAAACCTAATCTAACTGCTGGTCAATGGAAGATTAGTGGCACAGCAATAACAACAGATGCGGCTGAATTAAATAGACTAGATGGGGTTACATCAGCAGTACAAACACAGTTAAACGCTATTACAGCAAACAATTTTGTGACAAATGCTCGTCTTGCGGACAATGCTGTGGATACAGCAGAGATAGCCGCTTCTGCGGTGGAAACTGCAAAAATTAATAACGATGCAGTCACAGTTGCTAAATTAAACCTAATCTCAACTTCTAGTGTTCCTTCTTTAGAAGCTAAAGGTGATGGTAGTTCACAGGATGGTTACATACAATTAAACTGTTCACAGAACTCACATGGTATTAAATTAAAAAGTCCACCACATTCAGCTAATGCTAGTTACACATTAACATTTCCTAATGATGATGGTGATGCTAATCAATATTTACAAACAAATGGCTCAGGTGTTTTAGATTGGACTACTGTTGACCTCACAGCTTTGTCTGCGGCGTCTTTAACTTCAGGAATTGTACCAACTGCTAGAATAAATGCTGGCTCTATAGCTAACGATTTAATAGATAGTCAGCACATTGCCGCAGACAGTATTGATTCAGAACACTATGCGGCTGGCTCAGTTGATGTTACAGCTTTAGCGACAAACTCTGTGGACTCTGCGGAGCTAGTTGATGGAAGTATTGACACTTCGCATTTTTCTGCAAACTGTATAACAGCAGATGAAATTGGAGACAATGTTTTAAACAGCGAACACTATGCGGCGGGCAGTATTGACCTTGAGCATATGTCTAGTCAATCAGTAGATGAAGATAATTTACATATTTCAAACGCTGGTACTAATGGTTATTTCCTTAGTAAACAAAGCGGAAACGCTGGAGGCTTAACTTGGGCGGAAGTAGTATCAGAAGACTTTATTCCTAATGGTTCTGTTATGGCTTTCTTTCAGTCAGCCGCACCTACAGGTTGGACAAAAGTTACATCACAAAATAACAAGGTACTAAGAGTTGTATCGGGTAATGGTGGTGGTACAGGTGGTACTTGGGCAACAAGTAGTGGAGTAACAACAAATGAAGTTGGCGCTCACACGCACACATCTGCGGCTCACGTCCATAGTGGCGCATCACATACTCACGGTACTTCAGCACATACATTAAGTACAGCACAATTAGCTTCACACTCACACGGCTTATCAGGTTCAACTGGCTCTGCTGTCTCAACTGCATATTATGGTAACTGGGTTAATTCTACTGGTTTTAGTGCGGCTTCAAGCACTACAAGTGCGGCTGGTGGTGGAAGTTCGCATACACACGGAAATACAGCGGCTACAACTCCAGGAAATGGCGGTTCAACAACTCCGGGTGCAACTGGTTCGGCAAACGCCCACTCACATACAATATCTGCTCCGCAGTACATTGATGTTATAATTTGTAGTAAAGACGCATAAAGGAGATAAAATGACAACATTAACAATAATTAAAGATGATAGTTTTGTAAAAGTAGATGGAGTTGGAATAGATTCAATAGACTGTACAAGTCTTGCTTCTAATATACACGCTATTCAATTCGATGGCTCAAATGGTGAGGTTGAATATAACGATGGCACAGCTAATTTAGCTATTACTGCTATTAGTGCTTACTCAACTATTACAGACCTATGGACAACTGCATCATCAAATGCGGCAACAGCACAAACAACTACAAGAGCAACGTATGGGTGGAAGCGAGTAAATGATGCAACTACTAGATATGCCACTATTGGAGAACAATTAGACCAACAGTATAAAGATGCTTTAAATGGTACAACTACTTGGAAAGATGCTATAACAGCAGTTAAGGTGGCTCATCCTAAGCCTTAAACTTATGAAGTAATTAATTAACTCGGGAGGGAGTTTATTATGCCAAAAGGTAAAAAAGAACTACAAGTAGAGTACACGTGTCCGCTTGGTAGCGAGTGCGAAGAAATACGTGACAATAAAATTATGCGATGTATGTGGTACACCATGATTGCTGGTACTGACTCAAACACAGGAAAACTTGTTGATGATTGGACTTGTGCCATTACTTGGATGCCTACCCTACAAGTTGAAATGGCTAATACTAATAGAGGTCAGACTGCGGCAATGGAGTCATGGCGCAATGAAACAGTTAAAGGACAAAAAGAATTTAACTCTTTAATTGGTAATGAAATTAAGAAAAAACTTAAATGACTACTAGATTGCGTAACAATTTAATAGCTGGATTAATTGTACTTGTATTCTTATTGTTTGTGGCTTCAAAGTCTATGGCTGAAACAACTACAGTTGAGCAAACAACAAATTCTACGGTGACTACAAACGGAAACCAAACAACTAAAGTAGAAAGTCCACCACCAAGCGCCATATCGCCAAATGTAGGCGGTAACAACTCAGACCTATGTACTATTTCGTCTAGTGGAGCTTTGGGTACTCAAATCTTATCCTTGAGCTTTGGAGCTACATATACAGAGGCAAATTGTTTGCTACTTAAAAAAGCAAGAATGCTATATGCGGCTGGTATGAAAGTAGCCTCAGTCAGCCTTCTCTGCCAAGACCCCGCGATTCATATTGCGATGGCTAACGCGGGAACATACTGCCCCATAGATGGTTTAATAGGGGAGCAAGCAAAACGTGCGTGGGAAGTACGAACTGAAGAGATACCAATGCCGGAGGAACAACGTGAAAAAACTACTGTGGAAAAGAGGGATAGCGCTATTAAGCTTATGGGTGCTGTTGCATCAGCCTTCTTATTCTTCTAGCTACATATACGGATACACACCAAACGCCGCTTCTAGTGCTATGCAATGGAGCATGAACCCAGCTACTCTAGGTGCATATGGTATTGGTGGCATGGACGTGTCAGGTGTCATCTACACCTATAACCCTATAAAAGAACTTGCTGATGACTTTGTTGTAACTATAGAAAATGATAAAGTGGGTGGTGGCTTTGTATGGCAAGACACAGAAGATTGGTCAGGTAAACATCCAGTAAGAATTAAAAAAGTTATCCCTCTTGCCTACACGCCCCTAGCTTTATTTGGTAAAGGTCGCGTCAGAACAAGTGGTACAGGAACAGTAGAAGACGTGTCAGTTATTTATATGTACCGTTTTGATAGTTGTTTTAACCCACAGTCTGACCCTAACTGCCCCGGTTACGTTAAACCTAAGCCCCCGGCAGTACCAAAAATTCCTGACTATGATGCCTTAGAAGACGATTCAGTCAAGTTAGCACAAAAAGATACAGACAGAGAACTCTTAGAAGATGAAGAAGGCAGAGATGAGGATGATGAAGAAGACGATGACTCTGACATACAGGAACTTCTTGCCAGTACAACCAACGCTTTAACTTTAGCTAATCAAGTAGCTCAATCTGTTATATTAAATTCAATAAATAGTGCGACAAACATTGGCACATATTACGTTGCAAAAATTCCCGATAGTTACATTACCGAATCCGTGGTTTTACAAGGCGGCAATATCGTGGATAATAGGAAAGCATTAAGGAGCTTGGCGCAAGATAATTTAATGAATCAAATGATAGAGGAGCAATACAAATGAAAAAGCTATTAATAATAGGGTTAATTTTAGGGGCTATTTCAGTCCAAGCAGAGAACATTGATATAACTGGTACGGTACAAAGTAGATGTACTGTAAACGTAGATACTCCCGGAGCTTATGGAAACCCGAATGCCTACACGCTGACAACTGCGGTGGCTAGTGCTGGTCAAGACCCTATAGTACGGTTTGATGTTAGTTTAGCTAATGCTTATTTTGCACAGGTTAGCTATCCTACATCGTTTAGCTCAAGCCCATCATTATCAGACACCGTTAGCTGGGTTGGGGCTGTGACAGTAGCTCAAACCTCGTCAAGTGATATGTCAGGCTACCAAAGTGCAAGTAGTTTAGCTGGTAGTCGCAGACAGTACGCTTTAACAATAGCTGGTACTACATGGTTTAAGTCTACATCAGTTGCTACTTATGGTGGTGGTCAGGCTAAAGCTTTTCCGGGTGGCGCATACAAAGCAGTAGTGTTAGCTGAATGTATCGCTCAATAGGGCTATGTTTATTACTGTTTAATTACGCAGTATATAGTCATGAGATGACACCGACCTACCCCACTTGGAGTATGAGTGCGGTACAAGGTGTAAAGAAAACAACTATGGAGTTATGGAACTCTAGAGAAGATGTTGGTTATTATGAGGTTGGTGTCTTTGATAGTGAGTGGAAACCAATACCATTTGTAACAGCTTATAAAATTATTAAGATTGATTATTTAAGTAAAGTTAATTTTGATATTTATATAAGAACACAAGACATAGTAGAAGCTAGATACGTTTGTTCATTGTCTAAATTAAGGAGTAACGATGAG
>Ga0308021_10001368_pt1 | contig 11117 bp, 3 predicted proteins | sample Neamet351_FD_201296 | JGI IMG/M metagenome (GOLD analysis project Ga0308021, IMG submission 201296) | Marine microbial communities from water near the shore, Antarctic Ocean - #351 | ecosystem: Environmental > Aquatic > Marine > Unclassified | place: Southern Ocean | collected 2014-10-02
TTAGTAGGGTTAAACAAACATTTAAGGATATTTTGTAAATCCAGGTACTCCATTCGGACTGTTCCTTAAAGTTATCTTTACTCTTCCAAATTTGCAAACACACTTCCTGATAATAATCTTCAAAGTCTGATTGTGTATTTGTGTAAGCCCTACAAATTTTAATAATTATCCCAGAATAGGGAAGTATGGAAGAAATGTAAAAATCGTTACTCACAAATAGTTTTTTCTTAATTAGTGCTTGAAGTAAGGGATTTATTACAAGATTTTAAATATTTTTTTCAGAAAAATATAATTTACTAGAAGAAATAAAAACCCACTCAAATGAGTGGGTTTATTTTGGGTGGGCCTCTCGGTCCTAAGTACGTGCTTTTTTAGAAAAATATTTAGAAATATATTATGAGGCGTACTCTTTATAAAGTTTTAAAAACCAATTATAGCAAATAATTCACTCCCTATAACAAGAATAAGATAAATGATTGTTGCACTATGAATATTTTTGTAATACGGAACATAATTTAGAAGTAGCCACATAAATGTAGAAACTACACCTCCGAATACAAGACATCTTGTCATTAAATTCCCCATGTAATGATGAAGCCGATTGATATCTTTTGGGAATTTATATAATAATGAAATCCAACTTTGTTTTTTTCCTGTATAGATATACCCTGTAAAATTACTAAAACTATAGTTTTTTTCAGTTGGAGAAAGAGTAAAATGCTTAAAGAAAGCAAGATAATATGCATATATACAATATATGCCTAGAATACTTATAATAATTAATAAAGGAGTCCAGTTTAACCCAAATAAAGATACAAGTGAATTTGCTTCAAGTGATAAATCAGGTGTATATTGAAAAGTACAATATGCATCATAAACTCTTGTTACTAATATCCAAAATACTGTTAGGCTAAACTCTATATTTTTTTTTCATATTTATTATAAAAGCAATGATACAAAAACAATTCACATATGTGAGTTTTCTTTTTGGTGGCAATTCAGCCCTAATTATTAATTTTTCTAAGAAATTATTAAGTACTTTTGTATTATGAAAAGTTTACTATTTATACTGCTTCTTTTGCCAACATATAGTTTCTCTCAATTGATAATTAATGAGTTTCTTGCTTCCAATAATAATGGTTATTTTGATAATTTTCAAGAGGACAATGATTGGGTAGAGATATATAACGGAGGAAATAGTAAAATTGATATGGGAGGTATGTATTTTACAGATAACATCTCTGAAGGAGTATTATATCAAATTCCAGAATCAGATTCTGTTAAAACAACAATGGCTCCAGGAGAATATTTGTTGTTTTGGTTTGACAAAGATCCTGAACAAGGAATTTTACATATAGATTGTAAATTAGGTTCTAAAGGAGAACAAATCGCACTTTATGAGTCAGATGGCGAAACTATTATTGATTCTTTAACATATGGAAAACAAACAACTAATATATCATTTGGAAGAAAGCCTGACGGAGATACTGATTGGATGTTTTTTCAACAGCCTACACCAAATATGAGTAATACTTCAACGGGTTACTATGGGATTTTAGAAGAAATTCCTGTGTTTTCTTTTTTAGGTGGATTTTATAATAATAGTGTTAAAGTATGGATTAGTAGTAGTATAGGATCTATACACTATACAAAAGATGGGAGTAAGCCTAATATGGGATCTCCAGTGTTTATGGATAGTATTAATATTGACTCAACAACTATTATTAGAGCAAGTATTTTTGAATCTCATTTTATTTCCAGGAATATTATGACTCAGACGTATTTTATAAATGAATCATTTGATTCAAGAGAAATGCCAGTTTTTTCAATTTCAACTGATCCAGGACATCTCTGGAATTCAGATACAGGTATTTATGTGCAAGATTTCAAACCAGAATGGGAATACCCTGTAAATATAGAGTTCTATGAAAATAATGGGGTTATTGGATTTAATCATGAAGCAAGTATTAGAATTGTTGGAGATCTTTCTTGGCAATTACCTCAAAAAATGTTAAGTGTATCTTTAGATGATGATATTAATTATCCTCTTTTGGATGGTTTTCCCAGAAAGAAATATAACTCTTTTAATTTGAGGTGTTCAGGTAGTGATTGGAGCAGGACTTTGTTTAGGGATGGGCTAATTCAAGCAGTATCAAATAACGATATGGATATAGATATTCAAGGATTTAAACCTTCAATTTTATATATGAATGGCGAATATATGGGTATTCATAATGTTAGACAAAAACTAAATGACAATTATATAGAAGAAAATTATTATATTAAAGGAGATGATGTTGATATTATAGAAAATTATGCAGATGTGATTAGTGGTGATGATGTTGCATTTAAACAATTATATGAAAAGTTAGAAAACGTAGATTTGAGTAATAATACAGAATACATAGAAATTAAAGACTTAATAGATATAGATAATTATATTGATTTTATTATTACTGAAATTTATGTTGCAAATCAGAGCTGGCAACATAATATAATTACTTGGAAGCCCAAACATATTAACTCTTCTAAATGGAGATGGATGTTGATTGATTTAGATAGAGGATTGCTGAAAGCTGAAATTGATGAAAATTATATTGGAATGTTATCAGGTGTATTAGGAGATAATCCTGAATGGTCTACTTTGCTATTCTCTAGGCTTTTAGAGAATAAAGAGTTTTGTAATTTATTCATTTCAAGATTTTCAGATTATTTGTACATAACATTTCATACTAATTCAATGAATCGTCAGATCATGAATTTTAAAAGTTATATTGATCAAGAGGTCCCTTTCCATGTTGAAAGATGGAAAAATGATACTTCTTCTTATGGCGATGGTATTCATAGTTATTTTTTTTGGTCAAGAGAAGTTGATAAATTATCAGAATTTGTTGAAGTAAGAGATGAAAATGTTAGAACCCATTTGAAAAATAGATTTGATTTACAAGATGTTAGATTGGATATTGGAATAGAATCTCATGATGCAGGAAAGATTAAATTAAATAATCTATTGATTCCTGAAGATAATTGGTCTGGTAGATATATAAAAGAAATACCAATTACATTTGAAGCAATACCAAAATTAGGATATAAGTTTTCGCATTGGCAATTAGATGGTATGATTCTAGAAGATTCAACTGCTTCAAGATTTACAGATTCATTAATTAAAAACACAAATCTTATTGCACATTTTGTTGTTGATACTATTGTAAGAAAGAATATAGTTATAAATGAGATTAATTATTCATCTTCATCAACCTTTAACACAGGTGATTGGATTGAACTTTATAATCCTAATGATTATTCAGTAGATATGTCAAATTGGAAAATTTCTGATTCAGAAAATAGTTACACTATCCCAAATAATACCACTGTAATAAATCATGGTTATATAATTATTTCTAATGATGTTCTTTCTTTTAATAACCTGCACCCCAATATTGATAATGTAGTTGGAAACTCAGGTATTTCTTTAAACAATAATACTGATTTAATAATTATTCATAATCATGAAGGCTATCAGATTGACTCTTTAGTTTATAAAGACAATGATCCTTGGCCAGATATATCCAATAATTTAGAATTAACAATTGAGTTAAACTCTTATTTAAAACTAAATGAGGAAGGAGTACATTGGTATGCAAGTAATAACACAAATGGTACCCCGGGAGAGATTAATAGTCTCTCTGAGATTCTTGTAAGAGGGATTCAAGGAGAAGCTATTAATTATGGAGATTATTTTACTGAGATTATATTAGATAATTATGTTTCAGACCCAGATTTCATTGTAGATAGTATTAGTTGGGGATTTATCATGCCCTCTAGTTTTAATCTTATAATAGATCCAATTACCCGTGTTGGATCCTTAACATATCAGTCAGGATGGAGAGGGACAGATATGATACATTTTATTGCAACGAACCCTCTAGGAGAAAGTAGTCGTGATAGTGCCCGTTTTTCTGTAGGAAAGATACTGAATGATTCTGTTTTTTGTAATATGATTTTAACAAAAAATGAATCCCCCTATATAGTAGAGTCAACAATTAATATTCCTGTTGGCTGTAATATGATGATTGATCCAGGTGTACAAGTTATTTTAAAGGATGATAGTGATATTATTGTGAAAGGAAAGTTAGTTGTTAACGGCGATTATAATAATATGGTACATCTTTTTCCGCAGGACAACAAGTGGGGAGGAATACTGCTTGATAGCGCAGTGGAAAAGTCTATTTTTAATTTTGTTTTATTTGAAGGAGGAAGTTATGGTCAAGATTCCGCTAAAGCTAATGCTGTTCTTACAGGTTATTACTCAAATTTTGATTTAGAAAACTCTTTTTTTAAGAATAATTTAAGATGTGTTTATGCGAATCATGGAAACATTTACATTAATAATTCTACATTTTATGAAACTAATTTTGGGGAGAAGGTAAATATTCAATTTGCAAATGTAATTACTGAGAATAGTGTATTTTACTATACACATGGGGATAATGACGCTATAGATTATGATGCAGTAAATGCAGGTGTCATTCGTAATAATGCCCTTTATGGAGGAGATGATGATGGATTAGATATTGGGCAAATAAATAATATTCCATGTCAAGATGTAATTCTTGAAAACAATACGATAAGTGGCTTCTTAGATAAAGGCATATCTATTGGTGAGGGGTCACAGAATATTAATATTTTATACAATGTAATTACGGATTCTCAAATGGGTATTGCTGTAAAAGATAGTTCAACAGCATTGATTGATCATAATACATTATATAAAAATGAGGTTGGGATTTCTTGTTATGAGAAAAATACAGGAGAAGGTGGTGGTGTGGCGTCTGTAAGTAACACAATTATTTCTGAATCTATAATTTCTTCGGTCTATGAAGATTATGTTTCAGATATTAGAGTGATATATAGTTTGTCAGATATTGATAGCTTAGATGGTGATAATAATATTACTGCAGCTCCTCAATTTAGATCACCTTTTAATAATGACTTTTATTTAACACCGAGTTCTTCATGCATAAATTCTGGTGATCCAGATTATATGAAGGATAAAGATGGAACAATAACAGATATTGGCGCTTTTTATTATGAAGAGTTCTTTAAAATTATTATTTATCCAAACCCCGCTGTAAAAGAACTTCATGTAAGAATATTAGATGAGTTAGCTCAGATTAGTAATATTAGGATATATAATATTAATGGAGTATTGGTTGAAGAATTTAATAATATTAATGATAATCAGACTCAGATTACATTAACTAATCTAAAGAAAACAGGAATTTATTTAATTCAAATATATGACATGAATGATAGGCGGGTTGGTAAGCGAATTATATATGTAGGATTGGAAGATTAATGTGGATTTAAGATTGAAATTTATTTTCGCAGAGTGGGATTACGATACTAATTTCAAATTTTATTAATTAGATATTTTTAATTAAGTTTGTCCTATGATTAAATTAAGAAAAATTGTATTTTACTATATCTGCTTGTTTTGTTTTCCGATTTTTGGATATGGACAATTATCAATCAATGAGTTCTCATCTAAGGGATCTGTAGAAGATTTTTATGGAAAGACCAATGATTGGGTTGAATTAATAAATGTAGGAAATAGCCCTATTCACTTATCTAATTATTTTCTATCAGATAAAATAAATAATACTTTTAAGTGGCAGTTACCAGATATTAAACTATCTTCAATGGAAAAGATATTAATCCTAAACTCTGGAGAAGATAAAAAATATAGAGTGTCTCATTGGGAATCAATCTTAAATGAATATTCACAATTAAAGTATTTTCTAGGGATAAACGCTCCTGATAGTAATTGGCATCTAAATATTAATGATAGTACTTGGGCTGTTGGGGTAAATGGAGTTGGTTTTGGTGACAATGATGATAGTACAATTGTTGCAAATACAAGTTCTTTATATTTGAGATATTTATTTCATATAACTAATAAAGAGGATATTACAAAGTTATTATTACATTCAGATTATGATGACTCATTTATTGCTTATCTTAATGGTGTTGAGATTGCAAGATCAAATAATATTTATGGAGTTCCTATTACTTACCAAACTTTAGCAACCTCAGCACATGAAGCTGTTAAAAATTCTGGGGAAGAATTTGAGAGGTGTTATTTTAGTAAGGTACAACTTGACACTTTATTACAGATAGGTGATAATGTGCTTGCAATTGAAGTGCATGATTTTGATTCTATACCTGATGATATGAGTGCGAGATTCTTTTTAAATATCGGTGTTCATTCTGATACAAATTATTTTTTTAATGCTTCTGCTTGGTTAGATGAAGAAGAAACATATTACCATTCTAATTTTAAATTATCTGAAGGTGAGGAAATTATTGTTTCTGATAGTAATGGAAATATTATTGATCAAAAGAGTATTAATTCTTCTAACACTTTTATTTCAGAAGGTAGAAGTCCTGACGGAATAGGAAATTGGTGTTATTTCTCTACTCCAACTCCTGGATTTTCAAATGATAGTTCTAATTGTTTTAATGGAATTAGTTCTAAGCCAATAATTTCTTTAAATTCAGGTTGGTATGCAAATCAACAGCATGTAACGATAATATCTTCTAATAGCACACAGATCTTCTATACTACAAATGGAGATGTTCCTGATACTACTGATAATTTATACTCAGATACATTATATTTTGATTCAACAACTGTATTAAGCGTAAGGGCATTTAGTAGTAATAATCTGCCCAGTAAAGTTGTAGATAGAACATATATTATTAATGAAGATAATTATGGATTGCCTGTTTTTTCTATTATAACAGATTCGTTAAATCTTTGGGATTGGAATACGGGAATTTATGTTTTAGGACCAAACGCTAATCTAACATTTCCTTATAGAGGGGCTAATTATTGGCAACCATGGTCAAAATGGTCAAGATTAGAATTCTTTGATAAAAATAAAAACAAACAAGCAGAAGAAGAATTTGATTTGGAGATTCATGGTGGGTTTTCCCGTGCCCGTGAGGAACAAAAATCTTTTCGACTTGATTTTAAGTCTAAATATACAGGTAATATAGATTATCCTCTAATTTCTCAGAAATCATTTATCACTGAGTATAATAATATTAATTTAAGAAATGGTGGTAATAATGCTAGAAAAGATAAAATTAAGGATGCACTTTTTTCTAGCATAGCATCTGATATAAATATAGATGTTATGGGTTATGAAGCTTGTATATTATATTTAAATGGTAAATATTGGGGTTTATATGGTATTAGGGAAAAGATAGATGAGAGTTATATAGAAGATAATTATGGTATTAATTCTGATAGTGTAGATTTAATTAATGCACATCCCACTCATCCCAAGATTTATTCTGGTTCAGACATACATTTTATAGATACATATCATCTTTTAATGGATGCAGACCCTTTTGCTCCTTCTTTTATTAATCTGATAGAAGAAAGATTTGATATTGATAATTTCCTTGACTATTTTATTCTTGAGACTTATATTGGAAATTGGGATTGGGTCCCAAATAGTTCAAATAATCTAAGATTATGGAGGCCTCAATCTCAAGGTGGAAAATGGCGTTATTTATTACATGATACAGACTTAGGATTTAATTGGAGTGCTACTCATTCTTTTAATCAAGATTATATTTTCAGAACATTAAACCCAAATTCTATCAGTAAACATTCTGAATTGTTAAATAAGTTTCTGCAGAATAGTGATTTTAAATGTCGGTTTGCAAATAGATATGCAGATGTTATTAATACTCTTTTTGAGGTTGATTATTTTAGAAGCAAAGTAAATATTTTGAAAAATAATGTTGTTGATGCAATACCTAGACATGTAGAAAAGTGGCCTTCTCCATACTATCAATCTGTCAATGACTGGGAAGATCTATTGGATAAAATCTCTGATGATAATGAGTACAGAATTAATTACGCACTACAACATGTGTCTGACAATCTTCAATTAGATTCAATAGTGTCTTTAAGTTTAGATATATTTCCAGGAAATTCGGGGAGAATTAAGATAAACTCAATAACACCTAATACTTTTCCTTGGTTAGGATTCTTCTTTAAGAGTCAATGTCCTTCTAAGATATCAGCATTAGCGGATTCTAGTTACATTTTTTCACATTGGGAACAGAATCTATTAATTGGCTCTCAGCAACATAATGCAGATATTGAAATACTTATTAGTCAGAATGATACTATTGTTGCTAATTTTAGAGAATGTACGATTCATAATTTGTCTGTTAATCTTGATTCTATAGGTAATTATCTTTCCCCAGAGTTTAATATTGGATATGGGCCATATTCTTATCAATGGTTCTTTAATGATGACATAATGATAAATGCAAATGATTCTATTTTCTTTCCTACAAAAACAGGATTTTATAATGTATCTGTAATAGATAAAGATGGATGTAATAAATTTTCAGATTCTATATTTTTTAACTGCAACACCTTGGTTTATGGTATTTTAACACAAGACAGCATTTCTAATAGTTTAGATATTAATTGTTTGGGAGGAAAACATCCTTATTCTTATCAATGGTTTATAGACTCTATTCCTATTGAAAGTTTAAACCAAAGCTCTCTTGATGTTTATACTTATGGAACATATTACGCAATAATTGAAGATATAAACGGATGTAGATCCTTTACTGATACTATTAGTAACAAAAGATTAGATGTAAATATATTCCCTAATCCAACAAATAGATTAATGAATATTCAGTTTATTAGGTTGTATGGAGAGGAATATATAATATCTGTTTTTGATCTTCACATGAATATTCTTCATTATATTGAATTACCTATGACAGATCATAATATGTTTTATACTCACACTTTTAATTTAGATATTGACATAACAGGCTTATATTTTATTAAATTAGAATCTTCAAATAGTAAGATTGCAAGGAGATTTATTTATTTAGAATAATTATTGAATAAATAAAAACCTACTCAATAGAGTGGGTTTCTTTTTGGTGGACCTCTCGGTCCTAAGTACGTGCTTTTTTGCTAAATGAAAATCAGGATTGTTACTGAATTTAATTTTATCTTTGAAAAATAATTTAGGCAACAATTAGTTTCAGCAACTTTTACAATATTTAATATATATTCCGTTATATAAAACATGAAAAAAATATTTACCATTCTGATCTTGTTAGCTATAGTGACAAGTAGCTATGCACAAAAAAAATACACTATAAGTGGATATATTACCGATAAGAATAACGGAGAGAGTATAGTGGGGGCCAATATTTATTGTACAGCTTTAAATCTTGGCGTTACCTCAAATACTTACGGTTTTTATAGCTTAACACTTCCCCAAAGTATATATGATATATCATTCACTTTTATTGGCTATCAAAACCAAGTTAAAAACTTTAATTTAAATTCAGCTGTAACTCATGATGTTGAATTCGAACTTTCATCAATTAATATTCAAGAAGTTGTAATTACTGGAGAGAAAAATATTGTTGAGAAAACACAAACATCAATGATTGAAGTTCCTATTGAACAAATAAGAACTATTCCTGCTCTTTTAGGAGAAGTAGATATTTTAAAAGCTATCCAATTATTACCCGGAGTACAGTCAAGTGAAGGGAGTTCAGGTTTTTATGTTAGAGGTGGTGGCCCTGATCAAAATTTAATTTTACTTGATGGAGTCCCTGTATATAATGCATCACACATAGGTGGTCTTTTTTCAGTTTTCAATGCAGATGTCATTAAGAACGTACGTCTTACAAAAGGAGGATTCCCGGCAAGGTTTGGGGGCCGGCTTTCTTCTGTACTAGAAATTGATATGAGAGAAGGGAATATGAAGGAATTTAAGGGAGATGCAACACTTGGTTTAATTTCTTCTAAATTAACTCTTGAAGGACCAATCATTAAAAATAGAACATCTTTTATAGTTTCCGGAAGAAGAACTTATGCCGATTTGCTTGCAGGACCATTTATGCCAGCAAGTACAGATCTAACTTTGTATTTTTATGATCTTAATGCCAAGATTAATCATAAGATATCTAAGAATGATAGGGTTTACTTAAGTGCTTATATGGGTAATGATGCTTTTGGTGTAGATTTTGATGGTAGCCAAGAGGGAAATGGAAAAGGAGGGGAATCCTCAGATAACGGCATTTTAAATTTTGGTTTAGGCTATGGAAATTTGACGTCTACATTAAGATGGAATCATTTATTTTCTGATAAGCTTTTTAGCAATACAACATTAACCTATAGTAGATATTCCTTTAATACAAATTTTGGCCTTACATCAAATAACACAAACGAAAATACAGCTATCAATTTTGATTATCTAGCAGGAATTGAAGACCTTGGAGGTAGAGTAGATTTTGATTATATGCCAAATCCTAATCATGATATTAAATTTGGGACATCATATACTTACCATCATTTTTTTCCAGGAGAGGTAAATCAAAATATTAATATTCAGTCATCTGATACAAGTCAGAATTTTTCTTTAGACACTACTCTTAATTTTTCTGGCAATACCAATGTGCATGAGATGTTTTTTTATGTGGAAGATAATGTAAAAATTACAAGTAGGTTAAAAGCAAATATTGGTTTGCATATTGGTTATTATTCATTAGCAAATAATAGCTCAACTAATAATATAGGACTAATAGATAAAATTAATAATAAAAACAATCTCAGTCTTCAACCTAGAGTATCCGCTAGATATTTACTGAGTGACAATTGGTCCTTAAAAGCATCATATGCCAAAATGGAACAAAACATTCATTTATTATCCAATTCATCAGTAGGTTTTCCAAGTGATATATGGGTCCCCGCTCTTGAAAGCGTCCCTTCTCAAAAATCTAAGCAATGGGCAGGAAGTGTTAGTACTCTTTTATTTCAAGGCGCTTATGAATTAAGCTTAGAAGGTTATTATAAGACTATGAGTAATTTAATTACTTACAAGGCGGGCTACTCTAATTTGGAAAGCACTGAAGCTTGGGAGAATGCTGTAGAGACAGGTGGAGAGGGAAATGCTTATGGTGCAGAACTCTTTTTGCAAAAAAAGAAAGGTAAAACTACTGGTTGGATTGGTTACACTCTTTCTTGGGCTGATAGAAGATTTGATAATATT
>Ga0308021_10001371_pt1 | contig 11114 bp, 2 predicted proteins | sample Neamet351_FD_201296 | JGI IMG/M metagenome (GOLD analysis project Ga0308021, IMG submission 201296) | Marine microbial communities from water near the shore, Antarctic Ocean - #351 | ecosystem: Environmental > Aquatic > Marine > Unclassified | place: Southern Ocean | collected 2014-10-02
CACCGCTGCCGCCGCTGCCGCCGCCGCCGCCGCCGCCGCCGCCGCCGCCGCCGCCGCCGCCGCTGCCGCCGCTGCTGCGCGGCGCGGCCATGGCGTCCGGGCTGCCCTTGAAGCCGATGACCGAGAACGTCATGGGGCGCACGGTCGCCGCCGCCTTGGCGATGGCGTCGCGGAACCGCCCGTACTGCGCGGCGTCGTCGGGCTTCCCGTCGCGCCACACGACGGGCTGGCACGAGTCGACCTTCACGTAGTCCGTTCCCCAGCTCGCGAGCAGCGCCATGTCGGCCTCGACGTGCCCCGCATCGCCGAAGCTGCGGTTCTGGCCCTCGCCGTTGGTCTGCCAGGCGCAGGAGCAGCAGCCGTGGAGGCCGTAGTCGGTGTAAAAGCCCGCCTCGAGGCCGCGGTCATGCAGGTACGCATTCCACGCCGCCGCGCCGCCGGGCCACTGCGCCTCCGGCAGGGTGATGCCCACGCTGTCGGCCGCGCGCGAGGGCCCCGCGCAGTCCGCCATGAAGACGGTGTAGCCGGCGGCGACGAGGCCGCGCGCCACGAGGGCCTCCACCTGCGGCTCCAGCATCGCACGCGTGGTGCACGTTTGGTTCCAGTTCCACGAGGACCAGCCCAGGGGAGGGGTCTGCGCGCGGTGGTTGTCCAAGGCGATCGCGCCGCTGAGCAGCAGGAGGAGCATGCTGAAGTTATTTTTGCGCTCACAAACTCAACATCGTCGTGAAAAGCATCGTCCTGCAGGACATCGTCTCGTCCTCGTCCTCCTCGTCCTGCAGCACCGCTTAATTAAGATGGATGGGCAGTGCTTCGACACGCTCGTGAGCATGGCGCCGACGGACATCGCGCTGGGCCTGATCCTTGGTCCAATCGGCACGCCTGCCAGCTGGATTCCCCAGCACCTGAAGATGCTCAGGCTCAAGTCGTGCGACGGCATGTCGTCCACGACCTTCGTGGGGCTGCTGTTCACCTTCAGCTGCGCCGTATCTAACGCGCTGATCCTGCACTGGCGCCAGATCCGGCTGTGCGGCGGCGGCGGCGGCAACGAGCTGGCGTGCCAGCCGAGCCTGCTGTCCATGTACCAGCTGGTCGCCATGCTCGTGTGCGTCGCGCCCTTCCCCTTCTACTTCTTGCTCTACGGCGCGGACAAGGGCTCGCGCGAGCACCGCGCGCTGCGGCGGCGGGTGGTGGTCACCTGCACGTTCGGCGCCACGGTGCTGGCGATCGCGATCGGGGCGTCGATGGCGGAGCCCTGCACCCCGTGGCTTACCTCGTTTGCCAACGTGCTGGGGCTGGCGGCGGCGCTGAGCTCCGCGGTGCAGTGGGCGCCGCAGGTGCTGGCGACGTACCGTGCGAAGAGCACGGGCGCGGTGTCTCTGTTCTCCTTCTCGATACAGGTGCGTCCAGCTCCGCCCGCCCGCCCGCCCGCCCGCCCGCCCGCCCGCCCGCCCGCCCGCGCTGTGCCCCGCCACCTAGTGCGGAAGGGGATGGCCAGCACTGACTTACCAGCGCCGTCCGCTTGCGCTTTGCTCCTACCAGATTTTGGGCGGCTGCCTCCTTTTCTATTTTCAGGTGTTCGGCTCGCATGAGCGCTGGAGCACCTGGCTGCCGAACCTCTGCGGGACGCTTGTGCAAGGCCAGGTCTTTTTTATGTGCTGCTACTACAGCTACTTCCGCGACCATTACATCGCCTTGGAGCAACAGGGGCGGGGAGAAGCATGCGGCGACGAGTGCGAGTGCGGGGTTGCGGAGGGCGGGGGTGACGGAGGCGGTGGGGACTTTGTGCGGCTGGACGAGGACAGCGACGACGCCGATGGCAGTGTGAAGTCGAGCGCCCCCATGATTTTGCGTCGCGCGCTCACCGGCCCTGGTGCGGTCAAGGCGGCGGATCTGACGAAGGCGGACGATCCGCTTCTGCGCGGGCCCTCCTACTAAAGCCTGCCCATTTCTTGTACGTTGAAAGGTCCGAAGCTTTAATTAAACGAGACGCGAGACGACTGTGTCGTTGAAGACGGAAGTTGATAAGTAGTGTACCGGCGGCGGCAGCGACGGCGTTGGCGGCATGGCGATGACGCCGGCGCAGGCGAAGCGCCTCGCGGAGGAGGAGGCGGTGCTGGCGCAGCTGCTGGACGAGTACAGAGGGCCGCTGCCACAGCACTGGGACGAATATCGCGACGAGAGCGGCCGGGCCTACTACTACAACACCGACACGCACGATTCTACGTTCGAGCGGCCGCGCCCGACGGGGGAGGAGCTGGCGAGGGAAGAGCGCGAGCGCGAGATCAAGACGCCGGTGGCAAAGGCGCCGACGGCAGCGGAGATGGCGCACCTTCAGCGCGAGCGGGACCGCGAGGCGGCACACACGAAGACCACCGCGCTGAACGAGGAGACGTCGGACGGGCACGTGATGCGCCCGACGACGGCGCTGCCCGCGCACTTCGAGGGCGACGAGGAGGGCGACCCGATGTCGATGCCCCATGCGCTGGCCAATGCCTTCACGCCGCAGGAGGAGGAGGAGCTGCGCGACCAGTTCCTTGAGTACGACGAGGACGGCAGCGGCGGCATCGACCCTGGCGAGCTGGTCAAGATCTTCAACTCGCTCAAGATCGACTGCACGCCGGACGAGCTGCACCACATGTTCGCGCATGCGGACATCGACGAGAGCGGGGAGATCGACTTCCACGAATTCGTCACCGTGATGGCACATGTGGCGCGCGGCGACCACCGCGAGGGCGGCGCGCACCAAAAGTGGGCGGAGCTGCAGAAGGAGCTGGGACAAAACCCCGTGACGGAGCTCGAGAAGGAGGCGGGGAAGCGCGATTTCGACATCACGTACGGCCTGGTCGAGGCGCGCAAGGAGACAGCCATGCAAAACAAGGCGTTCATCATGCAGGTGAGCCTGTACGGGATGTGGTTCGACATTGACCCCGAGACGGGCGAGCAGATCCACGAGACGAAGTCCAAGACCTACCAGGGCATCGGCAATTCCACACGCAAAGCGAAGGAGAAGGCGGCAGAGGCGGCGCTCGAACGCTTCTCCTCCACGGCACCGGGCCGCAGCTGCGAGGCCGGGGACGTGCCCGATGAGTGGATGGCGTGGCTGGACCGCGAGCTGGACCGCGGCGCAGGCATCGTGCAGTGCCTCGCCAAGCTGTTTCAGGAGAAGCAATTCGTGCCGGCGGCCAACCCCGCGCTGATGCAGCGCATCGTGACACGCAATGCGTTTGATGTGCTGCAAAGGCTCAAGCCGGGGCTCGAGCCGGATGAGGATGGTACTATCCCGTCTGAGTGGCTCGCCCTCGCCAAACGTAGGCTGGAAGCGGGCACCGAGGGCGAGATCGTGCTGGCGGAGCTGGTGCGCCTTGGGTTTCATCCCGATCGGAACCCCAAGCTCACGCAGAGCCTCCTCAAGAACGTGGGTCACCCTTCCACCGAAGGCATCGGTGGCGAGATGCGCGGCACCTTCCACTCGGCTGCGAACGAGGGGTTCGTTGACGACGTTAAGCTGTTCCTCGCCGCGGGCCAGTACGTCGACGCGGAGGTGCAGCGCACCGATGGTTCGACGCGCACGGCACTGCAGCTCGCGTGCATGGGCGGGAAGGTAGACGTCGTCAAGATGCTGCTGAATCGCAAGGCCGACCCCAACCGGCAAGATCGCTACGGACGGACCGTGCTGCACATGGCTGCCGAGGCAGGCCGGCACGAGTGCGTGGAGGCGCTGCTGCGCATTGGTAACGCCAACGTGCGTATCGTGGACACGTACGGCAACAACGCCCTGCATTTGGCCGCGATCGGCGGGTGCGCACGATCGATGGACCACATTCTCAAGCACCAGAAGGTGCAGGTTATGGCAGTGCTCTCGAACAAGATCCCATGCATCCGGCGCAAGATCCTGACCAAGGACAAGCGCGTGATGCCGCAACCCTTCAGCGAGGTGATCGATCAGATGTATGTTCGCCTGATGGGCGTCAAGCTCGAAGAATGGGACCCGCAGTACTTCGACAAGTCGTGGGTGCTGGATGCAGCGGAGCTGGCGTACGCCGACGTGGCCGATGACATGAAGCACGTGCTACCCAAGCCCGAGAAGCGCATTGTGGAGTACGTGACAAAGCGGTTTGACCCAGACATGCGAGCAGGGTACTGGACGGGCGCCCGCGGCGAGGAGGTCTTTTATCCCACGATCGACAAGCCCGAGCACCTCGCAATGCTGCTCAAGAAGGTCTTCAACGAGAGCTACATCAACTCGGTGAACAAGCTGGGCAGGTCGCCGCTGCACACCGCCGCATACTCCAACTTAGTCTGCTCGCACGAGGACGCGGTGCGCTGCCTGCTGGATGAGTACGGGTGCGACGCGGATATGAAGGACAACCACGGAAAGACGCCGTACCAGCTCTTCATCGAGCCGCAAAATCGACCGGGCTCTGCAAAGGGCTCTGCACTGCGCGAGGAGATGATTGCCGACAAGCGCGAAATCATTCGCGAGGCCAATGAGGTGAGAGAGCTCGCAGAGAGGAAAGACCGCGAGGCCAAGGTCTGGGCGCACACCTTGGGCGACCTCATGCAAGGGCGTATGTCGTGCGAGGCGTGGGAAATGATGCGCGCGGAGGCAGAAAAAATCCGCCCCCTGGGCGAGGTGTGGGCGGAATACCTTGACACGGAAACGTCAACGCGCTTCTACTTCGACAGTGCCCAGTTAGCACTGGAGCAGGCAGCAGTGGACACGTCTCGCGAATCCTTCGAAGTGGAGAACGCTAAGTGGTCCAAGCTGGCAAAGGCGGCAGCAGCTGCGGGCCGCGCCACGCGCAAAGCAAAACAGATTGTGGCCGACGCGGCAAAGCCGCTCGTGGAGGAGCGTAAGCTTCAGCTGGCTGCGGCGGAGAAGCAGCTGGACTACACAAAAGCATATTGCTGGGATATGCCTGCGGATGCCACCGCCCTCTCACAGCAGCGCTTGGGCTGGGCGCAGATGAAGCACGAGGCCAAGTTCGTCAAGGATGTCAACGGCTGGACTAAATACCTGGACAAGGAGACCAGCAAGCCCTTTTATTTCAACCCCGAGTCGGGCGTATCGCAGTGGGAGGCACCAGCAGCGGTACTGGGCGTGGCAGAGGTACCCAAGGATCCAACGGGCACCAAATGCAAGCACAAGATCAAGTGGGAAAAGTGCGAGCGCTGCGTGGCAGCGTGGAAGGAAGAGCAGAAGACCAAGGTGCCGCCGAAGGCTCGGCTTTACTCAGAAACAGGCTTTCGCAAGCTGTACACCAACCGCGCACGTGCAGAACCACTGCGGCAGCTGGGAAACTGGCAAGAGTTCGTTGACCTGGAAACTGGCAACTTGTTCTACCATACACCAGCGAACGATGATACCGAGCCGTGGTCGGACGCCGAGGACGAGGAGGAGGAGCCTGAATTCATTGAGAAGCCAGCGGAGGTTCCCGCGCTCAAAGATGGGGCAACAGATGGCACGGAGGCCAGCATGGTTGCCATCGTGCCCGCTGACGACAGCGATAGTGCCAAAGATGCTGGCGACGATGGAGCAGAGGCCGCTCCGGCGGATGCGGTTAACGAAAGGATGCTGGGGCCTCCGAAGGCGCCAACGGCGGCGGAGCGAAAGGCAAAGATGCAGCTGCAGCTGCAGCAACTACAAGAGACTGAGAAAGCAGCAGATAAGTTTCACCCGGAGGAAATCGTCCCCAAGACACAGTGGGAGAAACCGCTGGAGGCGGCGCAGGCAGAAAAGCTGCGGATGGTGTGGGCAACGGTGCGCAGACGAGCTGACCTCTATCGCGAAGGGACCGATGAGGCTGCAGGGGGCGAATACGAGGAATACCGAGACCCCACCTCGAAGCAGCACTTTTGGTACTTTTGGCGAACCGGCATAACTAGCACTGTAATGCCACCGTCGTTGTTGCCGGAAGACCCCGCATCGATCGAGGCGGAGCGTTTGGCGGAGATCGAGAAGCGCAAGCATAAGCCAGTGTTCGCGTCGCTCGAGGCAGTGCGCCAGTCGCGGGAGGAAGAGGCCTGGAAAAAGCAGCTGACGGATGCGTACCGCAAGGAGGACCGCCAGAAGGAGCTGGATAAGGCGAACGAGATTGAACGGCAGAAGCGACTAAATCGCGTTGTCGAGAAGCCCTATCAAGTACCTAAACGACGTATGGCGGGCGGGGGCGCTGATGTGGCGCGCAAGAAACGCGCCGAGCTCGAGGCCAAAGCTGCGAAGGAGGCAAAGGCACTGATACGCGCTGCCAATGGCGAGGACTCCGAAGAAGACGAAGCTGGAGGAGCGTTGCTTGCGGGGCAGCGTGCAGGTGGTGGCACGGCGTCCGTGGCGCTGCTGAAGGTGCGAGCAAAGCAAGATGCAGAAGAGGCCCAGCTGGCTGAGCTCGAAGACCATGGATCTTCCCCACGCACGGCAGAGCGTCGGAGACTGCTCCGCATGGTTGATGGTGCCAGACGAAGGATGCGCAACAATATGGTGGTATGCGACTGGGGCTGCAAGCAGTGGGTCATGACCGGAGAGCTCCAGCGCAAGCACCAGGATGACGAATGCCCGCTGCGTTTGGTACCGTGTACGCTGAAGTGCAACGAGGTGTGCGAAGAATGCAAGTGGGAGGAGTATGTTTCGCCAGGATCGCCTGATTTGGTGCTGGCCACCATAGCTCGGCTTGTGAACCGCGACGTCAAGCGCTACGGCCGCACATTTCAAGAGCGCCCGCTGGAGCTTCACACGCTGTCCAAGCCACTGAAGCGCGTGCGTTCTTTATATTCCAATGTGCTGTCCGCAGCGCTTCAGGAACAGCCCCCGGTGGCGCCTGAGTCTGAATACCCTCCCCGCGAGCCCGATACGCGCAAACGCATGCCGGTGAGTGCGGAGCGGGCGGCAGAGCAGCTAAAGGCACTCGTACCGGACGCACGGCAGGCGCGCGCAATTCTCGAGGGCATCGGAGATATCACGCCGCCATCGGGGGCCTGCCTTCAGGATGATTCACTGCCGGATGGCTGCAGTTCATTCAAGGCGGAAAAGTACTTCCACAAAATGCTTCTGCTCGCGCGTGCTGTGCATGGCCGGCTGAAGCAATCATTCTTGGTGCCCGGCGCCCCCTCGCATGCGTGGCGCCGCGGCGAGAGCGCCGACCCACGCTACCTTCCCAGCTGGGTCGACGCTGCGTACGACCCCGGCATTAAGCGGGACGCCCGGGCAAAGCTGTCGGCAGAGTGGCTGACACAGGGCGATTATCGGCAGCTGCGGGACTACTCGCGTGTCGCGCTGCAATTTGACAGCGTCCAGCGGCTCGAAGCCGCAGCAAAGCGCCTCAAGGCGGAGTATGACCCCGAGGATATCGAGCTGAAGAACCGCTTTGGTGTTACGAAGCAGACGGTGATGGGCTGGCAAGACGTGACGGTCTGGCTGCGCCTCTGGGTGCCCGAAGAAGAGGGGTCTTCCGATGAAGATTACGACTCGGACGAGGAGCGCAAGCCACGTGGGCCGACCCTACACGGTGTGAGCGCAGATGAGGCATCTGAACTTGTCGGGTGTTGCCACGTCTGCGAGGTGCAGCTGCAGCTTGTGCGCATGGCACGAGGGCGCAGCATGGTGAAGAAACCCATGCGGCTTATTGAGGAAGGGTTGAGCGAGCTGCTCGCCGAAGTGTCCCAACGCGATACTGTGAGCTCGTTCGTTTGGTCGCAATTGCGTCGCGTGATGGGTGCGCCCGACGAAAGCAAGGGCAAGAAGAAGAAGAAAGGCGCGGGAGCATTCATGGCGGCCGATGGCACCCTGCCATTTCGCATGTACCACGAGCTCTTCGAGTGCCCACGCCGTCTCGTGCCCTGCCCGCTCAGGTGTGGTGAGCTGGTGCACTTTGATCAGCTGGACACGCACTTGCGCGACGATTGCGTCAAACGACCAGTTCCGCCCATGCCATGCCGCCTTGGCTGCGGCAAGATGTTCGCCGGCGGTGCATGGCGCTTGCTGGAGCTCGAGGAAGAGCGGCTGCAGCACGAGTTTGAGGAATGCCCCCACCGCATGATGGACAGCGGTCTGCCGGGTCGCGACATTATGATCATGGCAAAGGATCGCAACAAGTACCGTACCGAATGGATCGAAAAGGAAGGCGTGAGGGCATTCACGACACCAGGCGAGCACATCTACCAGGTAGGCAAGCAGTCCAGGTTGATCATGGTGGAGTTGTGGGGTGCGGGCGGCGGTAGCGGCGCTCTGTTGAAGCAAAGGGCTGGCGTTGGTGGTGCTGGCGCTGCCGTGCAGTGCATCGTGCGTGTGGCGCCGGGCGAAAAGCTCACCGTTATGGTGGGGCAGGGCGGCGGCGCGGGCGTGTACGGAAAGCTGGTGCAGGCGCCGCCCGACTCGAAGACGGGCGAAGAAGTGTACGCCATGTCCGACGAGTATGCATGTGCCCCTGGCGGGCTACCTGGTGGCGGGCGCGGCCACTCCGGCAACAAAGTATGGGCATGCGGAGGTGGCGGGGGCTACTCTGCTATCACACGGAAGGGCATCAAGGGCGTGGAACTAGTCGCCGTTGCAGGCGGCGGCGGCGGCGGTGGCACACGCGATGGCGTGCCTGGTGGTGCTTTTCACGGCGAGCAGATGCCATCGCGTGCGGAGGTGATGAAAGGGCTGCTGCGCAATTCGGAGCGCGACCCAATCAACGGCCGCCTTGGATCGCTGCTCGGAGGCGGCGCGTGCGGCGAGTGCCCGCCTTCTGCTTCGATCAAGAAGCTTTGCAGTCGCTTGCAGATCCGAGCGAACAACCGCTTCAAGCGCGCGTTGGCGGAGCGTAAACCGATCAAGCTGGACTCCCTGGTCGAATCACTGTTATTAATCCAGCGTGCGCATCAGCAGGCGTGGTGCGAGGAGCTAGAATCTGGTGCGTGGTCCTACTTCGACCTGAACAACCTGCCGGACGATCGCACTGATGGGCTGCGGGAGCTTTGCACCTGCAACGGCAAGGAATTCTTTGGGCTCGGGCGCATGGAGCTCGAGGGTAACGTGCGCGAGTACATCAGCGAGTTATCAAAGCAGATTGTCCTGGATCTCATGGACAGCGACAAGGCATGGGAGTTGGACGCGCAGTCGTATCAAGATACCTCAGCGCTCGGTGAGAAGAAGGCGGCAGGCGCGCTGCACACGCTCTTCAAGGCGATGATTCGGACGCTGCAGAGAATGCGCCAAATCATTGCCCCGTTCAAGCACCAGATGATGAAAGCCCCTGCGCTGATGCCAGAGCCGACCACCCCGCACCCAGGCGGGGCTTCTGCGTCGCATGGCGCTGCGGCGCAGCTATTGATCTCGTTTCTGACGCGCTTCGAAGAGAACATGACGGAGGCTCAGGAACTTGGACAGGCGCAATCGATTAAGGAGCTCCGCAAGCTCTTCTGCGACCACAGAGCAGACCTGATCGACGTGGTGCTGGCCGCACTAGAACTTTCTGGCGCCGATTACGACCACGACGCTTTCGCATTGATCTCCCAGTGCTCGTATGCTATGCAGCAAACGCTGCAATTCTCGCCGGAAGAGGTTGAGCACGAGGTAGAGCGCGAGTTTGCCTCCGTGGCCATGCGTCGCATTGGCAAGATCGACGGCCTGGATGTTAAAGGCACGCATGACGAGGTGCGAGCGCGGCTTCTGAGGTTCTTCAAGAATTCCGCGGGTGGCACTGCTGCCAACGACAAAAAGCCGGGGGACCTCGAAGAAGAGGGACCCACCGAAGAGCTTCAGCGGCGCGAGTCGGAGATGCGCGTCGAGTACGTCGAGCAAGCGCAAATACTGCTCTGCCAGCACGAGCCGGACCCCGAGGCAGCAGTGACCTCGAAGCGCGATGGTGGCACACAAATAATGACTACTGCGCTCGAACACATGCTGGAGGATGCGGCCGTCGCGCTGCAGCAGATCAAGGAGACGCTGCGTTCCGAGTGGTGCCAGAGCGCGGATTGGGACCCCGAGACCTCGGTCACTGCCGTGGCGGGTCAAATCAACGCAGAGCTGTTCCCAAACATTGTGGAGGTGTACGACCCCGGGCTAAAGCGGATCGAGCGGGCGCTAGCCAAGGTCCGCATACGTTGCAGCAGCAATGTCCGGTATATCAAAGACCTGGCCAGGCTGAGCGTCACCTGCCAGAGCACAGAGGGGATTCGCGGATGCGTCAACCAGCTCAAGGCGCAGTTCGACGTGCGCGCATTAACCAACCGCTGTCTCGCGCCGACGCCGCTGGGCTATCGCGATATTGTGCTGACTGTGGCAGTGCCACTGCCATACCCATGCCATGGTGACGATTCGACCGTCCATCTGTGCGAGATCGTGGTGCAGTCTGCTGCATCGCGCGACTGCAAGAAGAAGTGCGGCTGCACGGGTGCTCCCATGCGCAAGCTGCGCGAACACCTCATGCCCATGGTTCCTGGAACGTACAGCGAAGAGCTGATGCAGGTACGTGGATCAATCCCTCCCGCTCGACTGCGCATCTACGACATGCTTGCCTCAGCCCTAACCGCCCTGGTTCTTTGTCCGTGCTTGCGATCCTCCCTCTCTCTGCTCTGCAGTTTGTGCACCAGGCGCTCTTTGACGACGAAGCGGCGACAGACAACAACTGCGGGCGCGCTGTCAAGTTCGAAGGCACGTATGGCGCCGAGTTCCAGGGTGGACACGGCGCGGAGTACGGCGGTGGTGGCGGCGGCGGGTACTTTGGCGGCGGTGGTGGAGGCACGATGCCCGGCGTCGCTGGCGGCGGCGGAGGTGGCTCCTGCTATGTGCGCGAGTTCGACGAGAACGGCAAACCCGTATGCGATTCTATCGCCGTTTTTCGTGGCACCCGCAATTCAGCAGGCGGCTCGGAGCAGCTGTCGCCCCCAGAAGAGACGAGCGCGGGCGACTGGGACAAGACCGGCCTGCTGGTCGGGTCCGGTGGCGACGGAGGCTTCGACATTAGCGAGTTGTCGCTGCCCAAGAAAGGTTCGGGCGGCGCTGTCCGCATTTACAAGCCGGGCTTCTGTGCCAAGAACAGCGAGGAGCGCTGGTGGATTGGGAGAACGAAGAACGAGAAGCGCTGAAAATAAAGGCGCAGAACGCGCAACTTTTTTTCCAACAATGAACAACG
>Ga0308021_10001378_pt1 | contig 11098 bp, 6 predicted proteins | sample Neamet351_FD_201296 | JGI IMG/M metagenome (GOLD analysis project Ga0308021, IMG submission 201296) | Marine microbial communities from water near the shore, Antarctic Ocean - #351 | ecosystem: Environmental > Aquatic > Marine > Unclassified | place: Southern Ocean | collected 2014-10-02
TGTGCATCACCCCCAGATCGCAGCCTGATCACTGGACAAGGCGAGCGTGCATGTCGCGAAAGTACGCCAATTCGCTTGCACTGGACATAGGAGGAGGCGCAGGCGCCGTGAAAACTTGCAGCGGCGGTGCCGCCTGGCACATTTGTGCAAATTGCCCAAGCGAGTCATCTCGTTCAGGTTTTGCATCAGCCGGCGCCACTGCCGAGCCGCTGTGCACCGAGGAATCTGTCAGTGGCATTGCAAACGGAAGGTCCTCGGCCGATTCGTCGAGCGTGCCAGGTTCTGCGTGGTGCTGGTCAGAGGAGCTACCGGTGACGCCCCAGCCCCCGCTGTGCGCTGCGTGCGAAGAAGAGGAAGATGCCAGAAATCCACCAGCAAATCCGCTTTCCTTTGGTAGCGATCCGAACTGCGAGCTTGCGTTCGGCTGGAGCCTTGACGAATTGACCGGAAATGGGGGGCTGGAGCTCAGCACCGGCAAGCCCAAGGAAAAGGCAGGCACGCGGCCAGAAAATGAGGAAGACGAGAACGGGGGGCTGGTGACCAGCGACGGTGATTCTCCGCCTGACGACCCTGTCGCGCCACTCGGGCTACTGCTCCGATACGAGTGAATGAACGTATGGGCCGTCGTTGGTGCCGACGTAGAGTAGTGAGGAGTTGTCCTTTCCAGCGAACCACGCAGAAGGCCCGTGTCTGGGGATGAAGCCTCGAACGCCGGACGGCCGTCGAAGGAGGGACCCCGCGTGCGACTTTGCGGGTGCCGGGGCGGTGCAGTGCGCGGGTACCCCGTGCCGTCCGGGGAGCTGCTCATCAGGGACCGCTGCTGAGGAGGCGTCGATGAATACGCGATCATGGCTGGCGCAGCACGCGGTAGGCTCCGTGGGCCATCGACACGGCTAGAGCAGTCGCGTGACGGCTGGACAATGCCCATGGGCAGCGACCTACCGTACGGACCATCTCTGCCACCCGCATGCGTCCCCGTTCCTGAGATGCTCTGCGTTCCCGAGAGCCCAGGAATGTCCACGGGCATTGTTCCTGCCCGTGCGCGTGTTGTCGAGCCGCACCCGCTGTCTTGTGCTGGCGAGTTGTACATTGGTGTCCCGTTTGCAGCTGCCGACCCGCTCGCATGCTGGCCTTCACATGTGCTATGACGGCGCCCGATTTGTGGCGGCCCAGATCCTCCACTCCCTGCATGACTGCTTCTAGGCACGTAATCGGTGATAATCTTATCGACAAGCAACCCAATGCCACCCGTGCGCGAGCTCCCCGTCTGGTGAGAGGGAGGGCGGGCAAGTAAAACGGAATTAGGGAATTAGGCACGAGGACGCAAGACGAGCAGAGCGCGCAAGCCAGTGCCATGCTGTCGTGCGCAGCTGTCGCAACCCAGCACCACTCACCCCAAAGGAGCAGTCCCGTCGAAATTCTGCAGTTAGCGTCAGTACGCCGAACGGCGTGCGTATTGGCGCCATGTCGCGCACCCCGCGCGCTACATCGCCTCCGAACCGAAGAGCCTGTGTGCTCGGGCCCTCCGGCGACGCACCTCGCACGCAGCCACGAGCGCCGCCACCAGGTCCAGCCCCGTAAATAGAGTATCCCATAGAGCTGCTCCGCGCGTGTGCTACCCGACGAAAAAGCTGCGCAGCACCAGCGATGCATTGGTTGCGCAGTGCGAGCGGTGAGTGCGAGTCATGAGGCACAAAGGAAGCCGTGCGTACGCAGAGGGAGGGAAATAGAGGCAGCGGTGAGGAGAGTTCACGCAGTGCGTACCTGCTGTGCGGGCAAAATACGTGCGTGCGAGTATGTACACCGCAGCAGGACGCCAATCTCCTTGCAGACGTGCCGCAATTGAGATATCAGCTGCTCCCTCGAGCAGCGGGCAGCAGCGCCAGGCGCGCTGGCTTCAAAGTGAGCAACCCAGCGCTCAAGCAGGACCAGGGTCTCGCCTGTATTGCCACACGCCTCGTGGGGGGGGGGCTCTCCCGCCCCACCGCCCCTCGCGTCGTGCATCTGGCTGTCCCAGAAGATGTCGATTGTGAGGGGCTGGTACAGCCGCGATTCGTTCACAAAGTTGCGGATGAATTGAACTTCGTCGACGTGAAGGTTAAACTGCAGCGCGGCGATGTGAACACAGCGCCAATGAGGGCGGGGGCGGGGGCGGGGGTGAGCAACGCAGCAACGCAGCAACGCAGCGCTTGGCGATCGCCGTCAACGTGAGCTCCGCACGTACACGAGGCCGTTGTGGGGTGGTGTTCTTGGCACCGCGCTCAGGCTGGAAATGGACACGGCTCTGGACAACGATCTCGAAGATCTTGCGCAGGCACTCCATCACAACCTGCTCGCATTTGGTGCGCATCTCGTCTTGCATGCTGGCAACCCTGGCAGCCGCGTACGTTCTACGGGCCGCGCCAGCGCAGACTCCTTGCTCCGCGTTGCTTCCAGACTTCTGGCTTTTGCTTGAGAACAAGAACAAAGGGATTTTGGGGTCCGTTGCACGTTGCACGGCCCTGTTATTGAATCAAGAGGCGTACTGCGGCGATCCGTTGGAATTTTTAAAATATGCTAGGGTCTGCTGCTCTCGGTGCTTTGGGGTGGTGGTCTCCTCCGTGTCCGAACTGTCGTTTACGTGGCATTCCTGCGCAAGTCTTGAAGAGCCTTGCCACTGGTGGTGAGCAAGAAAGAGCAAGGAAAGGGCAAGGGGGCAACAGGCAGTACGAAGGAGGGCACTGGGGTGAGTTTGCTGGCAAGGGGCCGCGGTTGCGTCGCCTAGGCGCCACGTACGTTTTTTCGTATTGCTTGAACTTGTAACGGCCGAAGCTGTCAATCTGGAAGCCGCAGAAATCGTCAGGGTTGCAGCCCTGGTCTTTCCACGTGTGCTTCCAAAGGAGCATGAACCCCTGCACCAGGAAGTTGCGCGCGTCCTGGGGTGCGCAGAAGGCAAGGAGCGTGGGAGTGCGTTAGCCAAGGTGGCGCGGAGCGCGTCGTGTAGGTGGCCACTGTAGCTGAGTGCCATGGACTTACCTCGCTGGCGCATTCGATGTCGAGGGTGTGCTTGTACGAGCTGCCTGTCCCCCACATAGCCCTGACGCCGTTGCGCATCATGGAGGTGTTGTCTGTGAACCAGAGCGTGAAGCAGCGCTTCGCACGGCGGTCGCGCTCCGCCTCGCTGGGGGACTTGACGAGCTCCGACTTGCCGAAGACAGGGCTGAATGGCAATTCGTCAGAGCTGCTACTCCCATGGGACTGCTGCTGGAAACTAACGTGCGAGATCAGTTGGATCTGTTTCCAATCGATCTTCTTGTAGGTGGCCTCGCCAGCCCCGGGCTTGCCCCACAGGAGCCTGCAGGAGCACATGGCACAGCGGGGGCAGCAGTGGGTTAGAGGTCATCGCATGAACAGCACAACACGCATTGGCGTTAGACGGCATAATAGGCAAGGGGCGCGCAACCTGGGGCTCACTCACTCGAGCTTCATCGGCTCCATCCTCTGCGATCTCGTCGTGGTCTGCAGCTGAAGCACAAATCTACGCGCATGCCCAGCACGACCGCCGCGACCGAACTTGGTGAGGACAAACCCGGTCCTCATCTGTTCCAGGAAAAGGTCCCTCTCAGTCTTCTCGTGGTCATTCATGTGTTTGTGGAAGGTCCCCCACGCCGGCCGTCCTTTGCCAGAGTGGTCATCGCAGTGCTCGATCCACTCGCCGCCCTCCCCGTTCACAAGCCAGCGGCAGCGGATCTTTCTCTCCCTGCACTCCCAGTGTCGGTGGTGCTCGTGCTTCTTGGCGCACAGCTTGGTGTTGCACCCGCCAAACGCTCGCGCCGAGATGTCCTCGCAGAACTCAGGAACATCCGCGTTCGCAATCGCAACCATCTCCTCGCCAGGGACCACATCTGCGATGTCCTTCAGGCTCCGCTGGTACATGTCACGAAGCAGCGCGGCGCGTCGAGCCTCGCCGTCGAAATCATCGATATCGATGCGGTTAAGCGCCTCGGTGTCGTTGGGGTCCGGCGTGTCGCGCGCGGTAGCGGATATCTTCGCACCGCATGGCAGAATGGCCATCGGGCATTTGGTATTGTAGTGCATCTGGCGATGGCTGAACTTCATCCATTGCCCGCATGAACCATCCGGCTTGAACATGTTCGCGCCATCCTTGCACTGGTACTTGCGGTTGTTGCAGTCCCTATCGCGATGGGTCTTCAGGTCCTTAAAGAGGATGCGTTTGCCGCACCCATAGAAGCCAAACCTATCCTCCTTGCATTGAACGAACCGTCCCTTGCACTCGTGCTCCTCGTGGTAGGTCATATTCTTCCACCTTACAGGTTGGCGGCAGTGCTCGTTTGGACACTCAACGGTTCGGTACGTGCACGTCTGCTCGTGGAGACCCTTGAGCCTAAATTTTAGCCGGCGCTCTGGGCAGCCGTGTCGCACGTTGTCGCAGGCAACCCGGCGCTCGGGGCACCCCGTGAGCATGTGCTTCCTGCGATCGGCCTTCAGCATCATCTGCGAGCAGAGCCCGCACGGAGCCATGATGCGCATCGACTCAAGGTCGACGCCAGTCACGCTGAAGTCCACACCGTAGACCTCCGCGACACGCACCTTCTGCACGCCAACGGCCTGATCGTCCGCTGGATCATCGGATGACCGGCCAGCGTCTGCGATCCGCCAAAGCTCCTGCTTGGCATCGCTCTCTCTTTCTTGCTCTCTGGCTTCATCAGTCCTGGGCTCTTCGATCTGCATTTTTGCCGAGGCAGAAGTGACTCCGCCGGTTGCAGCCATCTCTGCGCACTTGACCCAGAAAGGCTCCTGTGTCTCGCCGTGGGCTTCCAGCGCGTGGCCCCAGATCTTAGCCTCGTCGAAGCCCCCAGCTTGGACACCATTGTTCGTTCTGATCTCCCTCGTCGCTGTGATCTTGAACTTGGGGCACAGTGTAACCGCGGCGAGCAGCTCGTCGCGATCGTTGACGAAGTCCTTCAGCTCAAAGGGATACTGAGCTTCCACCAGGTCACCTTCCTCGAAGTACGAAAAATCGTGCCGTGATTGACCGTGGGCGCTGCGGACATGTTGCTTGTGAACGGTAGATACATCGCCATCGTCGTACCGCACGCAGTAGCGGTCCCCCGTCTGGCGCAGCACCTTAGCAGGGAACCATTTTTTTTCCTTGCCCTTCTGGTTGATGCGCATCTTGATGCACCAGAGGTTGTTCACGTGCGCCTCCGCGTGCGTCAGGTGATGCGGGTACTTGCTGTCTTCCACAGCTGTCACCGACACCACCTTGAAAAGATCATCGGGTACGGCGAGGCCGCCCTTGTCCTCCTGCTCATCCTGGTCGCCATCGCCTGGGTCGTGAGCAATAAACGTGACGCGGACATCGTCGGGATCGACAGCATCCCGCGACCCAGGGCGACCAACGTTCTCGCAATACACTTTTAGATCCTTCGCATGGCACGACACGCGCGCCTCCAGGGCCTTCGGGAAGGTCTGCAGCACGCGCGGTGGTGGGACAATCGTCGCCACCTGTTCAATATTGGACCACCCACCGAACGCCTTGACACGAGCGAAAAGACGCACAAAAACGTTGCGGCCAAAGCGAACGGCAGCTGCAGAGGCACCAGGGAGCATGTCCGACAGCTTCTTGCCACGCAACACGAGCATATGCTTAGTGAGCGACATGATGGTGGTGTCACGCTTTGCACGCCCCAAGGGTAGCTGCCAAAGAGGGCATGTCCCGTGCTGCTGCATTTTGCGCTGCGCCTGCGCTGCAGAAATCGCAATGCAGAACTGCACGCACCCGTCCTCGTTACCTTGGTCATCGCTGTCGTCGCCAATGAAGTGGTCGCCGCAAATGAACAGCTCTTTCGCCTGCATCGTAATCGGGACAGTGCACTTCGCGATGCACGGATCCTCCACGACCTCCACAAAGTCCGGGAGCGTCGACGACCAGCCCCCGAAGGAGGACACCCGCACGCTGAGCTTGCCTACCTTCGACACTGGCGGCTTCACTGTGCTAAGATCGACATCGATGACGGCATGGGAACCACCCATCTTGTGCGGCTTTGCCGGCATGCCGCCAGACGGGAACACGGAGTCGCAGGTGGCTTGTCGCTCTTTTCGATACAGCGACAGCGTATCTTTGCGCAGAGTGTATCCAGACTGGTCTGTCGACCCAACATCCACAAACCCAGGCAGCAGGCGATCAGGACTACTCGTCGGGTCGTCGTGCTCGTGCATCAAATGCACGATGTTCGTGTTCGTCTCAAGATCAAAGTTCCGCCCATACACCCGCAACTTTGCACAGCTCTTGGCAATTTTAAGAGGGTTGGACGTCTGCTCGGGCTCGAGAGCCGGGTTGGGCCCGACTTCGGGTGCTTCGACCAATGATGCCGCAATAAAGGGGTGTTCTGCGCACCCACTGTGAACCACGGCTTCGCTCTCCATTTGATCTTCCGAAGAAGCCCTGGTCCAAATGCTGGTGCCGACGCGTACCTTGCCATGCTCCTGCGCTCCGCATCTGTCCGGCGTGCAATATGTGCCATGCGCATCGCCACCGTAGACGATCATGCGAAGCTCGAGCGAGCCCTTCTGCAGGGGCGCGTGCATTTTGGCGCGGAATTCTTCATACCTGCCACTGTCGAGCCTCCTCTGGAACTGGAGCTCCAGCGGTCGCCGGCGCAGCGCATCTGCAAGCTCCTTCTCCATGCCACGGCCCAGTGGGCGCCCCCCAATTGCAATCAACTCGTCACCGTCGTGGATCCCGTGGTATTCGTGGGTGTCATCCTCCACGCCATGGACAGCTGACTTCCAAACGCTCCTCTCGCAAGGCTGGATCGCACCGCACGCGAAACCTGCACCACGGTACAGCGTGACGATAATCTCGGAGTCAGACTTGACCTCGATGTACTTCGACTTCAGGCTATACGGTGGTGCCGGCTCGATCAGGTGGCGGGCTAGCCGGCAGGGATCGTCAGAAGACGAGCACGTAGTGCAGGCGTCACCCTTCAGCTGGTGGGTAGTGCCGAGCGGGCTCTTCCAGAAAAGCTGGATATGGTTTTCGAGCTCAGGCCGAGGGATATTCCAAGCGAAGCCGTGCTTCCGCGCAGGCCCACTGTGATCGTCCATATCAAAGTCGCCACCATGCGCATGCAAAACCAACTTGTCAGCGTTGACGGCGCGTTTCTCGTAGACATGCACATTGTGCCCATCTGCGCCAGTGTCGACGTACGTCGGGCAATAAAGCAACGTCGACTGGACAATCTTGAACACGGGCACTGGCGGTGAAGCAAGGATGTCCCCCGCCTGCACCGATTGCGGGCGCACCGACACCTTGAGCAGCTGGTCGCCCTCTTGGTCGTTCTCCAGCATGGTGCCGCAGTGGCTCCTCGGACATCGAGCTGACAGCACACGCGAGTAGCTGAACGGGAGGTTGAGCAAGATGTCGATCTTTTGCAACCCATTCACGTGCTGATCTGCACTGCTCTCGTCCCAACCCCACAGCTGTTTCTCTGCGTCCTGCTCCCATTCATCCGACAGGGTGTCGACCTTCACAACCTTGCCCGTGAGTGTGTCAAATGTGCGATCGTTCACGTTGAAAGTGACGATGTTGTTTTCGGGCTCAGGGTCGAAATACTGGCCCAGGACGGTCAAGCGCTGCGCGTTCTCGGCCAGGAGCCGTACGTTGTGTGGCGGCGCCACGATCCTGGGGGGTGGCACCACGAACGCCACGAACTGGTACTGTTTCGCGTCGGGAGGAGACGGGGACCCGTACACAGAGGCTGCCATGAGGATCCGGTGGAACAGAATCTCTTGCAGAGGGAATGGAGACTTCTCGTCGTCCTGCAGCAGCTGGATGACGATGGTCTGCTTTGACGGGGTCAGGTCGTGCATATCTTCTGACTTATCCTGCTCAACCAGAATGCACCTCGCCTGTAGAGAAAGGGAATAGCAGCGCAGCGCAGCAGTGCGGAAAGCAAGGGTTAGCAGCAAGCGGAGGAGGCTTCATCATCATGATCAGCCACGGACTGACCTTGATTTCCCGCATCTCAAGGCCAGGTGCAGCGTCCGGGGTGCGCTCCGCCTTAACAAAGATCTGATTCCAGTACCGCCGCGGGTACGCATCGGTCTCCTCGCTTGTTGGCGCCAGATACAGGCCCTTCACTTGCATCTTGGAGTTCTGTGGAGTTGCATACAGCCGACTGCTGCTCGGGCTCTTAAAGATCTTGGGTGTGGGGCGGATACGAGCTACGAGTGTGTGCCCGCCCGCCTCGGGTACCCCACCATCGCCATCTAGCCTACCTGTGCTTGACCAGCCATTGTTTGCCTTCACCCTGGCAAACAGCTTGAACGCACTGTCGGGCATCTTCGGCAGGAGCAGCTCGACAGCCCAGTCCAGATCGTCGCTCACAAGGTGCAGCAACTCGGGGAATTCAGTCCAAATCTGATCTCGGTGCTCATCTGTGAGCGTGACCCCATCGACGTTATCAGCCCCCGGACAGATGGCGGACCAGAACTCTTTGAAATCAAGCTGGCCGTTCTTAGTGCCCCCGTGCTGCAAATCCTCGATCAGGTCGATCATCTGCGTCATTCGATGCACCGTCCCCACCTTCTGGATGCTGGTTACGGCATAATACATTGCTGCAAGTTCTTCTCCATCCAAGTCTCCGTTTCCGCTCGTGTCGATCCTTTGGAACATGTCCTGAATTCTGGGCTTGGACGCGAGCAGCTGCGCCCTGAGTTTGTCGTGGTCGGGCCTGTCGAACTTGCAGCTGATGACCTGCGCCGGCACAGTGTGTTTGACCTGGCTTGCGTCGGACCGCTCTCGAGACCAAGACGCAACGATCGGGCAGACGGAAAGCAAGACAACCGATTCGCGGTGGATGCCATAGTCCGACATCATGGATTTCCTGAGGTGCGCGCGGTGGTTACGCTTCACCTCCCACATGTCCAGAAGGGGGCGCCCGGCAAACGACAGCCGCTGCTGCTCCGGCAAAATACCATACTTCTCGTGCAGCGTATTTTTGATGTGCAAAACGGTGTCCTCTGCTGTCGGTTCGAACTGCCGCCATTGGGGGCCGTGTGCATCGTGCAGCTCCACCTTGAGGAACTCGCCCCCGGCGAAGTCACCGTCGCTCTCATCGTCGCGTAGCTCGTGCTGCTTCCCGTCGCTCGACACTGCGGAGCGGCGCAAGACCCACACAAACGGCTGAAAGCCAGCGACTTCGACAATTGGGGTCAACCCCGCGGAAGTTTCCAAAAGGTCGCGGAGGCAGCAGCCAGCTGAAGAATGGATGCGATTGTAGACTGGTACGTCGGTGTGTGGGTCGCTCTGGGAGCGGCTTACAAGCGGCACATATTCGGCCGGCACACGCAGACCCTGATAATCGCCTGGGGCCGACCGGATCACACGGTCGACCAGGTCAACAAGCGGCGTGCTGTCCTCTCCGTCCTGTGTTGGGGAGTTGCCCGCAAGCACAAGCAGCAGCTTGAGCGGAGAATCGTCGAAGTTCAACAAGGCTTGGGACGCGGCTGCATCGCGAGCTACATGCACAGGAACAGTCTTGCCAGTCGGGAGCTTCACCATAATCTTGTGGGCAGCCCCTTGCTGCTCGTCTCGGCCCCAGCGATCAGCGTTGTCCCAGCACAAAATGTCCCTAAAGCGGACGGGCATGCCATTTCGGAAGCGGGATTGGCCCGGGGTGACCCGCACTGCCACGCCAACAGATGCAGTTCGGCGGTGATCGGGCGAGATCGCGCGCTGCTGTTGCCCCTGCCTCGCCCTGGACTGCGTATGGTAGTCCTCTTCTACGTTAGCGTCCGGTATGCCATATACAAGCGGCCTTTTGCCGCTGCTGCCCGTGACTTCGATGTCATAGAGACAACCGCCACTGGCGAGCATGTGCACGGACTTGATGGTCCCCTGCTGCACAACCATGTCAAGGACATTGTCCCACTGCAACAGGTTGCGCCCACGCACAACAAGCTTCTCCGTCGTGTGGGACCATTTTTCGTCACTTTCAATCAAAGCAGGCGGAGGGACGAGAACGGCGACTTGCTCGAACTTGGTTTTGCCACCAAAGGCATACACAATCGCGTACAGCTTGTCGCCCCTCTGCAAGTTGGTGGAGACTTCAGAGTGGACAGCTCCACCGGTCCTGGACTTGAATTGGTCGGCTTTCATCTTGCCAGCGGCGAAGCTCTTCTCGAGCGTGCAGGGTTCCCAGAACGCGATGTCGTCAACAGCATCGTGCGCCTCAGCGATGTCATCGCCCTTGGACTCGTCGGCACCCATCTCGTTATCACGCTCCTTGGCAAAGCGGAACGTGAGCTCCTTGCAGAGCGTGTTGCAATCGCGCGGAGCCCACTGGTGCTTCTTGCAGCGCCCGGTCGTGCCAACCTGTGCAAGTTTGCAGCCCTGCCATGAGCATAAGGACGGTTGGTAGCCTGACCCATGCGGTGCCCAGGCCTCGCGACCTGCGAAGGGAAACCAGTGCTCTTGCAGGCGCTCTCGCTGCCATTTGAAGGCACTCTCCCGGTGGGCAGACGCCTCTGCCTTGCCCATCTTCTGTAGCTGTTGCAGAAGCTTAGGGTGGGCAACTCGCACGTTCTCTTCGCGGTTGCGCTTCAGGCCTTGCTTGTCCAGCAACCCCCAGCCAGCTTGGATGCACCGAGCCTGGGGCGCCATGCGGGGCAGCAAATCAAGCCACTCCCGGTTCTCAGAGATTGCGCGCAGGAAATCGTCGATGCTGATGGAGTCAACGCTACCAGGGTGCCTGTTCATACTGTCCCGGAGCAAGTCTTGCACTTGCTTCTCCGTTGGCTCTTGGCCAAACATCCGGGCCATGATCTTCGGTAGAAGCGCATGACTAATGTTCGTCTGCGCATCGTCGCTGGCATCGTCGTCGTCGTCTTCGTCGTCGTCGTCGGCTTGCGTGCGCAAGAAACTCCGAATCTGCTCCACGAAGATTTCGCGGTCCCTTGGATCCATGTCTACGCCGGTGTCGAGGTCTTCGGCGATCTTATCGGCAGTGCTATTCACGCGAAACACAACGTCCGCGTACTGCGGGACGGCAAGGTGCTGCCCAAAGACAGTGACCTCCGTTGCATTCATCGC
>Ga0308021_10001379_pt1 | contig 11096 bp, 9 predicted proteins | sample Neamet351_FD_201296 | JGI IMG/M metagenome (GOLD analysis project Ga0308021, IMG submission 201296) | Marine microbial communities from water near the shore, Antarctic Ocean - #351 | ecosystem: Environmental > Aquatic > Marine > Unclassified | place: Southern Ocean | collected 2014-10-02
AGATACCTTTTTATTAACCCGCGACATTGAAGCCTATTTTAGAGCTTACGACATTATTTCAGGTGGTCTTCAAACAAAATCAAGTTTACACGCTATTCAAAGTAGCTTTAATCAGTGGCAAAAAGAGTGTGATTTGTCGTTAAGCCAATTAAGTCGACTGATTGCGTATGCAACAGGCGATAACAACATACAAGTACAATAAAATGACTTACTCACATATTGCCGTTGGTTATGTTGATAGCTCTGATGCCGAGCTTGCTAAAAAAACAGCACAAAAATGGCAGCTGACCTATATAGGTGATGTAGCCTCGACAAAAAAACATCCCGAGCTGCAATTTATTCTACAAGTAAATTTTCAGGTGCTTGAATTAATAAAAATAGATGAGCCCAAACTCAGCCCTATTAGTGTTGATTTTGCTGAAGGTGCATCTGCTCACAGGCGTAAATTTGGTGGTGGACGAGGGCAAGATATAGCAAAAGCTGTTGGATTAAAACATGGGTTTGCCCCACATGTACTTGATGCTACTGCAGGATTAGGAAAAGACTCTTTTGTATTAGCATCACTGGGGTGCCAAGTCACTATGCTAGAACGTAACCCTGTTGTAGCTGCACTATTAGAAAACGGTTTAGAAAGAGCTAAACTTAACGAAGACGTAGTAGATGTTGTAAGCAATATGACATTAGCACACAGCTCATTAATGAGAAGCGATGTTGAAGCTCTTCAGCCCGACATTGTGTACTTAGATCCTATGTACCCACATAGAGAAAAGTCTGCTGCAGTAAAAAAAGAAATGCGTGTATTTCAAACACTCGTAGGAGAAGATTTAGATGCAGATGGTTTATTAGCGCCAGCGTTAGCAATAGCAAAGTACCGAGTTGTAGTAAAGCGCCCTACTTATGCGTTGCCACTGGCTGACAGAACACCGTCAACCAGTATAAAAATGAAGAAAAACAGATTCGATGTTTATGTGAATCAAGGTATTCCTAAACCTGCATAATTTGTAGCGCTTTTAAGTAGCGACAGGCGTTGTCGCTGAACCATATATTGACATAAAAAGTAGGTTTGTGATTTTACAACAAAATAACATTAACTTACTAAGGAATATAAGCTTGTTTTTGTTAAAAACAAGCTTAATTTAAAAATAATAGCTGTTCGCATTCTGCGAACGACATCCTTAGAATGTGCGAGAAACACCTAAAACAAATCGAAAGTCTGCTATATCAGAGTCATCAATATCAGTATTTATAACAGCAGCAGTAAAATCGAAATCGTAAAATGTTTTTGCAACTGTTGCGCTGTAGTCTACATATTCAGCATCTTTAAATGCATCACCTGCTGTATAACCCGCTTGTAATGTTAAGGCATACTCACTAGGTAGTTCAATATCATAAGCAACTGAAAAATATTGTGCTGCATCACCCGAGTTAATATAGTCAGAGGCATAACCAAGACCTAACGTGAATGAGTCAATATAAGCATTAAAAAGGAACTCGCCATAATCAGAATCATCTGCAGAACTGTATCCTGAATATGTATAATAGTTATACATCACATCATAAGAAAACATGTCATTAACTTCACCAAAGTAACCGACGTAGAAATCAATTTCTGCATCTGCATCATCTTCAAAGTCAACATTTGTCGCCCAAGCACCTGCAAAAAATCCACTTTCATGTTCATAATCTATGCTAGCTTGAATAGCGGGTGAACTATCCGTTTGACTAACACCTCGAAATACGTAATCTGAGATTAATGTGCCTGTAACACTTATCTCTGCAGAAGCAAGTGGAGCTATAGTGGTAAGCGCGAGTGCTGCTACTAACAATTTAATTTTTTTCATGTTATTCCTTTTTTTATGGTTATATAGTTTTTAAAATCAAATTAAATACAATTTAATGTACTTTCACTTTTTAATTAACCCCCCATTGGGGTGCTAAATAATGAATAACAGTTTGCTTTAAAAACTATAGTCACGCTAAAAAGAAGGAGGCGTATGCGCGCTAATAATTTTACAAACTTTTTTCGATGTGTTCTTAAACTCATGAGGTAGTATTGTCTGAAATTTGTAACTATCGCCTTTAGTTAACTTAAAACTACGCCCGGCTACTGTTATTTCAATACTTCCTTCAATTACCGTACCCGCTTCTTCACCCGTATGGGTAATCATGTCTTTGCCTGTACTAGAGGCCGGTTCATAAGTTTCAATCAAAAATGCAAGTTTAGAATCTGGCTCTATTCCACCAACCAAATGTAGCTCTACACCGTCACTTCCTACATCAATTAAGGTACCTTTTTTAAAAATAACTTGAGATTCAGTGGGTATTTCTAAAGTAAAAAACTGAGTAACGGTTAACGAAACCCCTGCTAAAATTTTCTTTAAAGAACTAATAGATGGACTTACAACATCTCTTTCTATCATTGAAATGGTGCTATTTGTTAAACCAACGCGCTTTGCTAATTCACGTTGTGAAAGCCCATACATTTCTCTCACTTCTTTTAATCTTTTGCCTACATCCATATTTACCCTTAAATAAGCTAACTGCACTGAAAGTCAGTATCTGCGTTGATAAAGAGTTAGTTTATTACATTAATGGATTTAACTGTATGCTTCATTTATTTTGTATTTTCGACATGCATCGCCAAAACTTTTAAAAATTTCGGTATAAAATGGATTTTCGGTAATTTTCCACTCAGGGTGCCACTGTAAACCTAAATAATAACTAGCATTACTCGCTAATGAAAAAGCTTCGATTAAACCATCCGGTGCAGTCCCTTCAACTTTTAGTGAATTAGCAAGTTTATCAACACCTTGTCCATGTAATGAATTAACCTGCTGAATGAGCTCGCCATTCATTATCGAAGATAATATTCCGGCCTCAGATAAATTTAAATCATGAGACAAACCGTATTGCTCATCCATAGATAACGATTTGTTTTCTCTATGTTCAGTCATATTGTCAAGTTCAAATATTTGTTGATGTAATGTCCCACCTAAAGCGACATTCATTTCTTGAAAACCCCGACAAATACCCAATACTGGAATTTTTAGCTCTACAGCCTTTTTTAATAAGGTTAAATTAGTGATGTCCCTATTTGGATCCCGTGTCATAGTTACCCCTAATTCAGTACCACCAAAATGATGTGGTTCCATATTTGAATAACTACCTGTTAAATATATTCCATCTAAATGCGGTAATATCTCTAACATAGCCTCACCAAAACTAGGAATTAATACAGGGATAACATCGCTACCGGTCATCAAGGCACGAATATATTTATCACCAACAACTTGTTGATGATGAATACCGTTAAGACTGCTGCAACAAGTGATACCTACAATAGGTTTATGATTTGAATTAATCATATAGTCATTTCCAAATAAGTTATTGCGTAATTTCAATAACTCTAAGGTAAATTAAAAAATCTCGACTTTCAATCAATATTTTTAACAAAAACACAATATAACACCTATAAAGTGTATTTATGTAAAGAATAATACTTAAAGCCTTGATTAATACTTGACGTATCTATTACAATTATCTATTAATAGATAGTGAAGAAAATATTCATCATTTAGTGGTTAATAAATTATATATCTCAATTTCGAAGGTAACGTTATGATAAAAGTTGGTCGGACAGCAGAAGTAGAAGATTTTCTCTCCAGTCATCCAGAAGTTGAGGCTATAGATGTCCTTATTTCTGATTTAGTCGGCTTTGCTCGGGGAAAACGTATTGAAAAAAGTAGTTTAGAAAAAATCTACAGTAGTGGTTTAAATTTGCCTGCTACAATATTCTCTATGAATGTGCTTGGAGAAACCATTGAAGAATGTGGGCTCGGGCAAGATATTGGCGAGCCTGATATGCTCTGCAAACCTATAGCTAACACCCTTCATATGGCTTCTTGGCATGAACGTCCAATAGCGCAAGTATTAATGAGCATGTTCAACCATGATGGCACACCTTTTTTTGCCGATCCGCGTAATATATTAAGCAATATAGTTGATCAATTAGCTGAATTAAATTTATTTCCTGTTGTTGCCGTTGAATTAGAATTTTATCTATTAGATAAAAACAAAGATAAAGAGGGTAATTTACAAGCACCAATTTCGCCTAAAACAGGTAAGCGAGATGAACATACTCAAGTTTATTCAGTCGATACACTTAATGATTACAGCGCATTATTAGATGATATTAATAGAGTGTGTATTGAACAGAATGTACCTGCAGATACCGCAGTAGCAGAGTGTGCTCCAGGGCAATTTGAAATAAATTTAAAACATGAAGCTGATCCAGTCGCGGCTTGTGATAATGCAATTTTATTAAAACGTATTATAAAGACTGTTGCTGACAAACATAATTTTGATGCGACTTTCATGGCGAAACCGTATTCAAATGAAGCTGGCAGTGGTATGCATGTTCACGCTAGTTTATTAGATGAAAAAGGCAACAATGTTTTTGCTGATGACAATAAAGATTACAATGAGACATTAGAACACGCTATAGGTGGCTTGCTTGACTTAATGCCAGCCTCTATGCCGTTATTATGCCCTAACGTGAATTCATACCGTCGATTTATGCCGGGATATTATGTTGCAATGGCAAAAAATTGGGGAGTAGACAATAGAACTGTCGCCCTTCGCCTTCCTAAAGGTGATAAAAAATCTACACGAATAGAACATCGAGTTTCCGGCGCTGATGCTAACCCTTATTTAGTGATGAGCGTAATTTTAGCCTCTATTCATCATGGTATAACCAATAAAATTAGGCCGATAAATCCTACAATAGGAAACGCGTTTGATGACGACTGTGAAGCCCTACCATTAAAATTAGATAGAGCACTTGCTGTATTAGCAAAAGATCAAATACTTACACGTTATTTAGGCGAAGAATTTACTAAAATTTATCACCTTGTTAAACAAAAAGAGTTAGAACAATTTGATATGCACATTAGTGAGTTAGAAGTTAAATGGTACTTATCTAATAGTTAACCTAATAACTAATCTAATAGTTAATAAATTTAAAATTACAGAGGCAACTTATGAATCACGTTTCTCACACAGGCTCTTATTATGCGGCAAGTGCCAATGATAAAGTTCAGCGAGCAAAGCTCACAGAAGATATTACCGCTGACATATGCGTTGTTGGATCTGGTTTTACCGGATTATCAAGCGCATTGCATTTAGCCGAAAAAGGTTTCAAAGTTGTTGTTGTTGAAGGCAGTCGCATTGGTTTTGGCGCTTCGGGTCGCAACGGTGGTCAATTAGTTAATAGCTATAGTCGAGATATGGACTTTATTGAGCGTAACTATGGCCAACATGTTAGCACTGAAATGGGACAAATGGCCTTTGAAGGTAGTCGAATTATTAAACGCTTAATTAATGATTACGGCATCCAATGCGATTTAAAACCCGGTGGTATTTTTGCGGCTTGTAACAATAGACAGCTTGATGAAATGGCTGAAAAGCAAAAGCTTTGGACAAAACATGGCTACAATGAAACCGAGTTATTAAGCTCAAGTGACATTCAACAACATATCGGCTCTGAACGCTATGTTGGTGGGCTATTAGATAAGTTAGGTGGTCATATTCATCCACTGAACTTAGCACTTGGTGAAGCTGCTGCGTTTGAAAAATTAGGTGGTATAATTTATGAAGACAGTACGGTTGTTGATATTGTTCATGGTAAAAAAGCGGTTATTAAAACTGATGCTGGTAGTGTAACGGCTGATTTTGTTGTTGTAGCAGGTAATGCTTATTTAGAAGGGCTTTTACCTAAACAACAGAAACAATCAATGCCATGTGGAACGCAAATAATCACCACTGAAGTCTTGCCAGAAGCAGTGCAAAAGCAATTATTAGCGACCGATGTCTGCGTAGAAGATTGTAACTACCTGTTAGATTACTTCCGCTTATCGGGTGATGGTCGTCTTATCTACGGTGGTGGCACAACCTATGGGGCGAGAGAGCCTTCTAAAATTGAATCAATTATCATTCCTAAAATGTTGAAAACCTTCCCTCAACTTAAAGATGTGAAGATTGATTATGCATGGACAGGTAACTTTTTACTCACGTTAATGCGTTTACCACAATTTGGCCGTATAAATGATAATGTCTATTATGCGCAAGGCTATAGTGGTCATGGTGTTACTTCAACACACTTAGCCGGTAAAGTTATTGCCGATGCAATTACTGGCCAAGCGGAGCGGTTTGATGTGTTTGCTGGCTTACCTCAATATCCATTCCCTGGTGGTAGGTTATTTAAAACGCCTTACACAGCGATGGGCGCTTTGTATTACCAGATGAGAGATAAATTAGGTATCTAACCTTTTATTCTTACGTAAACCAAAAAAGCTAACAACTTGTTGTTAGCTTTTTTATTACCGTTAATTTATAACTTATCAAATAAATTGACTTAATCGAACGCCTTGTCTAGATTTATTTTTACTTCGCACAACAAGATCATAAACTTAATAAAACGGGTATTAAAACTTAAATCGCCCAATGAGCTGTTCTTGATCTTGTCCTGATACAAGCAGTTCTTCACTCACTTTTAAGGTCTCCTGAGCACTTTGTGCAAGCTCGTCAGTGGTGGTATTTATATTTTGTAAAGTACTACTGATATCTTCAGAGACAAGCCTTTGCTCTTCAGCTGCAGAGGCAATATTTGCCGCCATATCAGTCATATTAGTGACTTCTTGCTCAATGACTTCAAAGATAATTTGCGTTTCCTGTGCTTGTTCCGTGCAAGCCTCGGCTCTTTTAACGTTCTCACTGATGGTTGCAACCATTTCTTTCGTTGAAACTTGTAGCTCATTAATGACGCCTTCAATTTCAAATACTGAGCTGGCCGTTCTACCCGCGAGTGCCCTAACTTCATCAGCAACAACAGAAAAACCGCGACCCGATTCACCTGCTCTTGCTGCTTCGATGGCCGCATTTAAGGCAAGTAAATTAGTTTGTTCTGCAACGGACTTAATCACGTTTAATACATTAACGATATTATCGCTATTGGTTGATAGTTTATCAACTTGCCCGTTTGAATACTGCATCTGTTCCGCCAGTTTCGAAATGGTGCTGGTGGTTTGCTTTAATTTAATAATACCGTTTGAAGCGGCGCTTTTAATCTCTTTAGTCGCATCAGCGGTTGAGACTGCATTTTGCGCAACATCGGTAGAGGTTTGTGACATTTCCTCTGCTGCGGTAGCGACCATTTCAATCATCAGTTGTTGGCTAGCTAATTGTGAATTTGTCGTTGTTGATAACGCTTTACCTGTTTCAGAAGCAGAAAAGGTGGTTTTAACACCTTCTGAAAACTGACCTACAATATTAGCAAGCCCTTCTACAAACTGGTTAAAAGAATGGGCAAGCTGACCCGTTTCATCTTTTGAATTAACCTTGATACGTTGAGTTAAATCTGCATCACCACTGGCAATTTGTTTTAAAGCCTCTGCTACAGCCCTTAAGGGGACTGTTAATTTTTCAGCCATGATAAAGATTACAATACTACCGATGATTAACACCAACAAACTCATATAAAGTGCACTGGTAAGTTGGTCTTCAGTGCCTTTGTCTAATACTGTCATGGTCTGATTAACTTCATCAGTAATATATTTTTTAGGTACTTCGGTATAAATACTCCACTGAGCGATCCCACCTAAATGAATACGTTTCACCAAAGTAAAACTGCGATAATTTTCACTAATACCTTCATTTAACTCAGTACTTTTAATTATTTCAGAAAATAAAGCCCCTTGATTAGCACTATTGTTAGAATCAGCTATCACCGAATTATCTTCAGATACAATTAATACTCGACTATTGCCATCAGCAATTTTAGTGGAGAATTCTTCTGCTTTTGTTTGGATATCAGCTAATGCGATATCAATACCCACAACCCCAACGACTTTATTAGCGAATTTAATGGGTATAGCTATTGAGGTCATTAATATATTTTTACCATCAACTTTGTCGACATAAGGTTCTAATAAACAATTTTGTTGTTTTTCAATAGGGCAAGTAAACCAAGAGTTGTAGGGCTGTCCTGTTGAATTAGGACTCGTATCGTTAATCATCTCCTCTGGTATGATTTCTTCAACAGCCTCACCTTGTTCGTTAATCGCCCAATAAACAGCAAACCTTCCTGCTTCATTTGTAGCTAGATCATCTGCCCCTCTATTTACTTCATCTGCCCCATCAAGTGCATTGGGAAGAAAAACAGCATAAACGCCAACGGCTGATCGATTACTTTCCATAGCACTTTTGATATACATATTTAAAATATGGCGAACATCTTCAGCAGATAAAAAAAGTGCTCGAAATTGCACTCGTAAAAAAGCAATGTCACTTGCAATACGGTTAGCTTCATTGATTACTTGACCAAAAAACACTTCATTCCTTGCCGTTTCAGCGTCTGCCGCAATAACCATTGGCATCAAACTACTTTCTTTAATTTTCGGCTTAAGATAAGTGGACAAAGAGGTTGCGGTTTTATCAACGGAGATTGAGGAGACTATTAATAATGACGTTATTGTTATAACAAGTAATAGTAGAGTGGAAAATATAATTTTTGTTTTTACAGATTTATTCATGTACTAAAAATCCATTTAGAGTAGAGGTGTAAAGACAAAGATTGTAAATAACAAAGGTTGTAAAGTAAAACGATACAACCTTAATAAATGATCCTAACAATGAGAGGTATTTAGAGTGTTGTTTCCTTTTTTCTCATTTGCCACATAGCAGCTACTACACCAATGGCAACAATTACAATCATAATTGTTGCTAATGCGTTCACTTCAGGTGTCACTCCTAATCTTATCTTAGAAAATATAACCATAGGCAGAGTACTGTTACCAGGGCCTGAAACAAAACTCGCGATGACCAAGTCATCTAACGACATGGTAAACGCCAATAACCAACCTGAAATTATAGCGGGTTTTATAATGGGTAATGTGATTAAAAAGAACAAACTATGTGGCTTTGCACCTAAATCCATTGCAGCTTCTTCTAACGAGTCATCCATCTGTGATAAGCGAGACTGTACAATCACGGCAACGTAAGCCATACAAAAGGTTGTATGGGCAATAATAATTGTCGTAATGCCTCTTCCTGCAGGCCAACCGATTAAGTTTTCTAATGAAACAAACAGTAATAATAACGATAAACCCGTGATCACTTCAGGCATAATAAGCGGTGCAGTTATCCAACCTGAAACCATTAATTTACCCGGAAACTTACCCATTCTACTGAGAACATAGCCAGCCAGAACGCCAAGGATTACGGCTAGCGTTGCGGTGATAAACGCAACTTTCAAGCTGACTACGGCTGCATCCATAATTTGTTCATTGTTAAACAATTCAACATACCATTTTACTGACCAGCCCCCCCATACCGTCACTAACTTGGATTTATTAAAGCTATAAATAATTAATCCAAGTATTGGTGCATAAAGAAATATAAAACCAAATAACGATGAGATTGATAAAAACTTTGAATTTCTAGTCATTATTCTGACCCTTCTTTTTTGCCATTACGTAAAAACATAATCGGAACAACCAAAATAAGTAACATCATAGTCGCCACAGCTGAAGCCATTGGCCAATCTCTATTGAGGAAAAACTCATCCCAAAGCACTCGTCCAATCATTAAGGTGTCAGACGCACCTAATAAGGCAGGGATCACAAACTCCCCAACGGCGGGTATAAACACTAATAAGCACCCTGCTAAGACACCAGGCATAGACAGCGGCAACGTAACCAAGAAAAAAGTTCTAATAGGCCCTGCACCAAGATCTTTCGCAGCTTCAATTAAGCTACCATCCAATTTTTCTAATGTGGTGTACAAAGGCAATATCATAAAAGGTAAATACGTGTAGACAATACCAATATACACGGCAAAGTCGGTCTGTAACATCTGCAGCGGTTGGTCAATTATGCCAATACTTTGTAAAAACTCATTCACAATACCGTTCTTTTTAAGAAAACCCATCCAGGCATACACTCTTAATAAAAACGACGTCCAAAAAGGTAAGATAACAAGTGTTAATAACAGCGTTCGCATAGAACCTGATTTACTTGCAATAAAATAGGCCATGGGAAAGCCAATGATTAACGTAAAAAAAGTAGAGACAGCGGCGATCTTAACTGAACTTAAATAAGCATCTAAATAAAAGGAGTCATTAAAAAGGTATAAATAATTGCCAAGTTTTATTTTTACATCAATTATAGCCTCTTCTACATTCCAGCCAAACATATCGGTATAAGGCGGTATAGCAATAGCAGATTCAGCCAATGAAATTTTAAACACGACCAGAAAAGGAATAAAGAAAAACAAGGCCAACCATAAGGATGGGATAGAGATAACAGCGTATCTACCCCAACGGATATTTTTTAATAAACTAAATCGAGTTTTAAATATGTCATAACGACTCAACCAAAAAGCTCTGGTTACATTACTCATGACGTTAATACCACGCTGCTGTCGTAATCCCAAGAAAGATAAACAAAGTCATCCCATGTTAGCGGATTACGATTCTCTCTCACAAGATTAGGTAAAGTGACACGAACGATTACGCCACTATTTAACTTGACCCTAAAGATAGAAAGATTGCCCATATAGGCAATGTCGACAATTTGACCATGTAAACAGTTATATTCTAGCTCTGGCTTTTTTCGAGTGACCTTCATTTTTTCAGGACGAACAGCAACGGTCACTTTTTGATTAGGAGCGCAGCTGATACCATGATTGACAAAAAAGTTACAACCAGCTTCTTTTGATTTTATTTTTACATGCTTAACTTCATCTTCATAAACTCGACCCTCAAATAAATTAATAGAGCCAACAAATTCAGCCACAAAACGACTGCTTGGGTATTCATACACATCACGAGGCTCATCCACTTGGGTAATAATACCATTACCCATAACGCCAATTCGAGTGGCAAGTGTCATGGCTTCTTCTTGGTCATGCGTTACTACAACAAAAGTAACCCCTAATTTATCTTGAATGTTTACTAATTCAAATTGAGTTTCTTCTCTAAGCTTTTTATCTAGTGCACCTAAAGGCTCATCGAGTAAAAGTAATTTAGGCCGCTTGATCAG
>Ga0308021_10001380_pt1 | contig 11089 bp, 12 predicted proteins | sample Neamet351_FD_201296 | JGI IMG/M metagenome (GOLD analysis project Ga0308021, IMG submission 201296) | Marine microbial communities from water near the shore, Antarctic Ocean - #351 | ecosystem: Environmental > Aquatic > Marine > Unclassified | place: Southern Ocean | collected 2014-10-02
AATACAACATTAGCAAATAGTTCATCTTCTAATCTGTTAGGGGAATACATAAGTGGTACTGCCAATGCAGCTACTTATGATGTGGTTTTTTCAAAACCAGGTTATTTGGCAGATACTTTATCGGCTAGTTTAACAAGTGGTGTTATTACTTTTTTGGATGCTGCTTTGCAACCTTTAGTTGCCTTTAATGCTAGTGGAATGGTAGTGGATATTGCTGGGAATGGAATTGAAAATACGCAAGTAGTTATTTATAATACTGACTTTACTTTTAATGCTACTACTGATGTAAATGGGAACTTCAACATTAATAATATGTATGAAGGAAGTTATGAAGTTATTGCAGGGCAGTGGGGCTATATTACTTCATGTGGAAATGAATATATTGACCCTTCATCCACTTTAAGCATTACTTTGCAAGACGGTTATTATGACGATTTTACTTTTGACTTTGGTTGGACGGTAAGTGGTGGAATTACTTCAGCAGGTGATGGGATTTGGGAAAGAGGACTTTCTGAAGGAACATCAGATAATGGAACAAATTATAATCCTGATGGAGATGTAAGTGGTGATTGTACTGATTTTGCTTATGTAACTGGTTTGGCTGCAGGTGGGCAAACGGGTGATAATGATGTGGATGATTTCAATACTATTCTTACTTCTCCAATTTTTGATTTAAGTGCCAACCAAGCTCATTTTGTTAATTATTATTCTTGGTTTCAGAATAATTTTCCTTGGGGAGGAGCGCCTAACGATAGTTTAACCGTTAGTATTTCAAACGGAAGTAGTACTGTTGTTTTACAAACTGTTACAGGAAACTCACCTAATTTAGGACAATGGAATCAAAACTCTTTTGATGTTGCACAATACATAACACCTACAGCTACTATGCAGTTAATTATTGAAACTGCTGATTGGGATGCACTAGGTGGGCATTGGGTTGAAGGTGGTTTTGATAAATTTGAAATTACAAGTGTACCAACTGCTGTAGTGGATGCGGCAACAGAGCAAAAAGGAAAATTAATTAAGGTTGTTGATGTGCTAGGAAGGAGTGCAAAAACAAATACGAATGCCCCTTTATTCTACATCTATGAAAATGGAAGTGTAGAGAAAGGTTTTATAATTGACTAACGTGAAAAAAGTATTTTTTATACTGCTACTTATCCCATTTATAGGCTTTGCACAGCTTAAAAAAGAAGTTCTCTTTGTGGGAAATTCGTATACTTATGTGAATGATTTACCCAACTTGGTTAAGCAAATAGCTTTGTCATTTGGTGATACATTGCTCTATGAAAGTAGTACCCCAGGAGGTTCGTCTTTTAGTGCGCATAGCACAAATACACAAACACTTAGCAAAATTAATCAGCAGCAATGGGATTATGTAGTATTGCAAGCTCAAAGTCAAGAACCTTCCTTGTCTCCTGGTTATGTAAATGCAAATGTGTTGCCTGCTGCTCAAATCTTAATTGATGCTATTGAAAGTAATTCCTTATGCATTGAACCTTTATTTTTTATGACTTGGGGTCGTAAGTTTGGTGATGCTAGTAATTGTGTGCCTTATCCGCCAGTGTGTACTTATTTAGGAATGCAGGAACGATTGCGTACAAGGTATTTGGATATGGCTTTTACGGATAATGCAAGTTGTTCTCCAGTTGGTATGGCTTGGAAAAAATCCATTGCTCAGAATCCGAGTCTGGAATTGTATTCTCCTGATGAAAGTCACCCGAGTATTTATGGAAGTTATTTGGCAGCTTGTACTTTCTATGCTACTATCTTTAAAAAGAGTGCTGTTGGAAGTACTTATTGGCCAAATGCTATTGATTCCGCTACCGCTTATAGTTTGCAGCAAATAGGGAGTAGTACAGTATTGGATAGCCTTGGGGTTTGGAATATCTTTAGTGCAGATTTTACTTATAATCAAATAGGGGATAGTGTAAGTTTTTCTAATCAATCTTCCAATTACGAAAGTGTACTTTGGGATTTTGGAGATGGACAAACATCAACACTTGAAAGTCCTACCCATGTTTACACCTTAAATGGTAGTTATACGGTTACGCTTACTGCTTTTACTAATACCGCTTGTGTTGAGGATACGCATACGATTAGCATTACAGTAAACATCATCAGTACAGGAATTGAACAAATTAAAGTTCCTAGTCAATTATTAGAGATTACAGATGTGTTGGGCAGAAAAACAAACCCTATTAATAATGTGCCTTTGTTTTATAGGTTTGATGATGGTACTGTGGAGAAGAGAATTAACTTAGACTATTAGATTTTAGATATTAGCTAAGTAAAAAGCTCTATCAAATTTGGTGGGGCTTTTAAATTTAAGCTGTAAAAAATACTAGGTATAAATTATTGATTTGTTGGTGTAAGTGTTTTTTTTATTATCATTGCCTAAAAAACTTGCAACTATGAAATTACTACTACCTTTATTTATTATGTTCTTATCTTTTTCGTCTAAGGCGCAAACTGAAGTAGCAATTTACACAAATTATGGTACTATTAATTTAGCGCTTTATGACACAATAGTTCCTAATACAGTAAGTAATTTTGTTAACCTTGTTAACCAAAAGTTTTATGATGGGGTTATTTTTCATAGAGTAATTGATGATTTTATGATTCAAGGTGGTGATGGTACACCTACACCTGCAGCAATTATGGATGAATTTGATGTTTCATTAAGCAATGTACAAGGAACAATATCTATGGCAAATTCAGGTCCTAATACAGGAACTTGTCAATTTTTTATTAATTTGGTAAATAATACCTTTTTAGATTTTAATAAAGCCCCTTTAAGTTCCAAGCATCCTGTTTTTGGTACTACTATAAATGGCTTTAATATAGTTGAGAACATAGGTGCTGTTCAAACGGATGGGAATGATGCTCCTTTAGTAGTAGTTGTTATGGATAGTGTAAGGGTGGTGAGTCAGGCATTAGCAGTGTCTGAACAAGGTGCCTTAAATAATAACAGAAAGCTACTTAAAATTGTAGATGCATTGGGTCATGAAAGTAAAGCAACTACTAATATGCTACTCTTTTACATTTATGATGATGGGACTGTTGAGAAGAAAATTAGTTTAGACTAAAGTATTTAGATATTAGATAAAAGAAAAGTCGAGCAAATACTCGGCTTTTTTTTATATTTGTAAGATGATAAAAAAGTTAGATGACATAGTTATAGAAGGAAGTGCAGGAAAGCCAATTTTGATTGATGCTACTTTTATCTCCAATAAAAAAGCAAAGAAAGTAGTTGTTTTTTGTCATGGTTTTAAGGGTTTTAAGGATTGGGGGCCGTTTAATAAAATTGCAACCCATTTTGCAAAGCAGGATATAGTTTTTGTAAAGTTTAACTTTTCGTATAACGGGACAACTATTGATGATCCAAGTAATTTTGGAGATTTGAAAGCATTTGGAAATAATAATTTTTGCAAGGAACTAGATGATTTGGGTTTGGTGTTGGATTGGATAGAAAATTGTAAGGAGTTAAAAGGAGAAGTTGATTCTAGTAAAATTTCATTGTTTGGACACAGCAGAGGTGGTAGTATTGCTATGCTAAAAATAGCAGAAGATAGGAGAGTGGATAAACTAATTGTTTGGGCTTCACCCTCTAATTTTTTGGATAGATTACCTAAAGGAGAAAAGCTAGAAAAGTGGAGAGAAATGAATGTTGCCTACATCTATAATGGAAGGACAAAGCAAAATATGCCAATGTACTTTCAGTTTTATGAAAATTGTATAGCAAATGCTGAGCGTTTAGATATCCAAAATGCAGTAACTAAAATGAATATCCCACACTTGCTAGTGCATGGGAGTGAGGATCCTACCGTATTGCTTACTGAAGCAGAAGATATTAAAAGTTGGAACAGTAATATAGACCTGCATATTATTGAAGGAGCTAATCATGTATTGGGAGGTTTTCATCCTTATGATTTAGCAAAATTCCCTAATGATTTGCAAGAAGCAGTTGATGTAACACTTGATTTTCTAAAAGGGTAGACGGGCAGAAGGAGTTTCGCTTTGGTCAGCAAAATCCTTATCTAAATACTTAAAATAACCTGCAATTGCAATCATAGCAGCATTGTCCGTACAGTATTCAAACTTGGGAATATATAAGGAATATCCTTTTGTTTTGGCGAGCTCAGTAAGCTGACTTCTTAAGTAAGAATTAGCGGAAACCCCCCCAGCAATTGCCAATTGTTTAATGCCTGTTTGTTTCATTGCTTTTTCTAGTTTCTTCACTAAAATACTAACAATACTGTGCTGAATAGAAGCACATAAATCGGCTAAATTCTTATCAATAAATTTAGGGTTTTTCTGTAAGTTATTCTGTATTTTATAAAGGATAGAAGTTTTAAGTCCGCTAAAGCTAAAATCTAATTCCTTTATTTTTGGTTTTCCAAATTCAAATGCAAGGATATTTCCGTTTTTTGCGTGCTTATCAATGAGTGGTCCTCCAGGGTAAGGTAACCCTAATATTTTTGCTGATTTATCAAAAGCCTCTCCTGCAGCATCATCAATAGTAGTTCCGATTACCTCCATTTTATTTGGGCTATCAACTTGTACAATTTGAGTATGACCCCCTGAAACGGTAAGGCATAAAAAAGGAAAATTTGGTATAGGTTCTCCTTCATCAATAAAATGGGATAGGATATGGCCTTGCATATGATTTACAGCTATAAGTGGAATATTCATTCCCATTGCAAAGGATTTTGAAAACGAACTTCCTACTAAAAGTGAACCTAAAAGCCCAGGGCCTTTTGTGAAAGCAATGGCAGTAATATCTTCTTTTTTAATATTTGCTTTTTTAATAGCAGCATCAACTACAGGAATAATATTTTGTTGATGTGCTCTAGATGCTAATTCAGGTACAACTCCGCCATATTGGGCGTGTACTTCTTGGTTTGCTACTATATTCGATAGTATTTTTTGTCCTTGTAAAACAGCAGCAGAAGTATCATCACAGGATGATTCTATCCCTAGAATTATAGGAATTTTACTCATCTAATTTTTTGAATGAATGCCCCATTTTATCTCTTTTTGTTTTCAGATAAAATTCATTGTGAATATTTGAATCTATTTCAAGAGCTACACTTTCAACTATTTCAATTCCATAGCCCATCAATCCAACTCTTTTTTTAGGATTATTGCTCAGGAGCCTAATTTTGGTAACATCCATTGCTCTTAGTATTTGTGCGCCAACACCATAATCTCTATCGTCAGCACTAAAGCCTAGTTCAGCATTTGCTTCAACTGTATCTAGCCCTTTTTCTTGTAATTCGTAAGCCTTTAATTTGTTTAGTAATCCTATTCCTCTTCCTTCCTGATTCATATATACTAAAACTCCTTTTCCTTCTGCTTCAATTTGCTGTAATGCTGATTGTAATTGATGTCCGCAATCGCATCTGCAAGAACCAAATATATCACCTGTCATACAAGAAGAGTGTACTCTAACTAATACATCTTCATCTTTATTCCATTCTCCTTTATAGATAACTAAGTGTAATTGTCCGTTAGTTGTTTGTTTGTAGGCTTTCATTTTAAAATCACCATAATCAGTTGGTAATTGTATGTCAGCCTCTTCAGTAATTAAAGATTCATTTCTTATTCTGTACTCAATCAAATCCTTAATGGTAATGAACTTTAAATCAAACTTTTTAGCAATTTTATGAAGTTCAGGCGTTCTGGCCATTGACCCATCTTCATTTAGTATTTCAACAATAACTCCTGCTGGTTCTAATCCTGCAAGGCGAGCTAAATCAACAGCTGCTTCAGTATGACCTGCTCTCCTTAATACGCCTCCTTTTCGTGCTTTTAAAGGAAAAATATGCCCAGGTTTTCCTAATTCAGCAGGATTGATGTTTGGGTCTACAAGTGCTTTTACTGTTTTTGCTCTATCAGAAGCTGAAATTCCAGTAGTACAACCATACCCCATTAAGTCAACTGAAATGGTAAATGGTGTTTCATAGGCAGCTGTATTTTTCCCTATCATCAGTTCCAAACCTAATTCTTCACATCTACTTTCTAGTAGGGGAGTGCAAATTAATCCTTTACCATGTGTTGCCATGAAATTAATCATTTCAGGAGTTGCCATTTCGGCAGCAGCTACAAAATCACCTTCATTTTCTCTGTTTTCATCATCAATAACAATGACTACTTTTCCTGCTTTAATATCCTGAATTGCTTCTTCTATAGTGTTGAAACTCATATTGTAAATTTATGGGACAAAAATACTAAGATTTACTGTATTTCTCTCTTTTTAAGGAATTGATTCACGCTTTTTAGTAAAGGACTAAAATCAAATAGTTGTGCGTCATTTTTGGCTTTGTAAATTAGAAACAAAGCAATGGGTGAAAATACTAGATTGGCTAACCACATACCTTCATAAGCTTGCATACTTAGGTCTTTTGCTGCTTTTTCCCCAACCATACTTGTTACATGATAGAAAAGAAAAAATAATACTGAAATTAATACGGGTAAACCAAATCCTCCTTTACGAATAATTGCCCCTAGTGGAGCTCCTATCAGAAATAAAAGTAAGCAAGCTACTGCTAAACTAATTTTTCTGTGCCATTCAATTTTGTGTTTGGTAAGGATTATTTTACGGTATTCTAAATCATCTTTATTCGATTTTGCAATTGATTTGAATGTCTGCAATTTATTAATTGCAATATCATATTGTTGCTTCTTTTTAATGCTACTGAAGGGTTCAAAAACCACCAAGCTATCTAGCTTTGATTTTGAAATATATTTGTCAGTAATATTTTTTGTAAAAGTTACTTTTCGTTCTTCTAATTTTATATTTAAAGAATCAATTGCGGTAGCTAATTGCTGATTACTTAACATAGCATAATGCCCTTTGTACAAAGCTTCACTATTGTTCATGTTGCTAAAACTCGATAAGTCAAAACGGATTAAATCCTCCTTGAAATGAGTAGTTCGATAGGGATTGTTTCCTTTTCTTTTGTTTTCAGCAATATCAATATAGGAATGCCCATTGTATAAGATGAGCTCTAAAAACTTTTCGTCTTTTGTTAATTGCATTACTCCACTTTTAGCAATAATCACTTTATCGTTTCCATTCTTACCAGTATGATCGTAAATAATAATGTCATTTAGGGTTTTTCCGTTAGCATCTTTTTCAGCTACTTTTATACTAAACCCTTCTATGTCTTTGTAAAAAATTCCTTCCTTGATATTAAGAGCTGGCTTTTTCTTTTGAATATCATAAATCATACTTCCATTCTTCAGGTTTGCAATTGGCATTACATAATTGGAAAACAGAAAAGAACCGTAACTTATAATAATTACAAATATGGTGAGTGGATACAGGATTCTAATCAATGAAATTCCTGATGATTTTAAGGCTACTAATTCGTAATTTTCGCCTAGTTTACCAAATACCATTACTGATGCAAGTAACATAGCAATGGGTAGCGCAACTGGTACAAAACGTGCTGAAGCGTAAAAGATAAGTTCAGCTATTTGAGTGAATTCAAGTCCTTTGCCGACTAGGTCGTCAATGTATTTCCATAAAAATTGCATTAGCAATAGGAAAATTGCAATAAAGAATGTTGCAATAAAAGGACCTAAAAATGATTTTATTAGGAAAAGGTGTAACCGTTTCATAAAGAAATTGAGTTAAAATTATGAACCAATTGCTCTTTTCAGCTGGCTAATTTGTTTTTCCCAGAGTTGAGATTGTTCTTCTTGATCTTGCTCATCTTCAGCAAAGTCAGTAACAATTATTGAAACATCTGTAGTCATTTCGTCTACTTGAATTAAGAACTCAAAATAATCTTCTTTAGTGTCGTTATCTTCCCATTTAAACCTAATAAACGTATTGTTTTTTAACTTTAATAATTTAGCACTTTGCTCGCTTCCGTCCCAAAAAAAGGTAAAGATTTTATCATTTATTACAACATCATCAGCAAACCATTCTGCAAGCCCACTTGGAGTGCTAAGGCGTTTGTATAATATATTTACTGAAGAATTTATTGGAAATTCTAAGGTGTATTTTGTTAAATGTGACATTTGTTTTGATAAGTTTGCAAACTAATTTTACAAAGATACTATTTATTTATGGCTTTAGTGCAATCAATGGAAAAACAAGGGAATTTCCTGTTTAAATACAGAGGACAATTTCCGGTTATATTATTTATATTAGCAGTTCCTTTTATCTATGTGACTAACTACAACTTAATAACTGAGCAAGGAGGGATGTGCTTTATGTATACTGCAATTACTTTGTCTGTTCTTGGGTTTTTAGTACGCTTCTATACTATAGGTACTACACCTCAGGGAACAAGTGGGCGAAATACTAAAGAGCAAGTCGCAACTGTTTTGAATTCAACAGGTATGTATTCTTTGCTTAGGCATCCTTTGTATTTAGGGAATTACCTTATTTGGTTAGGAATAACTGTAGCTACTTTCAATATTTATTTTATTGTGATAATGAGTTTATTGTTTTGGGTTTATTATGAAAGAATAATGTATGCTGAAGAGCGTTTTTTGGAGCGTAAATTTGGTGAAGATTACTTAAATTGGTCAAACACATTACCCGCTTTTGTGCCTGCACTTCTGAATTTTAAAAAATCAGACACTCCTTTTTCAATTATTACTGTGCTTAGGCGTGAGTACGCTAGTGTTCTATCCACTGTAATTGGCTTTACTTTTGTTGCAGGATTTAAAAGCTATTTTACTACTGATAACTGGACTGTTTCTCCTGTTAGTTTACAGATTTTAATAGCTACTATTTTGCTTGTTTTAGTATTGCGATCATTAAAACATTACACTCAATTATTAAACGAAAAAGGAAGGAGTTAAATTTTTTGAAAAATAGATTTCAGAGTTAGGGAAAATAATATATTTGCACCCTTAAAATTTTGGCGTGGTAGCTCAGTTGGTTAGAGCGCAGGATTCATAACCCTGAGGTCGAGAGTTCAAATCTCTCTCACGCTACTAGATACATAAGGCCCTAATAAGGGTCTTTTTTTATGCCCAAAAATAAAAAAGTCAAACAATAGTACAACATATTCAATTTTTGCTATTTCTTGTCTTTTTGATCGATTTTGTGTAGTTTTGCTTGGCAACTATAGATATTATGAAAGCATTAGAGTTTTTAGCAATAGACGAACAGGTTAAATTAATTGACTTAAAATTAGAAAAGAAAATACTTTCTAAATTATTTAAGGAACTTCCATATATTAAGTCCTTTAATATTGATTTATACAAAGACCCTATTACGGGTGAGCATACTTTGATAGACTCCTTTACTTTGGATAAAGACGTAGAAGATATATTCATTAAGATACATCATACAATTACCAGAAAAGTATCATCTGATATAGTAAAAATTAGAGGACTTGAATTTGCTAAGCTATTGGAAAAAGATTTATCCGGTATACAAATTGGTGAAGATAGGATTGCTTATTTAAAAAAAATTGAGTCAAGAATAAGAAGAATTATTATTTCTTTGGTTGATGATGAGACTCATGATGATTGGGAGTTAAGAAAGTTTGGTTTTATTCAGGATAAATTTTATGATGTAATCTCTTATCTTGAAGATATAGAATTTTCAGAAAACAAGTATGTATTGAGTTATAACTTGCCTGGTAGATTTGTAATTGTGATGGATGAAGCATTCGAGCTGTTTGTAAATGCTGGCTTGCTTGCTAAAAATTCTAAAGTAGCTTTCGAATCGGTATTACTCCTTCAAAATAAAACAAAGCAACTGGATTGGCTAGGTAAGCAAAATGTATTTGTATATTTTATTAAAGCAATCACCCATGAGGATAATAAGATCATTCATTGTAAGGGAGATAAGTGGGAAATAGCTACTAACTGTTTTACTGTAAATGGCAAAAAGATAGCTAAGTCAATTCAACATGATAATCCACCCAAGGATAATAATCCCGCTAAAATAGTTGTAGATCAAGTTATAAAACTTTTTAAAAAGAGTAAAAAAAATAATACTGTTTTCTGATAGCCTTCAAACTAAGAAGACTAAATGTAAACTAAGAAATTCCTTATTCCTATTTTTCACCTGTTATAATGCTTAATTTTGATGTAAAATTTATGCATTATGAGCAAATTACATATAAATATTGATGGTATTGATGAATTGAATAATAAGGTAGATAAACTTACTTCTCTTATTCAAAACTTAAACAAATCAGCAGAGCATACTATACTTGACAACAAAGGTTTGCTTGATTACTTAAAGATTTCACTAACAACAGCTCAGAAGCTCAGAAATGAAGGGAAACTTGCCTATTCTAAAGATGGAATAACTTCTAAAATATGGTATCGTCTTTCTGATGTTTTGGCATATTTAGATAGCTGTTACAATAAACGATTTTAAAAATAATACTATGGCAGAGATAAACTACACTAACAAACTTATTGATCCTAAAAGCGAGCACTTTCGTACATGTAAGAATGCTGAACACAACTGTGATAAAAAGCAGTTTATGGCTAGTAGCCTACAAGTAGGTTATTGTACTGACAAATGTAGAGATGCTTTTAATAATAGAAAGAAGCGTATGCAAAACGCTGGAAACTCAAAAGTAAGGGATGCAAACCTTAATAAGATTAAGAGATTATATGATAACAATAAAAATGTTTCCTTTAGAGAAACTGAGATGATGACTTTTGGAATAGACCTATCAATAAGTGATGAAGTAATTATTTTAGACTCAACTAATAATAGAGTTGCCTTAAGATATGGCGATTTCTATTTGATAAGAACTGAGAAAGACTCAGTTCGTATATTTACTAAAAACAAAATGAAAGATGAAAAACGAATTATTTGATAAATATTTTGGACCTCCAATTAATATCCCAATCCCAACGGCAATCCAAATGCCAATCCCAACGCCCATTCCTAGGAGTGAGGGAATTAATTTTATATTTTGGGGAGGTGGTTTGCTAATATTAGCTTTATTGTACAAGCTAAATTCTAAGGCAATAGTAAAGGAGAAGAAAGATAAAGTCTGATGAGATTGCTTTTGTTGTTATTTAAGCTTTTTAGCTATACTTGTAATCCGTCAGACCAAAGTGGACTGTTTAGTGTAAAATTCTAGTATAT
>Ga0308021_10001385_pt1 | contig 11078 bp, 21 predicted proteins | sample Neamet351_FD_201296 | JGI IMG/M metagenome (GOLD analysis project Ga0308021, IMG submission 201296) | Marine microbial communities from water near the shore, Antarctic Ocean - #351 | ecosystem: Environmental > Aquatic > Marine > Unclassified | place: Southern Ocean | collected 2014-10-02
CCCTAACAAACAGGAGAAACAGACAATGATTAAAATAAACCCCCCTTTAAAGGGCCGCCAATATCACTTCAATTCCATTCAAGAAATTCTTGATAAGAAAATTACAAACAAAGAAAATTTGGATTGTTTCGCGCAGAAGATTAATCAAAAACATGATAACAACTCAAAATGGTTTGGAAAAAATATTTCAGATGCTGAAAATTGTTTAAAAGAAATCAGCGCAGGGTGGGGGCATGGTTTAAAAATCTCAACAGAAATGGATGAAAAAATTCCACCCCCTCAAGTCAAGTCTGTTAAACGCCGAAATGTTAAAGGGCCTGAAGGTGATTGTTTAGATATGAATCAAGTCAACAGAGGTGAGCTTGATATCGCATGGACGAAACGAAAAAGAGTTACCCGCAATGCAAGAAAGCGTTTCACAATCACCTCAAATATTTGTACAACTTGGAATGTTCATTCTGAAAAGCAAATTCCTAGAGGTGTTGCATGTGCCACATTAGCAAAGGCCTTGATTAAAGCGGGACACGCTGTTGAGGTTGTCGCGTTTATGACAAACAGGGGGGTGGTAACAGACGATAGCGACACAACAACAAACACTCAAACAGTTATGACCCATACAATCCAAATTAAAGAATTTAGCGCACCCCTTGACGTTCCGACATTGGTTTCAGGCGTTGCAATGGCAGGGTTTTACAGAACTGTAGGATTTAAAATAATGCTTTTAGACCCAATGCAAGCAGGTGATTATATGGGATTCCCCGATCGAAACGCGACATTAACGAATGAAATATTAGGCAATAAAAATTCAACAATAATTAATGTTCCACCCTCATTGGAAACCTTGGAAGATGCCGAAAAATGGATAGCTGAAACAACAGCAGGTCTTTAAACCTAACAGGGGGGGCTTAACGGCCCCCTTTTAAATAACAGACAACAGGGAGCAACAGACAATGGAAAACATCAACAGAATTTACGCCGAAGAAATAACAGAAATCGCGTTCCAAAAATCAAAACCTTACTGTTACCAATGCTCAATCATCGTTAATCAAAAATACTGCCCTTCATGTAATACAGACGATCTAATGAGATTAGTTGAGGGTGTTGGTAATGAATACGGGGTGGAATGGATTATTGAACATCTAATAAATACAAACCTTAAACCTGTTGACATGGAAACAGAATTCCATGAATTGCTCGAAGAACTATACCCTGAACCACCCAATCTTTGCGGCGCATGGGTTGGGCAAAGTCAAGCCGATATATTGAAGGATTATGACCCGGCTCAATACAGACAAATGCTACTTAATGAAATAGACAACAGAGAGCAAGACGGTGTTATTTTTACTATTGATAACGGGGGTAAATATTATTCATCAACAGACCTAATAGAATTTATTGATGAAAATTTAGAGGTGATAAAATGAACCTCTACGACTTCATAATAATAATACATCTGTTAGTAATTTATGCAATTTGGATGATGGCTATATTAATGGAAAACAGAACTAATTTTAACCTCAACAGGAATAACAGACATGAAAAAGACAACGGGAATTGAAGGCGTAAAGACAAGGCCTATAACAGCGCAGGAAGTTTGCCCCAAATGTAATTCAAAATATATCTCAATACTATATGACGAAATAGAAAGAGATATTCACGAACTATCCAGTCTGTCGGAATGCCAAATTTGCAGGGCTGAATGGTGGGAAGTATTCAAGTTTTCCCATATAGAAATCATTGGTGAATAATTTTTAATAACTCAAACAGGAACAACAGACATGTCAAAAAATGAATTCAACAAAGCACTTATAAACGCTCAATATAAATTTAGGCTTGTACCTTGCCCACAAAAAATGCGCGATCATTTGTGGGGTTCTTTTAAAAATAAATATGTGGAAGAACTGAATAATTTCTTACAAACAATCCATAAATTTAGGAACGAATTTGCAACAGAACAAACCGCCCTTGCATTTACAGAAAGGGTTAACAAAACTAGAGATAAATTTTTAAAACTGGCCCGCGAAATGCTAACAACGGATGAGGGTATTTGCGTTGTTGATGAAATTCTGCAAAACGCTTGTCTTAGCTCCATAGATACTAAAAATTTAAAAGAGCAAGCTATCCAATTTTTTAAAGTTAAAGACGAAGAAATAAAAAACCAACAGACAAGCAAAAAAGAAACAGACGAAAACACTTGCCCGGATGCTATCACCCCGGAGATTTTAGAAATACTTCACGGCTTTAAAGACTAATACCAACCGGGGGGCTTATGCCCCCCTTCACCCAACAGGACTAACAGACATGAAACAGACTTTATTTAATGTAGTACAAGTCGCAACTGTATTTATATTCGGATGGATTTTTGCGGTTTTAATAATGCTTTTCACTCCCTAACTTTAAAAAGCAACTGGGTAGAAATAAAATTACCCAGTTAAAATGGAGAATAATAAAATGGAAGATTCCACGAAAACTTTACAGATTGCAGGATTGAATGATTTAGCTAGAAAGCATATTGGTATTAAATGCAAGGCGGTTATGACCGGCGGTATAACTTCTCTACCTCAACAGACAATAGTTAATATCTTAGAGAAAGTAACCATGTTCGATGATTTTACAGACGATAATGACCCTTATCAGGAAAGGGATTTTGGGTCTGTTGAGCAGGACGGGAATTCTGTATTTTGGAAAATAGATTACTACGCATTAGATATGGAGCATGGAAGCGAAGACCCAGCAAATGAAGAAAAGACGCAGAGGGTTTTAACGATTATGCTAGCAAGCGAATATTAATTAAACAGGAGACAACAGACACATGACCCGAAAAGAATTCAACAAAATTATAAAACAAATTGGTGCGAATGACCCATGCCCAAAACATTTAGTCGAAAAATATTGGGAAGACGCAAAAAATATGACAACAAAAGAATTTACGGAAAAACTAGACAAGCAATTTAGAACTTATACGCTAGACAATCCGATTGCTGATTTTATGATTTTGGAAGATTCTGATTACGATGAAGAAGTAAATCGAATCAAGGAAGTTGTTAGCGAGCTTGCGAATTCACTAATGGAATCAAATGCGGGCCATGATGTACTTGTACATCTCGCAAAGGATTTCGGGTTCAAAGTCGAGTTTGGACTTAACGAAATCCACTTAACCCCCGATGATGCAACACCTGCAACAGACGAAAAATGCCCGGATGCACTTACCCCGGAGATTATGCGTCTGTTAAGGGGACTTGATAACCGGGATTAATCAAAGGAGCAACAGACAATGAATAAAATGACACCGACAAAAGAAGACGGAAAAACATATTTCACTAAACATTCATTATTTATGAACCAAGCCCCTAGTTTTAATTTTGAATTAGACGAAGATCAACTTCTCAAAAAAGCACTGGAATCGGGGTTTGTTACGAAAGCGGGTGAGGATAAATATCTATTTAATGAAAACTATTAAGGAAAACAGACAATGAAAGATAAAGATTTGATGGGCGGTTCTCGCTGGTGGGTAAGGGGCGATGAAGATATTGACGCAATTTTTAAGGAAGAAGACATGAGGGAACTGGTCGCGGTAAAAATAACGCCTTCAAAAATGCGGTGTAAAACTTGTCGTTTTGCGAAAAAAATTAGCAAGTTGAAAGGAAGTAAATACGTTTGCAAAAAACCACAGCCAAACCCCTTATGGGATTACACTTTTTCGGGTGATTTTGGTTGCGTTAACTATGAGGGAAAGGGGTGCGTCTGCGGTAAATATAGAAGAATTGAAGTATGCGAGAAATGCGGTTCTAAGATTAGTTATTAATAAAAAGGGGGCCAAGCGGGATAGCGATTCCCAAATGACCCCCTCACCCAACAGGAGCGAACAGACAGAACGCTCGAAAAGATACTAGCATATCGAAGTATTGCATGTTGTAAAACATTGTGTTACATTGAGTAACTAACTAACTAACAGGAGAGCAGACAATGACTTGGGAAATAATAAAATTACATGACGAAAAAAACCACGATTTCTACCATAGTCTTAGCATGGGAGAAAAATTAGATTTACTACATTTGATCCTTGAAAATGATGTCAAGATTTACAATGAAGTGCTTAACACTGTAGACGATGATGGTCATACATCGATCAATTCATTTGAAGATGCTTCCAACATATGTTCGCTATCTATTAACGGAGGTATACAAATAACAATTAAAGAGGAACCAGAAAAAAATATGTTGAGAGATCGTTCAGATTGGCATGGTGAAACCTCAGAACAGGAGAACAGGCAATGACTGACAATATAACAAAAAAAGAAATGGAAAAAGCAATGGATGCCTTCTATTGCGGAGATATTGGTAGCGATACCGCAACAGGGTATAAACTTCTAAACAAGGACGAGGAAGCAATTAATCTAATCGGAAAAGTTTTGTTTAATTTAGCAAATAACAAAATGATGGAGAATAATAAAATGACTGTTTACACAGTAGCACTTGCTGATGGAACTTGCGGGGCGGTAATAACACCGCAAAATCAAAAGGTAAAGGTTTTAGATACTGTAACCGTTGGTCTGACAGACGAAAACGGGATGACTATAGAAAAAACAGGACAAGTTTCTGAAATATTAGAAGAGAGGGGCGAGTGGAATTAGTAGACATATTAGATTGATAAACACCTAACTAACTGGAGCACAGACAATGAATGATTATGAAACATTAGAACAATTAGTGGCCCGCATCAACGGGCCTACAGCACCAACAGCAGAAGTGTCTGCCTCAACATACGCTTTTGAATCTGCTGAAGGGGCTGGTTATGGAATGGGAGATGCGGAGTTAGAAGCCCATTTGTCTGCGTTAGCTGAAGCAGGGGCAGAATTTAACTACAAGCAAGCTTTAAAATACGCTCAAAACAAAAGAGCTTATCGGTAGGCTTACTAATCGAACAGGAGAACAGACAATGAAAGAATTAATCGCGGAAATTTACGAAAAGATTTTTGTAGAGATACCGCACCAAAGGCCGCCAACCTGCTCAGTGCTATCTTTAAAGCAATTAAAGAACGCTGTATCTGAAGGCTATGAAGAATGGGCAGTCGATAATGGCTATAGTGAATCAGCCCCAGACTTTGATCTTCCAGACGGAGATAGCAACCCAGAATTTATAAAATGGGAGCGTGAACTCTTTGAAGACCAAGATGCTTTAATTGGATATATGGGTCACGACCTGCACAGCCTGCATGTTTTTGAGTCGGTTGATGAAGCCATGAAATGGTGCAAAACATATAAAGGCCATCAATCTGTGAAGGCCACTGTACTTTTAGAAAGATTATTACACACAGAGGAATAGGGGAGACAAATATGAAAACAGAAGCAAAAGAAGTTAGAACAGAAATTTTTGGACTCAGACTCACGCCAACAGAGTTGAAGCAGTTGGGAGAACTTGCAGAGCTAGAAGACAGGTCTTTAGGCGATATGATGCGAATGTGTTTTATTCGGGAATATCGGGTAAGGGTTCAGCATTCTCATAAGATTTAAAGCGTCCCATTTGTCGGTTGGTTAGGCCTAACTCAAGGCCTATCAGCCTGACGGATCGGCAGAGGTTACGTTCACCTTTGATATATTTTCTCAAAGCAGTATCACATGTTTGAATTGGGCATTGAATATATTCTCGCGCCCCACCAAATTGGTTCATAATTTCCATTGCCAATGTTAAATCTTTTTCCGCCACCATCCGCAATAAAGTAGTTTCTTTAAAATGTTCAGGCTTGAGATGCTTGAGTAATTTTTTTGCAACATCACCAGAAAATCTCATAACAAAGCCCTCTGCATGGTTGCCATTGCCTCGCCTGATTTCAACATTGACCCCGTAAATCTTAAAACACGATAACCCAGCAGAACGGCATTATTATATTTCTCTGCATCGCCTCTTAGATTTCTGTTGTGCCTGCCATTAATAAATTCACCGCCTTCAATTTCCACCAACAGACGCATGCCGTTTTTTACATACGCAAAATCTGCTCGCCATTTTCTGCCAATCTCTTTAGCGAACAAAAATTCTTCTTCGTCTGGTCGAGGAAGACCTGTCTGTTTCAGTTGATTTATAAAATCTAATTCAAGCTTACTTGCGCTCATATTTTTATCATCCTATGAAGTGGGATATGCACCACAGGTTCTATATCTTGATGATCGTCACGATCCTTACGCCCACCGAAAACGATCATAAAAAAATCATCTGGCGAATATTCGTAGGTAAAAATTCCATCGTTAAATTCGACTGCAAAAATAAAACTTAAATCATTGTTTTTATAAAATTCAATTCCTTTGTTAAATTTAGCCAGCGATAAAATGACAGACTGATATTTGTTATGGTTCACTTGTCTGCGCTTGACTTCAAATACAGCCATAGCACGAATGTCGAGCGAATCGAAAGCCATAAAATCTATCGCCATTTTTGGGTGCATTTTTTTCAAAATCATGTCGAATTCTAAAGAAAGAATATTTGAAATCGATTGTTCGTTTTTCAAATCATCGGCTGTTTCGTAAAAAATTCTTTTCCCCACGTTATAAAATTCTCCTGCTCGTTGCCAAGTCGATGTCGTTCCCGTCTGTTACGCAAGCACTGTCTGCCTTAATAACTTCCCTCTCGAACTCTTCATGCTTATGCCATTGCCGATAAGAATCTAGGCAGATCGCTAAATAATTAATACCGTCTTTCAATGTGTCCTCAATCGATTCATGCTTAACAGACATTGCCCCAGTGCTCATAAACCTGAAAATGAATCCTGACATTCGAGAAACTTTGTCCATAAATCTTATGTAAACGCCAACCCAAACAGGCAAACCTAAAGACTCAACAGACCTGAAGTTCGCATAAAAATCTTCGCTGGTCGCGTAGTCTTCATTTTTTGAATCGCACAACTCTGAACATTCTTTAAAAATATTCTCTATATTTTCATTTCTCATTACCAAATTTCTCCTCCCAAATCGCATTAATAAAATCTTCAACAGACAATCTTCTCTGGATCATAATTCCGTTTTTCTCATCCTTCGATTCTTTAATCAAAACCCAATCTTCCTCGATCATTAACCCAACAGACTTTTCTAATAATTCAAAATCTGAATAATCCTTAATAGGGTCTTGCTGGCAAATCCACTTGCTAACTATGTTCCCGTTTTTTGTGATCTTGTTTTTTATGTACCTAACAACAGACATAATTATTCCTTGTTTGAGTATTGACCTGATGCCCCGTCATAAGTGAGCGTTGCCACACCCGGCATGCCGATATAACGAGGCTTAATTTTTTGAACATGAAGAGCAATGTCTGCTGACCCGCCAGGGGCTAAATCTCTGTCGATTGACAAAACATTATCTGCTTTTGCCCACCAGACCGAACCCCCCATCAAATCTGATGGTCGGACGACAGGGTGACGTTGCCCCGGTTCCGTTTTCATCGATCTTGGGTGAACAGCTAACCAGATATGAACTCCATTGGTTCTAGCAAACTGTCTGATCTTCGTGATGAATTGAGATATATATTGATCTTCCCGCATGTTTCCCATGTCATGCGCTAACTCATTCATTGGGTCAATAATTAACCCAAGAGTTGAATGGCGAAACATTGTCTTTTTGAAGTCGGAAAGAATGTGTTCTATTTTTAAAACTTGCGACCCGTCCTCTTTTGGGTCGGGGAGAATCATAAAGAAGTGTTCTCTAATCCATTGCATCGCAATAATTGCCTCTTGCGGTGTCATACGATCTTGTGGGCCTCGGAAAAAAGGCTTACCAACAACCTTTTCGATTAGGTGGACATAATGCAGACTTACAGGTTGATTCTCAGGCGAACAGATTCCAAATTTCCAGCCGTGTGTTTGAGCGAGTTTGATAGCCATGTGATCTAACAGACCACTTTTACCAGAACTCGGTACTCCAGTAACGATTGTCCAGAAACCCTCTTTTACGGTGTAAAGTGGGTCAAGACTTTCCCACCCAATTTTTAATCCGCCAATAACGCCATTGTTGTAATAATCCCAAATTTCATCCTCAACAGACGCGACATCATATATGCCTGCAATTGGATAGGGTTTAGCTAGCTCCAGAATGTCGGCAAGAGCTTTCGACCCATAACGGATCAAAAAATCATTGGCATCCTTAATCCCGTCAGGCCATTCCAATAACCAGCATTTGTCTTTTCCAATGCGATGAGCTAATTCGGCTATGAGCTTCTTTCCTTTTTCATCCGCATCTCCGGCAAGAATGATTTTGCGTGGAAGCTTGTCTTCGAGGTCACGAATGCAATCTAAATTGCTGTTTGATCCGTTAGGAACAGAAACAGACGTATAACCTGCTGTCCGAATTGCAAGACAGTCTGTTTCTCCCTCAACAAAAACTAAAGTGTTCTTGATTGCACCATTTACTAAATCTAAACCGTACAGAATTTTCTCTGCCCCCTCAAACATCTCAAAGCCTGTTTTAGAGGGCGTTCTTTTTTTGTAGTTAACTACCTTCCCCCCACGATAAAATGGGAACACAACCCTGTTTCCGTCCGAATAAAGACGGGCCTTCTTAATAACTTCGGGTGAGATACATCTTTCACTTACTAACCACTCGTAATGAGTGTCAGAAAGATTAGATTTTTCTAGGACTGCTGGCAGGGGATAAAGTTTGCGAGTGGAAAGCTTATTGCCTTTTTCTCCAAATTCAAGACCTCCGACCCAATCACAGTTCAAACACTTCCACGCTCCTTGTGTAATGTTGATCCATAGGCAAGGTTTGCGCTGATTCTCTTTTTTGCGCCCGGTAGAACATTTTGGACAGGCAACAGAACAGGTTTGTTTCCCGTGTGCGCCTGACTGAATTTTAGCTGTCGCTATGTCGATGCCAAAATCCTCGTATTTAAACTTAAACTCTCCTGTGGCGAGCATTCTTACTCCTGTCTGTTAGTTAGGTTTTATGCTGAAACAAATATCGGTTTGCCGTTGTTACTCTGGACTGCCTTGTTTTCTAAGTTGAGCTTTGCCCTGACATTGACGAATTGCTTCCTGAATTTTGCGGGGGATAAAATAACAGACCGCCAACCATTCCAACTTGAGCCAATTTTTTGCTTGCAAGGGGAATCAGCTTGAATAGCTGTCCATGTCTGCCTGATGAGTTCTAGCGAGGTTTTTTCGTTTTCCTTGAACTTCCTAATGTCTTCTGCCCAAGTTTCATACGATGGATTTTTAAACGTACTCGACCAAGACTGAATATCAAATGCCATCTTTTGAGCAAATTCCAAATCGTCCTTGTCATATTTTTTATCCCGTTTCTTTTTTGTCTGTTCGGGTTTTTGTTGTGACGTATATTGTTCTTCTGTCTCTTGGTTATATGTCTCTTGTTTATATGTCTCTGAAGCGTTCTTGATTAGCGTTTCGCTATCATCTGCTTGCAAAGTGCTATCATCTGTTTGCACGATCAGAAACCCTTGTAAAATAAGGGCTTCAAGTTCTATCTCACCATTCACTCCGATCTGTTGCTTGATAAATTCAGGGTTGTTAGGAATCTTGTTATCTAGCTGGCTTGCGAGCAACCACATCAAGATGAGTTGCAGTTTGCAAGCATCCGGCAAGCAAGAAAATTCATAATCTCTAAAAATCTTTGCGTGAATTTTTATCCAAGGTGGATTTCGTTCTTTGTAATGTTGAAACTTTTCAAAATTCTTAATAGTTAGATATTCCAAGCCCCTTGCCTCTTAAAAAAGTTAGTTACCAAAATAAAATATATTCTCCGTCAATTTTCACGCCATGACCTTGCATCGTAATGCGCTCATCATTATCAAGATAAGATTTAAGTGGTGCGATTCTGTGCATCATGCACCCATCATGCACAACCATCCCGCCCACCTTATAGGCTAGATGATGCTCTTCATCTCCTACCTTGTAATCCATACCAGCCCCGTCTTTAGGTAAGCAGACCGACACAGTAAATGAAATAGGGTCAATATCTGGCAACCCAAGCTGAATATGGCCCATATCCATGTGCCATAGACCGCCCTCTCGTACAAACGCCTCATGCGCGAAAAAAATATGAAAGCCGGGTAGGGCAAGAGCGGAGTCAAAAGATGCTTTTACTTTTAAAAGGTCTGTTAGCGCTTCAGATATTTCACGATATAAAGGGCCGAAGCAGTACGCCAGCGCTCCATTGCAAGCTCGCACACCAGTGAAGTACGGCTCCTGATCTCCACCCACAATATCGAGATATGCAGATGCCCCTAAAGTATGAAATGGCTTGTCTAAAATACGGTTATTCCAGAGCGAATTTAGCCCTATTACATTCCCCCGAACCTCTTCCATATCCGCTTCTAATTTAGTAGTCTGTAGCATGTATTCTCCGCATGATGAATCAATGTGTTTTATCAATGGTATTCATTGGGACAAGTGCTTGGGACAAATCTGGGACAGCGTTATTACCATTCTCAAAAAGGCTGTAACCACTTGTGGTAATTAGTGGTAATACACTTGATAAAAAATTTTAATTAATGATCTTTGCGGTTAAAAAAGGGGCAACCTTGCCACAAAGTATTTTAAATCTATATGTTGATAAATACTGGCGGTTTAACAACACCCAGTATACAAAGGCCCAAAATGAAAGATGGGACACATTTGGGCTATTATCATTTAACAGCCCGCAGTTTGAAGTCAACGCGATTATTTAGAATCTCCACCGCTTTCTTCTTTCGAGCAGGCATCAAATGAACGTATCTCATGGTCTGTTGTATGTTTGAGTGTGCCGCCATACCTGCGATGTCATAGAGTTCTGCCCCATTCATAGCTAGTTGCGAGCAGAAATCATGCCTCATGTCATGCAAATGAAAGTCGGTAATCCCAAACTTTATTAATAGTTTGGTGAATTGGGTACTAAGCACATTTCTCCCAATGGGATTGCCTTTAGGGTTCAAAAAAACTGTTCCCTGCCCACCGAAAATCTTCTTACGTTGCGACAAAACATTAAAAACTTGATCTGTCATTAGCATTGTATGAGGTTTCTTACCCTTCATCTCAGATGCCGTAAAATGCAAAGTTTTCTGCTGAAGATCAACATTTTTCCACCATGTCATTTGACA
>Ga0308021_10001390_pt1 | contig 11060 bp, 7 predicted proteins | sample Neamet351_FD_201296 | JGI IMG/M metagenome (GOLD analysis project Ga0308021, IMG submission 201296) | Marine microbial communities from water near the shore, Antarctic Ocean - #351 | ecosystem: Environmental > Aquatic > Marine > Unclassified | place: Southern Ocean | collected 2014-10-02
GCTTACCTTGGCCATGTCACCGCTGGTGAATGCTCAGGACCTCGAAGAAGTACTTATAACCGGTTCCTACATCAAGTCCTCTGGATCGGACGAGGCATCGCCGATAGATGTTATCGACAGTGAATACATCAGCAGAAGCGGCGCCTTCACTGTCTCCGAGTTGACCGCCAAACTGAGTGTCAACTCCGGGTCGGAAAACCAGGCGGATTCGTTCACCTCAGGCGAAACTCAGGGCACCAGTAACGTCAACTTGCGCGGCCTGGGCTTGAGCTCCACACTCGTGTTAATCAACGGCAAGCGACAAACTGTTGCCGCCACACGCGCCAACGATGGCAGTGTGTTTGTCGACACCAGCACGGTTCCAGTGGCTGCGTTGGAACGTATCGAAATTCTCAAAGAGGGTGCTACCTCGGCCTACGGCTCTGACGCGATAGCCGGCGTGGTGAACTATATACTGAAGAAAGATTTTGACGGCTTCGAAGTTAACGCCGCCTACCAGACCACAGCAGACGACAATCAGGACACTACCAACGCGAGTGCCCTCTGGGGTTTTGGCAACGACGCCACCCGAGTACTTCTCTCTGCTTCCATCATGCGACAAGATCCCCTGAGCGCGTCCGATCGTCCCTACCTGGTTGACAATGCCAACAGTACGCTGGGTCGTACCTTCATCATGACGGCCCCTGATGAGGTTCTCTCTGGGGACTACGCTGGTACTTATAACCCCGGCGAAAACGTGCCCGACCCCAATTGTGCCGCCAACAATGGCATCATCATTCCGCAAGCGTCCGGCGCTCGTTGTGGCTTCGCTTATGGGCCGCGCTTCAATATTGTAAACGAGGAAGAGCGCAACCAGTTCTATGGCAATATCATTCACGACTTTTCCGACTCAATGGTACTGACCGCCGAGCTGGGGTATACCGATAACGAGGTTAAAGACAACCCGCAGTCGCCTTCCTATCCCAACCTGTCATTCCCTGTCATCCTCCCCGGTAATGCAGGCAGTCCCTTTAATGTGCCCGTAGTCTGGCTGGGGCGCCCTCTTGGCTCTGACTTCGGGTCGCCCAATGCACCCCGTAAAAGTGAAACCTGGCGTGCTGTTCTCGGCCTGGAAGGCGAGTTCAACGACAACTGGAATTGGAACGGCTCGGTTACTTACAGCGAGAATGAACGCACCGCCACCCAGCCCGACACTATAGCCTCGCGCTTGACTGCAGGGCTGAACGGCGTCGGTGGCCCCAATGGCGACGAAACCTTCAATATTTTTGATTCCTCCGCCAACAGCCAGGAGATGATTGACTATATTAGTGTCGATACGAAGGCGACTCGTAAGGCTGATCTGACCGTAGTTGACTTTGTGACCACGGGTGACCTGTTTGAAATGGGCGCGGGCCCGGTGGGCTTTGCTGCCGGGTTTCAGTATCGCGGTGAGAGCTACTCAGAAGACCGCAACGAGATATACACCCAGCAGATTGATCCGGATACCGGAGACGCTATTCCGGTTGACCTGATATTTTTGGGCGGTGGTATACCCGTTGACGAGGAAAGAGACTCCTACGCAGTCTTTGCCGAAATGCAAATGCCCCTGACGGAAAACCTGGAAGTTAATGTTGCGGTTCGCTACGAAGACCTCGATACCGACACCAGCCTCGACCCGAAGCTGTCGGTGCGCTGGCAGGCGCTTGATTCCCTGGTGTTGCGCGGTTCTGTTTCGACCGCCTTCCGGGAGCCCTCATTGGCCCAGTTTTACTCTCAGGAAACCTCTTTGCAGGGTATTCAGGATTTCAACCCCGATGGCACGCCCAAGGGCGGCGCGGTCTTTGTCCGCGTGAATGCAGCCGGAAACCCGGAGCTGGATCCAGAAGAGTCCACCAACTATAACTTTGGCGTGATCTGGACGCCGACGGATTCCTTCGACATACGCCTCGACTACTGGCGATTTGAATACGAAGAAGTGATCACTATTGAAAGCGCTCAGGGCAAGATCATAGCCGACCTCAACGGCCCGGATATCCTTCGCCTGGCGGGAGACAATAGTCAGTTGGTTGGCATTAATGCCAACTACTTCAATGCCTCTAACGTTGATACCGATGGATTGGACCTTAGTGCCAACTACATTATTGATGGCAACTCCGCCGGTGAGTTTGGTGTGCACCTTAGTGGTACTCATTTCTTGAGTTATGAAATCCCAACGGCTAGTGGTGGAACCCAGGATGTCGCCGGGTTCTTCAACTATAACAACTTCGCGCGCTCCATTCCGGAGACAAAGCTCAACTTGAGCTTTGACTGGACCATGGGCAATAACTCTGCCGCTGTCATGGTTTACTGGGTTGACAGCTATGAGACTACCCGTACGGCACCTCCAACCGCCAGCCAGAAGATAGATGACTGGACTACGGTAGATCTGCAGTACGCGTACAACATGCAGTTTAGCAGCAGCGAAGCGGTCCTTTCATTGGGGGTCAAAAACGTGTTTGACGAGAAGCCACCCGTTGTTTATGACGGAGTTAACTTCAGCTATGACCCGAAGCAGCACGATCCGCGTGGTCAGATTCTGTACGCACGTATCAAGTACGCGTTCTAGTCTAGTTTCGTGATCTATCGAAGGTCAGACCAATTGGTCTGGCCTTTTTTTGTTTGATCTCAAGAAGCCAATTTGTCAAAACCGGGGGGCAGGGTGGCTGGGGCCGAACCGTTCAAGACATGATTTTGTTGATGAATTACTAATTCGCCACCCACAAAGTGACGCGAAAGTTAAGTTGCTAGAGCCTTCAGCACGCATAAAAAAAGCCCAGCTTATAGCCAGGCTTTTTTGCTAACCAAGCAAAGGTTACATATGAGGTTTGATCAAATATTTTTCACCGGTTGCTTGCTTGGAATAGGATTTGATTGCGTCAGCACTGAGTACATCGGCTAAGGAAATTTCCTTATTATAATGGCTATCAAATGTAGTTGTCATTTCATTCGCCACACGCTGACGTAATGCGCCAAACTTTTCCATGCCGATTTTGCCGATAAATGGCGTTAACAACCATCCACCGAGGCCCCAGCTCATTCCAAACGCGCGGTTTAAAATTGTCGCTGAACGATCGAGTCCACCATAGATGTAAACCTGCTTATAGATAGTTGACCCATAAATGCTATGTCCGTCAGCGGTTTTATTCGCGGCAATTTCCATCGCAGCTAAAATCTGACTTGCCAGGTTTCCCCCACCGGTCGCGTCAAAAGCGATCGTAGCGCCGGTTGCCACTAAGGCATCGACAAGATCTTCTTTAAATGTCGGTTCGCTAGAGTTACAAATATGTACCGCACCTAATGCCTTGAGCTGCGCTACTTGTTCTTTTTTCCGAACAATGTTGACTAATTGAACATCATCAGCCAAACAAATTTTAACTAACATCTGTCCCAAGTTTGATGCGGCTGCGGTATGTACCAATGCCGTATGGTTTTCCATTTTCATGGTTTCAACCATGCCAAGGGCGGTTAGTGGATTGACAAAACAAGACGCTCCTTGTGCAGGTGTAGTACCTTCGTTCATCACCAAACAACTGGCTGCAGGTACACATCGATATTGCGAGTACATTGCACCGCCAGCCACACCGACTGTTTTACCGATCATGGCTTCTGCACCAGCGCCAGCAGCAATAACAACACCAGCACCTTCGTTTCCTGCAGGCATTGGTTTGTCAACTCTTGCGGTCAGTGCCGGCATCATTGCTTCAGGCACATCCATGCTGACAACGGCATCAAAACCAGACCCGGTAATGGTCATGGTAGAAACATCCGCAGGTCCTAGCAATAAACCAAGATCCGAAGGATTAATTGGCGTGGCTTCAACCTTGATCAACACTTCACCATCTTTAGGTTGCGGCATTGGAACGGACACAATCGAGAGTTCCAATTTACCAGCGCTAGTAATATTTGTTCGTAATTCCTTTAAATTTTCGTTGCTCAAAATGCTTTCCTTTTATCGGTTAGTTTAACGGGATCGATCCTATTAATGAGTAAGGGAGTCGTAGGTGAAGCGCACATGATAGCCGGAGAGAAGACACTAGACGGGCTTTTTTTACCGTAAAAAAAGGGCTCGAACGCCTCATTGATTTCGATCAAATCGATATCGGACCTATCCAGTCCCGCCTTGGCCAGTACTTTGCAGCCCGCGCATAAATACACTCACAAAACTGTTTACCCTCTTTTTGTAGATTTCTACGTTTGTTGAAGTATGCCTGAGACCCAGGAGAGTCAGATTCAAAAGCTCGGAGGCTGCAGGCGCAGTGAGCGAAGCTGCCTTCAAGTCTATCTCTTTCTTGCGATTCGCCGACTTCAGCGCAGCTGTCAGTATATCCTTAGATTGCGCGAATGAGTCCGCAAAGCTGTCGCCACAAAGGCGAAAGTACGACTCAGCAAGCTCTTCACCATGCGCTGATTCAATGAGCGTCCTATGAAGGGGGAGGTATCTTGCAAGCAAAGCAGCCTCGATTCTTGACGTCAGATCTAAAGCTGGTAACCCTAAGCATCGCTTCGCTTCAACTAGTCCAGATTCAGTGACGGATATTAATACACAGCGAAAAATGTCTTCTTTGTTTTCAAAGTATGAGTACAGTGACGCCCTTGAAATGCCAAGAGCAGTTGCGATATCGTGCATTGATGTCTTGCGATAACCGTAATGTTTGAACGTTGTGAAGGCAGTATTGAGTATTGCTTCGCGCTTGCTTTCTTTCACCAAATTTTGCATATTTTCGATATTCCTCCCAGTCAGCATTCCATGCGTGTTTGCCATTTTGACAAAACTAGCCCTTTACGTCAATTACAGTTGAACATTAAAGTATTGCAAAAAACGCTCGTTGTATTCGCCGTCAGTAAGATCATCACCCATCTGAATCCATTGTTCGGCAGTGATGTTAGCCCGACCACCACAGATACCCTCAGCATCAACACCGACCGGCCAGCGGAACTGATACTCTGGTTGAGTGATGGCCGTCAAAATGGCGTCAGCGACTTGCTGTGGCGACGCAGGCGCTTTAAAACCGGCGCTGTAAAGCTTACCGTTACGTCTCATAATCTGCTGGTAGGGCGAGGCTTTATCGTACCGAGTCATGTCTGCAGAATTATCAAAAATATTGGTCGCCACAACGCCAGGCTCTACACAATAAACGCGCACGCCAAAACGATAAACTTCATGGGCAAGCGCTTCTGTTGCCGCTTCAACAGCCCATTTAGACGCCGAATAGGCAATTTGATTAGGCGCTGCCATAACGCCAACAATAGATGAGATGTTGACAATATTACCGCTGCCTTGCTCGCGCATGGCGGGTAATACTTTTTGAATACAGGCTATCGTCCCAAAATAGTTTGTTTCAAATACTTGTCGATGCTCTTCTTCCGGGGTTAGCTCTAAAGGAGAAGCGGCGCCGATTCCTGCATTATTTACAAGTAAAGACACCGGGCCCTTGGCGTCGATAACTTCAAAAGCAGCATCCAGCGAGCTTGAACTGGTTACATCCATTTCTATCACTTCGACGGATAAAGATTCAGCACTCGCTGCATCAATAAGAGCCTGTGCCTTTCTTGTATTTCGCATGCCGGCAAAGACAAAGTAGCCATTGCGCGCTAAATGAAGGCTGGTTTCAAAGCCGATTCCGGTACTGGTTCCTGTAACAACTGCAATATTCATAGATAGATAAGACCTTGTTAATGGGAGGGTGGTAGTTGGAAACTATAGGCGTTTAATTAATTATGCGTCGCCATTAAACCAGTGCCATGCGACTAGCCTAGTATTTGTCGTTCGCTCACATGACTTATATAAGCGTTGTAAAAATCTAGCCACTTCATTGATTAGCTATCATAGGCCGCTTTAAGTCGTTGTTTAAACACTTTTCCGCTCTCTTCCCGAGGTAAATTGTCATGTAAATCAAGTTGTCGGGGATATTTAAAACGGGATGTTTTCCCATCGAGAAAAGCATGCACTTGCTCCAAGTTTAGCGAATGACCAACTTGACACGTCACTGCAGCGACGACTTTTTCACCGTACTCTTTGTCGGCTATGCCAAATACGGCGCAGTCCAATATCTGTGGCATTTCGATCATGGCGGCCTCAATTTCGGCTGGAAATATATTCGCTCCTCCTGAAATGATCATGTCTTTTTTGCGGTCGTTGATATACAAATACCCTTGTGCATCAACATATCCAATGTCTCCAACCGTAGTATGACCCTGGTAGCGCTCGTCTGATTCGTTTTCAGCAGAATTTGTATAAGCGAAATCTCCGAACATGGGTAAGTAGACATAAATTGAACCAGACTCACCCACAGCAAGTTCGTTTTTGTCATCGTCTAATATTTTGATCGATCCACCAGGTAATATTTTGCCCACCGAGCCAGGTTTTTTGATCGCTTCTTCCGATGAAATCAATGTCATAAAGCCTATTTCACTAGCGCCATACGACTCATAAAATATCGGGCCAAACCAATCTATCATGCCAAGCTTGACGTCAGCTGGCCAAGCAGAGCCTGATGAAATCCCAAACTTAAGAGAAGAGACATTGTATTTTTCTTTCACCTCTATTGGCAGTTTTAACAAACGTATCATCATAGTCGGGACTATATAGGTATGGGTGATTTTGTAACGCTCTATATCGGCTAAAAACTTCTCAGCCTCAAATTTTGCTTCAATATAAATATCTACGTCTCTGGCGGCCATGCAGCACAATGACAATGCATTTGGTGCGCTGTGATAAATAGGTGCTGTAATGTAAAAACGGTCACCTTTTCCCAATTTTAGCAGCGTGCGGGCCAGGCCTTCATAGACAATATAGAGATCTGGCTGGGACTGATTCACCTGTCGTCGAATGCCTTTAGGTAGTCCTGTACTGCCTGAAGTATAAGAAAACATGCCTCTAAAAGGCTTTGTTCCTGTTGTGATTGGCTTAGCGTTTTCAAGTAAGCTCGTTATGTCCTCACATCGGCTTTCTAGCCCGTTTTTATCTTGTTTTTGAATGTTGTAACTAGCAAGGATATTTTCAGGCGTAGGGTAAACTAATATTCTTAACTGGTCAGACAATTCATTCTTCGCAGCGCTGGCAAGATCAGCATGGGCTATTAAGAGTGAGGCGCCTGAGTCTGTCAGGATATGTTGTAGCTCTGAGCCAGTCGCGTGCCAATTGAGAGGTACGAAGCTAATCTCCAAATATCTGCAGGCTTCCATTAGCTCGAACTGCCTAACATCATTACGCAACAATATGGCTATGACGTCGCCGGCTTGTAGACCTTTAGAGTGAAGTACGGTAGCTAGCTTTTTGACATTGTTTTCAAATTCTTGAAGACCAACTTTACTCTTATTAAAAAATATACTCATAGTTATAATACTCTAGAAAAAAAGGATGCTAAGCATTTCCTGCCAGCACAGCTAAAAGTAAACTAACGGCAACCGTTCGTCACAATAAGGACTGTTGCCATAGCATAGACCCACTAATTACTGATCCTTTAGCGATCATTCAGCGCCTAACACATGTTATAGAAGCTCGCGCTACCAAACGTTGCGTTTCAGGGCCGCCGGTCGCACTGAAGGTTTTGCGGAAGGCGTTGCCGCATTTCGAGAGCGCCGCAAACCCGAATTCAAAGGGAAAAAACCTACTACCTCCCTTTTCTCGCCTGACTTTCTGCATCGCTTCTTTTATAGGGTGTGGATCTATTGTTAAGGTTGGTGGCCACGGCTTAGTCACCTTTCGCTCCGATGGTGAATGTGACCTTTTGAAGCCTCCGAGTCTGCCTACATAATCAACACAGATCTCTGGTGAGATAATTCTGTAAAACCATGCCTGCCGTGGTATGCGCCGATACCGCTGCCGTTCACGCCACCGAAAGGTAGTGCGGGTACATTGAGATGCACGACGCAATTGTTGACGGTCACACCGCCTGAGGATGTTTTACTTAATATCATTTCTATAAAGTCATCATCCTTGGTGAATATGTACAGAGCCAATGGCTTGGGTTGTTGTTGAATGCTTGAAACGGCCTCATCTACGTCATTATAGGTGAATACATTGAGTACAGGTCCAAACGTTTCTTCTCCCATGATTTTGGCGTTCGCGGGTACGTCTGTCATGATTGTGGGGTGGATTGACAGCAATTCAGTGTCAGCTTCACCGCCGAAAACGATATTGGCTCCCTTTTCTCTGGCATCATCGATATAACTTTTCACGCGCTGAAAGCTGCGCTCATCAATCATTTTTCCATTTACGTCTGGGTTGAGCTTCCCATCCTTATAATACAATGACAGGAAAGTTTCTTGCACTATGGTGAGGAACTCTGGTGCCATTTCTTCTGGCACCCAAATGTTTTCCGGGCACAGGCATACCTGGCCATTGTTCAGGTTGCGCATCACCGCAATTTTTTCGGCCGCATCTTGTAGGTCGGCTGTACGATCAATAATAACCGGGTTTTTCCCACCTAATTCAAGTGTGACTGACGCCAGATGTTTGGCGGCCGCGGTCATGATAATTCTTCCAACCGAAGGGCTGCCGGTAAAGAAGATATGGTCAATTGGCAGTTCTAGCATTTCGTTGGCGAGATCGACGCCTCCTTCAAAAGCGGCTACATCTTTCTCATCAAATACATCGCGAATAATTTCAGCCGCGAGCTTGCTGATAGTAGGCGCCAATTCGTTCGGTTTAATCATGGCGCAGTTACCCGCAGCTATGATGGATACTAACGGTTGAAAAAGTAGAGCGAAAGGGACGTTCCAGGGGCTGAATAAGAGAACGATACCTCGCCCTTCAGTAATGATTCGTGCGCGACTATCAGCGAAGGGCGTTGGATCGACCTCAACAGGTGCCATCCAACTGGCCAATTCTGCAACGGTGTGTTCAATCTCACTATAGATCATCAATACTTCAGTTTCCGCTCCTTCCGCATCTCGGCGCATGTCAACGTGAAGTGCCTGTATGACGTCTTGTTCCCGCGACTGAATGGCTTGTTTTAGACGTTGGAGCTTGTCGATTCTGTGTTCGGGGCTCGATGCTTTATTAGCCCATTTTTGTTGTGATTGTATTTCGAATACAGATTGAATATTGCTTGATAGTTTAGTCATATTTTATTCCTGTGCGACCTACTTGGCCGTCAATTATAGCGCCGTGGCAGCCTCCGGAATTCAGGCCGTAAAGTACGCGATCGAGCGTACGACTGATACGGGTTTGCAGACGGATCATTTCCAGTTTTGGCCAGGTACAGCGTTTCCCGGAGTCGATTAGTCGCTGCATTTTCTTCTCACCCGGGAAGGTGAGCAAGCGCAGCGGATTATGGAACTTGTAATCAGGCAGAATATTGATATCACCGACATAGTTCTGGTTAATGATCGATCGAAGCAGACCGGCAGCGTGGGTGATAGAAAGACCCTTCCTGTCCATTTTGCCAGCGATAATGGTCAGCGCATTAAACCACTCCCTCGAAGACCGGCGGCCAGCCGTGGCCAGTAAATCCACAGCGTTCTGCTTGCGATGACCATCGGATACAAAGGGAATAACGTGGGGATTGGTTTGGCTTACCACAAAGTGATTGACACCATACAGTCGGGCGAGGCGTTTGGCAGGCAGATCGTCGCTGACGGATCCGTCTACCCATTTACGTGATGGAAGGTAACTTCTTCGCTCGCCCTGGCTATCAAGGGCCTCCAGAGTAACCGGCGGGTATATGCCAGGCACGGCGGCAGAGGCCATAACCGCACTGCGTATCAGCACACTGGGTGACGTGGTTGCATTGAGTAAACGAGAGGTTTGCTGCGCCTCCGCTGGTGCCACGGGCACGTTCATGTATCGGCCGGTTTTTTCAAATGCCTGCTGAAAGGTAATATCCGGAATAAACTGCTTAATTCCCTCCCTCAACTCGGCACTGGGGGCTACGCCGAAGGACCGGCTTTGCTGAGGGGCACGTTCCAGGAAAAATTCAGCCTGCAACATATTCATTAACTCAGCATCAGTATGGGTCGACACAATGCTACCAACGATAGCACCGCCGCTGGAACCGGAGAGGATCGTAGGCAGTAGACTCGCCTCGGCTAGCGCACGAATGACGCCAACATGGAAATAAAATAGCGATCCGGAGCCGCTCATCATCAGCGCCGACCGCCCAAAACAGTGACTGGCTCGGCGGAAAAAATCGAGCTTTTCGTCGAAGCTGATTTCGCCACCTGCTCGGCGAGTTGATCAGCGGCACCGGGGGGCGCGAGGCCGATGTGTCGAACGTGGAAGTTCAGATCGAAGTTGTCATCATCGACCCAGTACGGCCGATCGAGTTCGAACGGCACTTCCACGGCCTTGCGGCGTAGCGGCTCGAGGTGTCCGACCATGATGCCATAGCGCTCACGCACAGCGGCGAATGGATCGAAGTCCGCAGACGGGCGGTCGTAGATGCTGAGGCCGTTGACGTGACCGTAGGTGTTTGGTGTCTCCATCAGCAGAAAACTGACGTCTAGCCCTGTAAGTTGTTTCATCTGAGTTCCTTGAGTATTGAATGCACGAGCTGCCTCTATCCACTCATCGTAGCTGCCGGCCCGTTTCATCGACCGCTTCAACTTCAAATTACCATTGATCATCATACAGCTGGAATCCCCAGCTTATGGTCTGAATGACTACTGTAAGTGCACAATATTATATTGCGCACATTCATAATGACAATTAGTACAATATATGTCAATATGATTGCCGCGGTCACTGGCTGGATCAGGGCTGTAGCTTGTTTTCAAATGGTGGTATTTTGCGATCTGCGAGAGTTAAGTTGCCAGTACCGTTTTGATACATCCAGCAGAAGTGCTGATAACAAAATAATAAGAATGCAACCGATGTCAGAAATCAATGAAACGGCCAGTCCTACGGTCAGTTCAGCGCCGCACAACGCCTACACCACTGCAAAAGCACGCAATTATGCACTGGGACTGCTCACGGTTGTTTACGCATTCAATTTTATTGATCGCCAATTGCTGGCTATCTTACAGGAGTCAATCAAAGCCGATCTGGCCTTAACAGATGGCCAACTGGGTCTTTTGGCGGGTTTCGCCTTCGCCGTATT
>Ga0308021_10001391_pt1 | contig 11053 bp, 7 predicted proteins | sample Neamet351_FD_201296 | JGI IMG/M metagenome (GOLD analysis project Ga0308021, IMG submission 201296) | Marine microbial communities from water near the shore, Antarctic Ocean - #351 | ecosystem: Environmental > Aquatic > Marine > Unclassified | place: Southern Ocean | collected 2014-10-02
CTAATATTAATAATGCAGTAGCCACTGCCAATGTCGATACTAGTTTAATTTTCAATGCCTGCATCCTCTAGAGTTAGTATTTGCTTGTTGGAATAAAGTGCTCGCTGTCCTGACTATAAACGATACCTGGTGTGTCTTCCAGTAAACGTCTGCTATCTTGGGAATACAGCTTGAGGGGGGTACCTATCTGTACACGCCATGAGACCCGACTGTTCTGCTGCGGTATCGGGTGTGGACGGTACAAGGCAACTTCCCGCCTCGGCGAAGACAGTTCTTGCGCCTGCCAGCACGAGCAGGAGGCCAAAAATAAAACTGGAATATTGAAAATTCTTGTCATAGAGCCTGTGGTTGCGCTCTGGAATGATTGTGCAAATGTACTGAAGATGCACTACAGTTGCACAAATAGAAACACTATTCCGTTAACAATTTATGAATTGTGTTAATAAATATAAGTGCGTTACAAAATAGTTGATTGCACAATTCCGACAGCTTGCTGCCCACGCTGGGCATAGTGTAACGAACAAGAACCGCGCTCAACATAAAAAATATGGGAAGGTATGATGCAAGAATATAGTCGTTATCCGATAATATTTGCCAGTCTGGTTTTGATTTCTGCTTGTGGCGGTGGGGGAGGCGGCGGGGCGGCCCCGTCAGGTGGTCAAAGCGTGCCGGGTGAATCGTCCTCATCAACGGGATTATTAAAACCAGCAGCGTCTGACGAGGAATTGGCTCAAAATTTGCGGTCGGGTCTCAGTAGTGCGAGTTACATTTCCAGAACTGACGAGTTTATTCTCTGGGAAGAGATTGCCGCCGCGCCCGAGAGTGGTGATGCCTTCAGTGTAGGGGGCCAATTCACTACCACGAACCTTCAGGAGACGGGCGTCGATGAGGCGGATATCGTCCAATATGATGGTGAGATACTGTACTTCGTCGATCCTCATGAGCCTGAACACCTGATTATGGACGGCGCTGAGTCGGCAGCTGATTCACAAGTGATGGCCTCCAGCACCCCTGTGATTCGGTTGGCCAGCACCGATCCTGTGACAGCGACAAGTCGGGCGCTGTCGAACATTGAGCTAGACTCGGCGGATTATTCTGTAGAGGGTTTGTATCTGGCTCAGGCGGACTCTGCAAAACAGCTTATCGCCGTTGGCCAGACCAACGCTTTTGTTTACTGGGCGTTGTTCGCCAGCGAATATTACTGGCGTGAAGGGCGCACATTGGTGCAGTCCTGGGATGTTCTTGACCCAACTGCGCCGGCGCCCGCCTGGAAGTTGGAATTCGACGGCAGCCTATTAGCGTCGCGGCGTATTGGCAACACCTTGTATCTGGTAACCCGCTATTCTCCCACGATAGATGGCCTCATTCACTATCCCCAGGATGCTAAAGATGTTGAGGGCAACATAGCCCTGATTGAGCAAACTCCCATAGAAGCACTGTTGCCCAATGTACAAAGCGACGGTGGTGATGCTAGAGAGCTGTTAAGTGCTACCGACTGTCTTGTGCCAAATACCCAATACAGCGGCCTCACGTTGCCAGCTGCGCAAGGCGCTATCATTACGATAACTGCGGTAGATCTTGCGGCGCCAGATAACTTACAGTCTATTTGCCTCAATGCCTATGCAAGCGGTTTTTATGTTTCGCAGGAAGCAATTTATTTCACCGCCAACATCAGTGGCGATGCAACGTTGATACATAAGATTAAGTTGATGGAAAGCGGGCCAGTGTACCGCGGCTCCGGGAAGGTGCCCGGGTATCTGGGCACCAGCAATCCATCCTTTTTAATGTCTGAAGCAGCAGGGGATCTGCGAGTTGTGAGCAGCACCTGGGTAGATCGGTTTTTTCCACTGCCGGTGGAAGAGCGGGAAGAAACAGTTAGTACCCCGGAACCTGAAGAAGATTTCGGCCGACATCGCCTGACAGTTCTACGTGAATCAGACGATGGAACAGAGTTACTGCAAATTGCACAGCTACCCAACAGTGATCGTCCACAGCCCATAGGAAAGCCGAATGAGGACATCTATGCGGTGCGTTTTGTTGGTGCTAGGGCGTATATCGTAACCTTCCGCACAATAGACCCCTTGTACGTTATAGATCTGCTGGACCCGGAGGATCCACAGATAACAGGCGAACTTGAGCTGCCGGGTTTTTCAACACTGTTGCAGCCGGTAGGACAGAATCTGCTTCTGGGTATTGGTTATGATGTTCCACTGGGCGAGGAGGGTATTACAGGGGGAGTAAAGCTCGCACTGTTTGATGTAGGCAATGTAACGCAACCTGTTCTTCTGGGACAGCATGTCGTGGGCAAACGGGGTTCCTACAGCCCTGCGCTGGACAATCACCACAGTCTTTCACTATTGGAGCGTGACGGGAAATACCGAGCAGCTCTAACGATAGAGCGCCATGCCGAGGAAGTGGATTCAGCTGATACGGCTCAGGAGTGGCGTTATTACAATTGGAGCGACAGCGGCCTGCATTTATTTGACATCGACCCGATAGCGGGAACGCTATCACCCGCCGGCCAACTCATTGTGGATAAGAGCACGAAAGCGCAGCCATACAGTAACACCAGTCTCTACAACTCGCGTTCCGTGTTACATGATGAGGCTGTCTTTATGTTAAATAATGGGACTATCTGGAGTCAGTTCTGGGGAGAGTCTACCGACTACTCCCAGGAGTAAACCGCCATAGGGTGTCGTCATGTCCTTCAATCCTTCCAGTATTTCAGCCGCCTGTAAAATAGCGTGTAATTCCCGCGCCAAAAAGGAGGCGTCTCCAGGTGTAATGTCCTAGGTGGTTTTGGCTATACCTAGTGTAGCCATAGTGTCTGATTCTGATAGTAGACATTTTCGGTTAGGGAATTTGGTATTGCTGCACCTTGCCCCGTTTTATTTTCCCGAAGGCAAATTCTTTATGCGGATTTTTATTTTGGCCACCTTCGCCTTTTCGGGGAAACAATACCGCGACCAGGCATCCATCATAGCCGCCCTTTTCTCTAGCAATTGGCCGCGCTGATACGCCGCCTCTGACTCGCTCTTCAAACTGTGCGACAAAGCCTTCTCTGCAAGCCTGTCAGGGTAGTTCGTTTTCTCGACAGCCCAGTCTCTAAAGGTAGAGCGGAATCCCTGCACGGTGACATCCCCACGCTTCATACGCCGGAGCACAGTAGTCATGCTCATGTTGGAAAGGTGGCTATTAACTTTCGCACCAGGGAAAACATAGACAGAGGCTTCGCTTGGCCCCAGTTTTTTTAATAAGGCAACTGCTGGCTTTGACAGTGGAATACGGTGCTCTTTTCCAGCCTTCATTCTAGACTTTGGAATCGTCCAGACCTCCTCTTCTAAGTCGAACTCGCCCCAAATCGCCTGTAAGGTTTCACTCGTCCGTGTGGCGGTCAGAATCGTCAATATCAGCGCCTGCGCACCAAACCCCTTGGCACTGAATAGCTTTGCCATAAACTCCGGCATGTCCTCATAAGGAAGCGCTGAGTGGTGCCGGACCTCTTTTACCTTGCTAGGTGATGGCAATAAATTAGAGAGATTCCCTCTCCACCTGGCTGGATTGTCTCCAGAGCGATGTTTCAGTGTAGTGGCGTAGTCCAAAATTAATTCGATTCTGTTTCGTACTCTATTGGCTGTCTCTGTCTTCCCAAACCAGATAGGTTGGAGGATTTCGAGAACGTGCTCGCCCTCGATTTGCTTGACCGGCATGTCACCGATAAATGGGGCAGCATAGGTTGCCAGCGTATTTTCCCACTGCTGTGCATGCTTGCTGCTTTTCCAGCCTGAGCGTTTCGCTGCGATGTACTCCTCGGAACACCGACTGAAAGTCATAAGTGAAGAGCCCTGCTCACGGTGCTCCGCTACGCCCTTCTCTTTGGACTTCCTTTTCTCCTCCAGGGGATCACTGCCAGCCTTAACCTGCAACTGGAAATTGTTCTTTGTCTTGCGCGCTTGAGACAATGTAATCGCGGGATAACCACCTAGACCCATGTTGCGGCGGCGCCCTGCCAACTGGTAACGATAGAGCCAAGATTTAGTGCCATTCGCCGCTACCTGAAGGTACAAACCCTTGCCATCGGCATGCGTACCTACCACTGACATTTTTTCAACTTGGTCTGCCGTAAAAGCCATTCCTCGAACCCTTTACCTACCACTTACCTATCACTTACCTACCACTTACCTACCACTTACCTACCACTTTATGGGTAACGGCCTAAAAGGTCAACGGGCATGTAGAAAAATATAAGTGAATATAATCCATATAGTTAGCGGTATTTAAGGGATTCTAGTATTACAAATCACTTAAAATCAATATATATTATGGCGGAAGAGGCAGGAGTCGAACCCACCAGGCACACAATCGGCACCTCACTGGTGTTGAAGACCAGGCGCCCCACCGGGGACATCGCTCTTCCGTATCAAGCTGAGCATTCTACCGCGCAAAGCGTTTCTCAGGTACATTTTCATCTATGATAACTCGGCTATCGCCGCGACGCTGGGTGTAGCGAAGGCCGTCGAAGTACTCTAGAAGATCGATGGCCAACTTGCGTCCCGAACCGATCTGGTTCTTGTACCCAATCACCGTAATCCCATCAGAAGTTTGCCCCAACTGTGCCACTATCTTTGCATGTGCCAGTAGGTGTTCAGGCATAGCGTAGCGGGCATCGGTAATTTTATGAAGCAGTTTAATTCGGCAAGCACTCGCAAGCGCGTCGTGGGCTTGCTGGGGATCTAACCCCGCTGCCGAGGCGAGATCGGTGACAGAGGGAATCATTAAGCCCTTCGTCAGAAGTATATCCCGCAGCGTACTCCAATGTGACTGCACCGTATCCGACAATATTGGCCTGTGATCCGCAGCCATAATAAGTCCGCCCACCAGAGCGAGCTTGCTGCTTTGTATGAGACTGCTCACTATCGCCTTAAACAGCACGCCACCCGACTCGCGGTCGCTGTGTTGCATAAACAGCACTTTCAACGCCTGCACAGTAATGCCTTTGCTCTGTGGGTTTTGCACATGCCAGGACTCCACTACGGATTGCAACAGCCCCCTGGCCTCAACCCAAGTTTCAATCGCAATCGCATATGCAACAGATCCCACATTGAAACGCTGCGCAGGGAGACAATCCAGCAGTCGGTCGATTTCCACTAGGGGCACGTTACAACTCTTAGCCAAAGACAGGGTATCGAATAGTGGGTAGTTACAGCCCAGCAATGCCTCTACCTTTGCATGGGCCGAGGGCAATGCCATGGCCGCCAGAAAATCCAAGCGGTGCTGCCGCGACTTGCCTACTTTGGGCGCAACCGGGTCGAGAATTACACCGCCTCCCAGCGTGATGGTTTCGCTGTCGTCGCGAATAAGAAAACGGTCACCTGTGCAGCAGGAGACTGCCTCTTCCATCATAAGCTGCACCAGAGTATTACCGCCCGGCTTTAATCGCCCGTGTTCTAGCACCTCGAGAAAATAGAGCTTGGCAGAAATTCGCTGTGTGCCGATGTGCAGCCGCACTGGGGTCAAATGCTTAAGGGAATATGGCGCCGTAGAGCTCAGTTCAAACTTGGCATCCACATGGTGACTACGATGAAAGCTGTCAGGTCTGACCAAGTAGCTACCTTTGGCAACGTCACTGGTGCCCGCAATATTTAGCGCACAACGATCTCCCGCCTGCCCGCTCGTGGTTTCACGATTTTGAACTCGCAAAGAACGCACTCGAACTCTTTCACCTCTGGGCAGCACCTCCAACTCATCACCCACTTTGACCTGGCCAGCAATAGCGGTGCCCGTTACCACAAGGCCCACACCCTTCATCGAAAAGGCCCGATCGACCGTAAGGCGAAAGTTGCCCGAGATGGCCCTGGCCTGGAATGTTAAGGCCTGCTCACTAAGCCATGTCAGTAGTTCAGTTACTCCTTCACCACTGTTATTACTCACCTGAAAAAATACCTGACTCTCAGGTAACTGCTGCTGCATCAATGCAACGACATCGTCGATACGCTGCGGTTCAACTCTGTCGATTTTAGTGATAACGACAATAAAATTTTTCACACCCAGCAACCGCATGACCTGCAGATGCTCGCGGGTTTGCGGCATGGGGCCATCGTCCGCGGCTACAACCAACATGCCCAGATCGATGCCGCCCACGCCTGCAATCATGGTGTTGATAAAACGGCTATGCCCAGGCACATCGATAAATCCGAGGGTAGTTTTTTCATTCACGGGGATGTAAGCAAAACCCAGGTCAATCGTAAGACCCCGGCGCTTTTCTTCTTCCAAGCGGTCTGTATCGACCCCGGTCAGGTGTTTTACCAGTGAGGTTTTGCCGTGATCCACATGACCGGCGGTGGCGACTAACAATTCAACAAAACTCCAAGGCGGGGCAATTGCTCAAGAAACTGCGGCTCATCTTCCAGGGTTCTTAAGTCAAAAATCAGCGCACCGTTACTCAATCGGCCGACAACCGGAAGGGGCAGCTCACGAAAAGCGGCGGCGAGTTGGCGCAAGGCGGCATCGCTTTGCGAGCTAGGCTGCATATAGAGGCAAGCGGTTGCAAGCGTTTCAACCGGCATGGCGCCGCTGCCAATTTGACTGAAGCCCGCGCGCACGGACACTTCATAATCGGGTGAGACCACCTGTGCCAATGGACTAATTAAACGCGTAGCCATCGCTTTGATATCGTCTATGGGGCGGGTTAATTGGCGCAAGCCGGGGAGATGCTGCGTCAGCGTGGAGGGGTTTAAGTAAAGGCGTAGCACCGCTTCCAGTGCCGCCAGCGTCATTTTATCCAGCCGCAGAGCGCGCTTGAGGGGGTTGTGTTTTATCTGCTCAATTAGGTCTCGCTTTCCCGCGATAATACCGGCCTGAGGGCCACCTAGCAGCTTGTCGCCGCTGAAGCTAACAAGGTCGGCGCCACTTTCAATGGCGTCGGCCACAGTGGGCTCATGAGGTAAACCCAAAGCGGGAAAATCTAGTAGATTGCCACTACCTAAATCAATGACAAAGGGTAAACCGCATTGCCGTGCAAGCGAGGCAATGTCTGCCTCTGCCACTACACTGGTGAACCCCTCAATACTGTAGTTACTGGCATGTACTTTCATTAGCAGCGCAGTATTTGCGTTGACTGCGCTGCGGTAATCTTTCAAGTGGGTGCGGTTTGTGGCGCCAACTTCTACCAGAGTACAACCCGAACGCTGCATCACTTCCGGTATACGAAACGAACCGCCTATTTCCACCAACTCCCCGCGCGAAACGGGTACTTCGCGCCCCAGCGCTAGTGTATTGAGAATTAACAGCACAGCGGCGGCATTGTTATTAACGGCTGTAGCAGCCTCGGCTCCAGTGAGCTTGCATACCAGACTTTCGATATGGCTCTCGCGGTCGCCCCGCTTACCCGTGCTCAGATCAAATTCTAGATTGCTGGTGTGACTGGCCGCAAGCACTGCAGCCTGCACCGCTTGAGGCGGCAAGCTGGCTCGCCCAAGATTAGTATGCAACACCGTGCCTGTGAGATTCAACACGGGTTTCAAACTCGGGCCATCGGCTAATTCAAGCTTGCCTGCCACGGCTGCGACTATGGCAGACCCATCCACCTCTACCAGGTCACCCCTTTTTAGCTGGTCACGCAAGTCGCTCAATTCACGCTGCAGCCCTCCCGACACTTGCGCATGCCCCCAGCGCGCCACTAGATGTGAGCAGCGCTGCAGCAGTGCATCAACTCCCGGCAACTTGCGAAGGAGATTATTGGCTGAGGATTGCGAATTGTCGTTCATCCCGTTATGGTGACCTGTGCCACTTGCAGATGCAAGGTAGCAGCTAATTAAACAGGCAATGGCTGAATGGAATCTTCCACTACATTTTTTGACTACAACGACAGCCCCTACTCTATTCGAGCAGGTCTGGTAAACGCGCACAAAGATTACTGGCAAACCCTCGCCAAGGCTGGCAGCTGGTTTAACGGAGCCCAGCGCGTTGCCATCGCCGAAGAGGTTCGTAACGCCCTACAGTGCCCCTTCTGCGCACAGCGTAAAACTGCCCTCTCTCCCTACGCACTGCAGGGCGAGCATTTAAAAGGCAATGTATTGAGCGATGACGTAGTAGACGCCGTTCACCGTGTGGTTACCGACCAGTCGCGTATTACCAAAAGTTATATAGAGGGTAACGTTCAAAAAGGCTTCAGCGAAGAGCAGTATGTGGAGCTGGTGGGCATTGCTGTCAATGTGCTTAGCATAGACGAATTTCATCGCGCTCTGGGGCTACAGAGCGAGCCACTGCCACAGCCTGTGGCTGGGGAGCCCGACCACTATCGTCCCGCTCATACCGAACACGACACCGGCTATGTTGCCATGATCTCGCCTGACGGCGCTGTGGGCCCTGAGTCTGACCTGTGGCCCGAGCAAACAGCCAATGTGTTGCGTGCCCTGAGCCTGGTACCCGACGCCGTGCGCAGTTGGATGAAAATTTCCAATGAGCATTACCTGTCCATGGAAGCCATGGGCAACTTCACCGGTCCCAATGGACGCTCTATCAATCGCATGCAAATTGAGTTGGTGGCAGGGAGGGTCTCGTCCATCAACGAATGCTTTTACTGAACTACCTCACATGCCTCGATGCTCAGTTTGAGTGCCGAACTTTCAGAAGCTACTGTTAATCTACAGATGATTAACGGTGACGACGACGCGACCGAAGGCGATGTTGCCCACGCCAAGGTTTTAATGCACTTTGCCGAGTCATTTGCCCGGCGCGATGACGCTGCACTGCACGAGGCACGCGCCGCATTGCTGGCAGAAGCCGGCCCGGAGATTTTGGTCGACGCAGCAGGTGTTGCCGCCAACTTTCAACGCATGGTACGAATAGCCGACAGCACTGGCATTCCGCTGGATGAGCGCAACGTTGCACTTAGCGCCGACGTGCGGAAGGAGCTTGACCTAGAGCGTTTCCCCTCTGCAATGAATACGCCAAAGGCCAACCTCAAAGTAAAACTATTGAGTCTGATCGCCCGCCCCATGGCCAAAATCATAATCAAAAAAATGGAAGCGCAAAGAAATAAATTAGAACAATAAAGCCGTTCTGGCTCGGCCCCACACTCTTGCTAACCCCGGCCCTGTTAACGAAAGCGCAACACAATCAGCGTTTCAAAGTGATATGTCGCAGGAAATAAATCCAGCAAAACGAGAGTGACAACCTCAAATTTTGAATTCAGACCGCGCAAGTCCCGGGCGAGGCTGGCGGGGTTACAACTAACATAAACTAGATATTTCGGTTTGGCCTTTTTCACCCATGCGTCGAGTTGGGAAAACCCGCGCCTCGGTGGATCAACTAGCAGAGTGTCGAATGCTGTTTTACCATGACGGCGGAAAAACAGCTTCAGTGCATCCTCATCAAACAGGTCGAGCTTAACGAAGTTCTCCGGGGGCTCACTCGAAGCAGTATCCCAGAAGCTATCAACCAGTATCCGCTCCCCTCCCGTCGCGGCAAACCCATTGGATAAATTCCCACTCCCTGAAAACAGGTCCAGTACACGACTCGCTCCAATCTCTGCCAATTGTGAGTCCACCCGCAGCTGTAACTCGCGGTTCATAGCGTTGTTTACCTGGGAAAACCCTCCGTGCGCATAGTCGCTGTTCCAACTCTCGGCGACAGCGCCATCCTTGAGATACAGCTCGCAGTGTCCGTGCCCAGGGTTTTTATCAGTCCAGGATTTGTCCTCATATAACTGATCAAATGCGAGCTGCAGCTTTTCATCAATGATTGTGCAGTGCGGTATTTCGACCACCTGATTGTTAACGGGGTCTACCATGCCAATATATTTGTGCCTATAGTGCAGCTGCACACGGTTGCGATACGACAGGCGCCTTGGGGCTGGCACAAGTTCTATTTGGTCCTCTCCTATGGCGAGCTGTGAAAGATGCCGTGTCAAGGCAGAACGCTTATAGCTCAACTCGCTGGCATAATCGGTATGTAGATAATGACATCCAGGACATTGAGAAAAATGCGGGCACTGGGGCTCACAGCGATTGTCAGCTGGGTTATCCAGGCTCGACAGTGTGGCGAACTGCACGCCCTTACTTTTCTTATACACCAACGCCTGACCGGTTTCACCAGGCAGTGTGCCGGCTATAAACGTGACTAGTTTACCGTCGCGGGAAACGCCCTGACCCATCGGGTCCACATGATCAATATTGAAATTGACGCGTCCGCCTTTATTTTTTACCGGCGTTCTTTTGCTCATGTTTTTTGACTCGATAGGCGGGTAATATATACCGGGCAGCTGACCACACATACTGTAGTCTGAGTGTACATACGGGCAGCAGCGCCCCAACAGCAATTGCTAGCAATAATCTTTGGTCCACATGGCAGCGCTCCACATTCAATGTTATTCAATACCTGCCTCTTCACGCGCCTGAAGTCGCTTTATTTCACTTTCGGCTGTCAATTTATAAGCGAGGTAATACTTATAGATATTGGCTACATACTGCACGGTCTCTGCACCCACATCTCTCGCGGCAATCACTTCCACGTTGTCAAACCAGACGTCGGGGTCATAGCCCATTTTTTCGGCCTTGGCGCGCAATTTAATCATGCGCGAAGGGCCTGCATTGTAGGCCCCAAGGGCAAGAAATGTCTGATTCGCACGGTGACTATCCATATCTGAAAAATAACGGTCGCGTAAAAAGCTCATATATTTCACACCAGCATGGATATTTGGATCGACTTCTGTGATGTTCTTAATACCTACACTGCGGCCCGCGGCAGTCGTAGGCAAAACTTGCATTATACCTATCGCACCGGCGCTGCTGCGCACACTTTGATCCAGCCTGGACTCTTGGTAGCCCTGTGCAGCGACCATCAGATAGTCCATACCATACTGTTCACCGTAGGTTTTAAAGATTTTTTCCAGCGTCTTGAAGCGTTGATAATGCTCTCCACCGAGGGCATTTGCAGCCCAGTCAAAGTCTCGCACATAACGGTTGACTAGCACGTTACCTATTAATGTGCCCTGACGGTGCTTGGTGGCAAACTTATTCAGCGCAGCCTCCAACTTAGGGCTGTTCTTACG
>Ga0308021_10001398_pt1 | contig 11033 bp, 5 predicted proteins | sample Neamet351_FD_201296 | JGI IMG/M metagenome (GOLD analysis project Ga0308021, IMG submission 201296) | Marine microbial communities from water near the shore, Antarctic Ocean - #351 | ecosystem: Environmental > Aquatic > Marine > Unclassified | place: Southern Ocean | collected 2014-10-02
GCTCCGCCCCCGGCTGGGGCTCTGCCTATCGCGGAGACCCCCCCTCTCTCCCTGCCCGACTCACCCTCTGCCTATCGTGCACACCCCAATGCCCGCCGCTCAGAACCTCTTCCGCATCGGTGGCGACGTTGCGCACCTGCTGTCGTTTGTGGTGCTGCTGCTTCGTCTGCGGGTGCACAAAAACGCGGCGGGCCTGTCGCTGAAGACGCAGGAGCTTTTTTTGCTCGCGTTTGTCGCGCGCTACCTCGATCTGTTCGTCAGCTTCGGATCGGTGTACAACACCATCATGAAGGTGATCTACATCGGATGCTCGGCGCTGATCGTGTACATGCTGCGCTGCCTCGAGCCGTGGAAGACAACCTACGACCGCAGCCAGGACAGCTTTCTCCACATCAAGTTCGCCGTCGCGCCGTGCGCTGTGCTGGCACTGCTGATCCACCAGGAGTTCTCCGTCCTCGAGGTGCTGTGGACGTTTTCGATCTACCTGGAGGCCGTGGCCATCGTGCCGCAGCTGATCGTGCTGGCCCGCACGCAGGACGTGGAGAACCTCACTTCCAACTACGTCTTCCTGCTGGGGCTTTACCGCGCGCTGTACCTCTTCAACTGGATCTACCGCGCAGCTACGGAGATGTATTACCACCACCAGTGGATCGTCTGGATCTCTGGATTGGTTCAGACGGCGCTTTACGTCGACTTCTTCTACTACTATGCGCTCAGCAAGTACCACAACACCAAGATGCAGCTGCCGGCTTGATAATGTGGAGGGGGCTGCGGGGTGTAAGAGGGGGGGTGGGTGATGCTGGATAGCGTAAGTATCAGTACCAGAGCCGGGGGAGAGAGCACTTTCCCCGCGAGCGCGAAGTGCACTGCGAATCTACCAGGCATCAGCAGTCGTCAGCAGTTCAACAGTCACCTGGAGCGTGGCGGCGTGCTGTATAATGTACCAATAATGCTTTGACGGCATGTTAGTTACTCGATGGGGGCGTGTGTATGTGGGAGAGGGCGACAATCACCTGCATCTGAGCTCCGCGTCTCGTTTTTTCGGAGTCAAACACGAGCTCGGCAACCCCGTCGTGCCGCTCGCGTTCATCTTTGGCCCGACGCGTCGTGCCTCGCCATGATCACGGCGAACCGGCAGCAGCTGGCCGTCTACAGCAAGCAGCGCGCGGTGCACATCCGGCAGCGCGAGGTAGAACTTTTCAGCGGCAACTTCGCGGTGCTGACGATGCAAGCCGCATTCTTGGCAACGATCTCGTTTATCAACCTGTTCATGCAGCCGGACACCATCGACCTCTCCATTGCCAACAGCTGCATCGCGCACTACTCCTCGTGCCTGCACCTCAAGGGCGACAACGGCAAGTGCTGCATATGCCACAATGCCAGCGCGCCGTGCTTTGCCCGCACCGGTCACAGTGGTGCGCCGCACGCGAGCCGCTTGCTGACACCAGCAGCGCCCGCCGGCGCGGGCACCGACTGTGTTGCCGCGGGGGGCATCTGTGAGGAGATCCACAAACCACCGAACCACTGGATGGAACTTCTGTTCTTTGCTTGCTCCACACTGTGCGCCTGCCTGTCGCTGTTCACTGTGGCCACCGCAACGTACGCGATGATCTACGGCCCGTCATTAGCGATCCACGGGCCAGAGGGCTCCATGACGCGCAGCATCAACGCGATGTATGTGACACGCACGGTCGTGCTGCGCGCGTTTTTCGGCGCGCTCTTCTTCGGCCTCTTGTCCATACCCTTCCTCGGATTCATGAAGTTGGACAAGCCAACTGCCACGCTCATGACGATCGTGACTGGCATCACCATGGCGGCGGTCGCAGTCAAGACAAAGCAGGTTCGGCGCAAGTTCAGTTTCGACACTGCACATTGCAGAACGTTTCTTGTGGGCAATAATTTTGACCCTGAGTCAAGGCGGACTGTTGGGTCGGCGGCGGAACAGCCGCCGACACCAGCAAAGCGAGCGCGACCGATAGCACCATGGAACGATCTTTGAGGTTCTCTCAAGCTGCTGATCACCATCGCCACCTGCTGCTGGATCGCACGCATACGCACCTCGTACATCGACAAGCACTTCGACAAGCGCGGCGGCGGGAGGGCTGCGGCAGAAGCGGGAGCGGAAGCGGAAGCGGCGGCGGCGGCCGCTGCCGGGGGGCGAAGCTGCTGCTGCGTTGGCGGCAGCGGCGGCGGCGGCGTTGGCGGCGGCGGCACCACCTGCTGCGGCAGAATAACCCGCGCATGCATACCCACCTGCTGCCTGCCGTGCGTCGCGATGCAGCTGGCGTGCCACGCCTGGCCAGGCTCTGGCCGCGGCCCCGTCAACCTGCGCGTGGAGCTGCCCGCGCTGTGCCCGCTGCCCGCAGTGGGCTCGGCACCCAATCCGCACCTGCAGCAACTGGAGCAGCAGCAGCAGCAGCAGCAGCAGCAGCAGCAGCAGCAGCAGCAGCAGCAGCAGGCCACAGAACAGCAACCGCCATCAGCAGGGTTGGCCACTCACGTGTGTGGTGTTCGCTTCACTCTTCACTGCACCTAATCTTACCTCCTCCCTTCTAACTTCTAACTTACTTCTAAAACTTCTAATCTTACGTATAAGCTCTTAGGACAGAGTCCTATGTCCTATCTTATTAATAATTAAAATAAGATTACAGAATATGCGTTACAGACTCTTGTACTCTCTGATGAGACTCAAACTGGGAAATACAGGAACCCTACCGTCTTCCCAAGCATCGTACGTGCTGATGCAGGCAGAACTTGTGAGCTTTCCACAAGCCCCTGGATTAACTGCTCGCACCCATCCTCGGTCAGCACCAGCCACTCAACCGCACTCTTGCTCGTCGCAGCAGTAGCACCAGCAGCGGTGGCAGCGGCCGTCTTCTGCTCGCACACCTCGAAGCAAACACGGCAAGCGGGAAGCTCAGCACCGTCCACCTTACTGCGCACGCGGCTGTGCCAGCTCATTATCTGCAGGTTCACATGGCTTGTCCTACCTGCTGGGTCAGGCTGTGCACCCACGCGAACCAAGCCTGCCACCTCCTCTTCCTCGCCCAGTGCCACAGAGAATTTAAAGCAGCCGCGAGCTTCTGCGGCGTGGCGCATTGCGCATGCAACGATTGTGGATGCGCTATAGCACGCAAGCACGTCCTTCGCCCCTTCGGCAGAAACAGCGCAAATGTCGTGCTTGTGCAGACAGTACCAGTTCTCGCGTTGTTGCGCAGCTGCCTCGGCCGACGGGGGCGACGACGGTTGCTCGCCCTGTCCACAGTCATGCGCGTCGTGGTGTGAGCTGTGGGAATGGGCGTGGGAGGAGCACGGCGCAGTCGTTGTGACTGCGCCTTCGTATGTTCCTACCACGGTCTCGCATCGCTCGCAGCGTGCCAGTTGGACCCCCCCGTCCTCGCCTGTCACTATCAGTCCATCGACATCGTCCACATGCAACAGCAAGTAGCTGCTGCCCACGAGGCACCGTGATTGGCGTGGCTTTAGCACCAGCGAGCCAGACCACAGCGGGTTAGAGCCGAGGTTGCATTCGTGGCAGACCCAAAACTCAGCGAGCTCTGCCCAGTGCTCGGAAGGCAGCGGCTTCGCGCTCTTCAGGGCGCCCGTGCGGGTGAGCTCCGCTTCACAGAAGCGGCAGCTTAGCGTGCTCAAGTTCGAGGGCTCCAGCTCAGCGCGCGTCGGAATCGGCAGCGAGTCGGAGTCTATGTCAGCACAGCCATCCGCAAGCTCAGCGGCTGTTCTTGGTGCAAGCGGTAGTCGCACCGAAATGTGGTCCGTCTGGATTGTCATCGCGCATTTAGATGACTCGACAGCACGCTCGAAAGTGAGGTCAAGGCAGTACTTTTGCTCGCCGCAGGTATACTGCAAGATAAGCTGGCGCGGTGACAGTTTGGTTGTAGGGGCCTCCACGGTCGCCGAGCCCGCTGTCATCGGCAATTTCACGAGCAGCTGGTAGCAGTTAATGTTCTTGTGCTGCTCGAGGACAAAGTCTGGGGTTGTGGCCTTGCTCATTGCCGAAGGCTCGCTGATGCCAGCCACCACAATGTCCGCCAACTCCAGCTTCCCCAGCACAGCGCCGCCGGCTGATACGTATTGGAAGACCTGGGCCGGAGCGCTTGCCGTTTTGACGAGCAAGCTCACCTCGCCCGTTGGCGCCCCCAGGTGCTCCTCCTCGACCCAGCACGAGTCCAAGAATTTGCCCAAGTCGTGTGCCTCGTCGGCGCGCCAAACACCAACCCAGTCCCCGTCGCTCACACAAGACGCACTCGAGTGACCTTCCAGCTGCACGCACACGCACACTCTCTGCTGCTGCGCCACGCCCGGCAGATATCCGCGGACACTCAGCTGGCATGTGCCGCGGCTGCTGCCCACGCATGCACCGGCCACCTCGCCTTGCTGAGCGCCGTCGTCGGCAGCGCTGTCTGCGTCCTCGCCCAGCTCGCTCCGAATGTTCTTCGCCACGGCGGTGAAATCGCGCACGCTCGCCCCCATGTCCAAGACCGGTTCTCCCAGAAGAACGTGGGCCCACGCACGACCGGCGCGAAACTTGGCGAGCTGCACGTGCAGCGACGTGCTGTCGCCTCGTGCGCGCGAGAGCCACCAGCAGCATTCGGTGGGTTTCACCGAGTGCGGAAAGCGGCCCTCGAGCAGCGGCTCCGCGCCAGCCAGCGCGAGGCTCATCGTGTCTGCGTTGATATCGCAGCTCACTTGTTCGCGCGCGTGCAACCCCCGTACGATCACCTCGATCGTGACTTCGTCATTCGTCTGCGACCAGCTGTACTCGGCGCTACCGCCGCCTGCCGCCCGCTGGACGATGCATTCGCCAGATTCCACTCCTTTTTGCTCCGCATAGCCCGCCAGCGCCTTCATGAAATGGCGCTGGTCGGCAACGCGCTCTTCCCGTGCGTCGCTGGCGGCAGATGCCTGTGCTTGTTCGGCGCTGAGCGCTTTGGCGGCCTCGAGCGCGGCTTGTTTGAGCCCAGGCAACGCGCCGTCGGCCACGACGCCGGAAGCGGCCTTGCGCGACAGCGCGGCGCCAGCTTCGCTGCGAGCGGTCTCCAGGTCGTCTTTGGCCCGGGAAAGCAACTTTTGCGCGCTGGACGTACTGCTGGCGAGTTGCTGCTGCTGCCGACGCATCGCTAACAGCTGCGCAAAGATCTGGAGCTGCTCGGCCGTCCCTGCAGGTGCCCGCCCGAGCACCGTCTGCGCGGCGAGGCGCGTGGCCTCGGCCATGGCAGCCGCTTCGCGCGTGTGCTTGCGGAGGCAGTACACGTATAGATCCTCGCCGTGCTCCCCCTCGCCGTAGCCGGTTGTGAGCGTCTCCACCGACAGGTTCTCGGCACCGCACCACTCCGAGAGCACGGGCGAGTAACGCAACGGCGGGATCGAAGACACGATCACATAGCAGCCCGTGCCGGGGCGCAGCACGCGCATCGCCTCGCGTCCGATCTTGTTGGCGCTGTCCACTGCCGCCTGATCGCAGCCAGCGAGCACGGCGTCCAGCGTGCCCTTGTCGACGACGCCGTCGAACGTCTCGCCGTCGAAGGCTAGCGCGGTGGCGTCCATGACGCTGTAGACGGTGCCGCCCTCCGTAGCGGCGCCGTGCTGCGGGTTGATATCGGCAACGCGGCCGTGGCGGTGGCACATGTCATCAATCACGCTGCTCGAGTTGTCGATGCTCACAACGCGGTGGTACCCGTCCGCGTGCATGTCTTCGGACAGCGTGGAGTTGCCGCAGCCGATCACCAGCAGCGCGCGCGCACTGCTCGGCGGCAGCCAGCGCCGCAGCAGGTGCTTGAACGCGCCGTACTCTACGTACCACTCAAACATGGACCCGGTCTCCGCCTCCGCTTCGTACCGCTGCTCCCAGTAGTCCTGGTCGCCGTACTGCGGCGCGGCGCCTGCGCTGGGCACCGGCTGCTGCTCCGGCGGCGCCGGCGCCCCGCTGGCGCCGTCGAGGCGCACCCGCGCGGACGTCACCACCTGCTGGGCACCTGTGGCTTCCTGCCCGGCGCTGTCAAAGGTGCGCCGCGCGCGCTCCACCTCGAGGCGCGAACTCTCAATCGCGGCCATCGCCTCCTGCATCTCGTGCTGCGCTGCCGCCAGCGCACCGGCGATACCGCCCGCGGCGCCGCTGCCGCTGGGGGCACCGCTGCCCTTGCTGCCCCCCGCAACGACCGATGCCTTGTTCTTCCGAGTCTTCTTCTTCTTCATGAGGCCTGATGAGATGACGCCAGGAAGCCTCTTTCCTGCTTTGGTTCACCACCGCACCCACCCAGCTTTGCTTTGATCGGATATCGACCAAAACCAACACTTTTCAAACCGGCGACGCGAACAGATTTCGGTGTTCGCGTCGGGATGGCGAAGCGCAAGAAGGGGGTGTCCGCCGAGGAGAAGCAGGTGCGCATTCTGAGCATCTTCAGCGAGTCGCAGTCCGTGTTCAACCTGAAGGAGGTGGAGAAGCTCGGCGCCAAGAAGGGCGTCGTGCAGCAAACGATCAAAGACATCAACCAGCTGCTCGTGGACGACGGCAAGGTGGACACCGACAAGATTGGCAGCGGAAACTTCTACTGGAGCTTTGCGAGCAAGCAGACGCAGTCGGTAAACGGCGAGCTCAGCAAGCTGACTGCCGACGCGGCTGGCAAAGAGGCGGAGCTGGCGACGGCGGCAGCGCGCAAAGCCGAGCTGTTGGAAACACGGCAGCCATCCGAGCAGCGCGATGCCGATGTGCAGAAACTGCGCGTTCTGAAGAAGCGCAAGCGCGACGTGCAGAATCGGCTCGACGAGCTGCGCGAGAACGATCCCGCGCTGCTGGACGAAATGCGCGAGCAGAACAAGATGCTTCTGGAGGGCGCGAACCGCTGGACCGACAACATCTTCTGCATCAAGGACCACGTCGTGAAGAAAAAGGGCTACATGGACAGCAAGGAGTTCGACAAGTGGTTCGAGCTGTCGAGCAATTTCGACTATCTGACCTAATCTTAGTGAGCAGTCGGAACAGGCGCGCACAAGCGCTGTGCGCTCTGCTGACTGCTGACAGCTGACAGCTGACAGCAGCTGCTGACTGCTGACAACACAGATGAGATTACAGAGAGATAATGCTGCCTGAATGCGTAGAGATAGAGACAGAGGGCGACTGAATAATTATAAATTGACAATGACACATTGACACACATGCACATGAGACAACAGAATACAGAATTGGAAGTCTTGGACTGCAGCTGCAGCACGACACGGCACTCTTGTACGATACGCTTGTGCGTTTTAAAAACGTGTTAGCTTCCACAGCCGCGCGGCGAGAGGTGGCCGCTGGACGTCGCGGGCGGCTGCGCGCGGTCGCGGCGGGGTGCAAGCGCAGCCTTGTTGCGCGCGTCGGTCGCGATGACCTTCGCGCGCTCGAAGGCGCGCCACGCCTCGCGGTGGTATGTGGGCGGCACGCCGTGGTCCGTGATCATCTTGTCGCTCTCGAACAGGCAGTGCGACACCAGCTTGTCCTCATGCAGCTCCTCCAGCTTTTCCGGCCGCTTGCTCTCCGGCTTGAGCAGCAGCTTCCCAAGCTTGCGCCGGCTCATCTCCTTGGAGGTGAGCAGCGAGTACCCCTCCTTCTTGTCGCGCCGGAAGCTGCCGACGTATGCCTGCCCCGTCTCGTGCATCAGCAGCAGCCCGTCGCCGTGCGCGTGCCCGTGCACCACCTCGCCAAAGTACTCGTCGCCGTTCGGGTAGACAACGTGCGCCATCGGCCCCTGCTTGTCGTCCGTCCAGTCGCCCTCGTAGCGCTTGCCGCTCGCGAGCGCGAGCACGCCAACTCCGTGCCTGATGTCCGCGTGCCACTCGCCGGCGTACGTGCGCAGCGTAGCATAGTAGTAGCGCCCCAGCCCCTCACGCAGCCCGGAGATGCTGCGCGCGCCCCAGTAGCCCTCGCCCTCAAACGCCGCGTGCAGGCAGTGGAACCAGTGGTACGCAATCGTGCCGTGTTTCGCGAGCGCGGCCTGCGCCGGGCCGAGGTGCAGCATGAGCTCGCAAACGTAGCCGTCGAAGGCCACGTGCACGAGCACATAGCGGTAGCCGCCCAGGTGGTTGGGGTCGAACAGGCAGTTCTTCATGCGCACCACAGAGCAGAGCTTGGCGGCCTGCGGGTGGCGCAGCAGGAAGAGCAGCGCTTTGCGCATGTCCTGCACGGTGTCGAAGATGACGTCGCAGCGGCACACGTCGCAGACCTTCGCCACGTCGCCCTCGTAGCGGTCGCGCGCCTTGTTGCGCAGCCGCAGCGGCTCCTTCAGCGACCACGACACCCCATAGCCGCGCGCCTTGCTCGCCAAGACGCAGGCCGTGCAGAACAGCGGCCCCAGGCACTTCCACGCGTGGTAGTAGCTCTCGTTGATCTCCACCACCGGCTGCCGCGCGGGCTTCGGGTGGCTGACCTTGGGCAGCACCACGCCCTTGCCGTCGGTGTCTGCCAGCATCTTGGTCGCCACCTGCGCGAACGCAGCCTCGTACGTCGCGACCTGCGCCGCCTGCGCTTGCAGGATGGGCGGGCGCAGTGCGTACCAGTCCGGATCGAACGGCACCTCCGCGCCCGCCGGCGTCGTCAGTGTGCCCCACTCGCGCGCATAGTCGCAGCTCACCTTGCCCAGCGGCACCCGCTCCCAGCTCTCCTCCTCGAGGTCCGCCACCTCCCACTTGCGCGCAGCCAGCCACTCGTCGCGGTGGCCTTCGCAGCAGAAGCTGAAGCTCGGCGCCAGCGCATCCGCGGCCACCTTGAAGCAGCCGTCGAGCATGCATGGAATGTACGCGCCGCGCTCGGCATGGTGCTCATCGAAGTGCGCCAGCCTCTCCTCGAGGTCCACCATCATCTGCGCAGTGCTGATGCCCATCTTCTTGCGCTCGCGGTCCTGCCCCTTGAGCATGGGGGTCTTCAGCCAGCTCATCACCGCCGCGCCCCATTGGCCCAAGAACGCCGGGAAGAGAGGGCCCTTGCGCTTGTCCGGCCCGTCCAGGTCCAGCAGGAACTTGACCGGCGGGAACTTCTGCACGCCCGTCGGCATTTGCTTGCCGGGCACGAGCACCGGAAGTTCCGCCATCGTTAGCGCAGAAGGTTAGCGCATTTCAGCGCTGGCGGCTGTGATAATCGATAAAATGTGTTGATTTTGAGCGCGAGCATAAAACCCTGTGCACCACCGCCATGACGACAACGTCCACTGCAGCGCAAGTAGCGGCCTCCTTGGTTGGCAGGCTTCCCGAGGGCTTCACGCCCAAGCTTTTCATCATCTGTGGCTCTGGCTTGGGCGGGCTCGCCGACACGATCGAGGAGCCCATCGCCATCAAGTACGGTGACATCGAGGGCTTTCCGAGTACGACGGTGGCCGGCCACAAGGGCGAGCTGGTCTTCGGCAAGCTCTCGGGCATGCAGGTCGTCTGCATGCGGGGGCGTTTCCACTCGTACGAGGGCCACGACATGCAGATGTGCACGTTCCCCGTGCGCGTGGGCGCGCACCTCGGCGTCGAGACGCTGGTCGTGACCAACGCCGCCGGCGGTCTGAACAGAAGCTTCAAGGTGGGTGATGTTATGGTCATGTCCGACCACCTCTTCATCCCGGGCATGGCCGGCCGCAACCCCCTCGTGGGGCTCAACGACCCGGGCCCCGACGGCAGCTGGCCGCGCTTCCCGCCCATGAGCGACGCGTACGACCCCGAGCTCGCGGAGCTGGCGTTTGCGTGCGGCGCCGCCGAGGGCCTGAGCGAGTTCATGCACCCCAAGGGCACGTACGCGATGGTGAGCGGCCCGAACTACGAGACTGCCGCCGAGTGCCGCTTCCTGCACGGTGCGGGCGCAGACGCCGTCGGCATGTCCACCGCGCCCGAGTGCATCGTCGCGCGCCACTGCGGCATGAAGGTGCTCGGCTTCTCCCTCATCACGAACGTCGCCGTGCTGCACCCCGGCGACGGCCCGCCCGCCAACCACGCGGAGGTTCTGGAGGCCACCGAAATGCGCGCGGCGCAGCTGCAGGGCCTTGTGCGGCGCATCGTGGGGTCGATCCACTCTGGCGTACCCCCGCCTGCGCCGGCGGCCGCCGCGGCGGGCGGCGAGGGCGGCGGGCTCCTCTGCGTCGGCTCGCTAAACGCCGATATCATCGTCGAGGTGGACCGCTTCCCGCAGCGCGGCGAGACGATTGGCTCGCGCAACCCCAACACGGGCTTTATGCTTCCGGGTGGCAAGGGCGCCAACCAGGCCGTCGCCGCCTCGCGCCTCAGCGCGGCGTCGGGCGGCGTGACGCGCTTCGCCTGCGTGTTCGGCAACGACGGCAACGCCACTGCGCTGCGCAAGGTGCTCGAAGAGAACAAGCTCGACCTGTCGCTCTGCTCCACGTGCGACAAGCCCTCGGGCCAGGCCTTCATCTTCCTCGAGGCTGACGGCTCCAACTCCATCATCATCGTGGGCGCCTCGAACCTCGCTTGGCCGCAGCAGCTCGACGCCGGCCTCGCCGCGGCGGTGGCGTCGGCTTCGGCCGTGATGCTGCAGCGCGAGATCCCGGACCACGTAAACGAGGCGGTGGCGCGCGCAGCGAAGGCTGCGGGTGTGCCCGTGATCCTGGACATGGGCGGGGTGGACGCGCCGCTGCCCGAGAGCCTGCTGCCGCTGCTCAGCCTCGTGTGCCCCAACGAGACCGAGCTGGCACGGCTCACCGCGGAAGGCAGCGCCGACGGCGTGGCCATGCCAACGGAGACGCAGGAACAGTGCGTGGCAGCGGCCAAGACTGTGCAGGCACGCGGCGTGTCGCAGGTGTTGGTGACGCGCGGCTCGCATGGCGCCGTCCTGTTGGGCGCGGACGGCTCAATCACCGCGCGGGCGGCGAACATGGTGGAGAAGGTGGTGGACACCACCGGCGCTGGCGACTGCTTCCGCGCCGCGTACGCCGTAGCGTTCACGGAGGGGCGCCCCACGGCCGAGTGCCTGGACTTCGCCGCCAAGGCTGCGGCGCTCTGCGTCGGACGGCTGGGCGCTATCCCCAGCATGCCAAACCGTAGCGAAATTG
>Ga0308021_10001401_pt1 | contig 11002 bp, 7 predicted proteins | sample Neamet351_FD_201296 | JGI IMG/M metagenome (GOLD analysis project Ga0308021, IMG submission 201296) | Marine microbial communities from water near the shore, Antarctic Ocean - #351 | ecosystem: Environmental > Aquatic > Marine > Unclassified | place: Southern Ocean | collected 2014-10-02
GCTCCGTTTACTATTTTGGCAATAGCACCTGAAGTTAAGATTAATGCTTTAATATAAAAGGTTAAAGGGGTACAATATGCAAAGATACGCAGATTGGCCTGATAGGCTTATTGATTTTATAGCTATTCGAGATAGTTCTCCTTTACAATGGGGGGCTACAGATTGTTCCTTATTCGCCAGTGATGCTATAAATGCAATGAACGGTTCCGACCCTGCATATTGGTTTAGGGGGAAATACACAACTAAAAAACAAGCGTTTAAATTATTAAAACAATTTGGTGGCGGTGGTCTCCCAGAAACAACAGAGAAAATTATGAAAGATATGCACTACCCAGAAATTTCCCCTGATGAAGCTAATTCCGGTGATTTAGTTTTAATTAATGTAGCAAATGTACACCCCGATGCTTTTGGTCTAACATCTGCAATTATGGCTAGTCCAGAAGTAGCTATCGCACAAGGTAAAGATGGTTTAGTATATGTAGATAACCCCGATATAGAAAGGGCATGGGCAATATGATGTCTCCTAAAAGTGTTTTAAATTGGCCTGTTGTTACAGGGTGTTTTAGAATTTCTGCTGGATGCAATAGTTGTCCGTCTTATTGGGAATACTTCGAAGAAGGCAAAGATTATACTCCTGTTGTTCACGAAGATATTTTACAAGACCCTTTAATGAACCCAGAGCCTTCTACTTATGAAGTTGCGTTTGGATCAGATCTTTTTCATAATGATGTATCGTTAGAATTCCAAAGAAAAGTTTTTGAGGTAATGAATAAAGCACATTGGCATTATTTTTCTGTAGGAACAAAGAGAATTGCCAGAACCGCTATGTTACATTTTAATTTTGAATGGACAGAAAATATACAGTTGACTGTAGGCATTGAATCAGGGGAATACGATTGGAGACTAGATATTCTAAAAGGGATACCAGCGAAAAAGAAGGCAGTATCAATCGTCCCCATCCTTGGGCCATTTGATAGTGACATAGATTTTACGGGTATAGATATAGTAGGGGTTGCCCCAGAGACTTGGGGATACAAACGCCCGCATAATCCTAAATGGATTGAACACATTAAACGCAGATGCTTGGAGCAGGAAATCACTGTTTCCGATAGCACTATTTTATATTCACACGAAGGTAATAAAACTCATGCTGTTAGACAAGTTTGATGTAGACGAATTATTTGAGAAAAAATGCGACTGTTTTGGGACGGCGGTAGCCGCCACTGTTGGAATGGCAGTACCGGCGGGAATGGCTACAGCAGCAAATCTGGCTTTGATCGGGACGCTTGTATCAGGGTATGGTATGCTCCAACAAGGACAAGCCGCAGGTTCACAAGCAGCTTTCCAAGCTGGTGTTGCCAATAACAATTCTATCATAGCTCAACAGCAAGCAACTCGGGCAAGACAACAAGCTAGAATTGATTCTCAAGACTATTCAAGAAACCAAAGTGACCTGATGGCATCTAGACGGGCGCTCCTTGGAACAACCGGCGGAGAAGCCGGAGCAGGTTCCGCTCTTGCTGTATCATCTGATTTTGCGGGAGAATCAAAATTAAATGCAATGAGAATAATGAATCAGGGGGATGTTAACGCAAATCGACTAGAACAGGAAGTTATGAATCAGAAATCACAAGCAGGATTATACGGTATGCAAGGGCGTCAAGCCGTTAAAAGTTCTTATTATAAAGCCGGTGGAAATCTATTCCAAACTGGAAGTAAAATTTGGGGAATGAAATAATGGTAATGCAACTACCCAGTAGAAAAGACAATAGAATAGGCAAAAACGTACAGAAAGCTCCTACTAGAGAACAAGTACAACGAGTCGGCCCTGCCAGCGACCCCGGTGCTAGAGGTGGGCCATCTAATATACCGTTAGGCGCATTTGGCGGTGGAGAAGGTTTAGAATCAGTGGGGAAAGCTATTGCAAATATAGGAACAACAGAATTAGAAAATCTCCATAACACAGAATTAAAAATGAAAGATGACTCAGAAAAAAATGCGGCGGCAAAATTATTGATTCTTGCAAAACGAGAATACGAAGAATTATCAAAATTCCCTTGGGATAAAGAATCTACACACGAAGATGGTATAGACGAAGAATTTACCGAAAAATGGCAAAAGACAGGGCAAAAATTTGAAGACCAAGGGAAGTCCTTTTCTTCATCTAATAAAGAAGCGTATACAAATAAACTATTAGAACTACAAATAAAAAATTCCGTTGTGGTTTCAGAAAATAAGTTCAACATACGGGATAAAGAAACCTTAGAACGGGTTAAAGGGAATGTTAGCGAATGGTATATAGCCCAAACAAGCCCAGATATAAAAACTGGGTTTAGCCGAATCCCCGATCCGTCTCTCCCTGAGAATCAGGAGGCTTTGAGAGAAAAGGTAAAAGAATTTGCAGGTGAGTTATCAGTAGAAAAACAAGAAACCTTCTACGATAATTTTCTTTTATTCATGTTTCAGAACAGGGTAAAATTTTTAGCTTCTGAAACATATCATGCCGCAGGTGGGTCATACAAAAACCCAAGCCAAGCTATAGCTATTTTAACTCAGAGAATGGCCCCGTACCTTAAAAAAGAATCATTAGAAAGTGTATTCAATACACTTAGAGATATAGACAAAACCGTTCGGGCATCGTCTTCAGAGGGGAAAAAAGCAGAACAAGAAATACTAGATAGAAAGGCTATGGGAACAGAATTAACAGCTTTATATGAACTATATAATGCACCCGATAATACAGACCAGAAGAAAATGAGTCTTAACAATTATCTTCGACGCCGTCAAGATATTTACACCGCATACGGTAAACCACTCGCTCCAATGGAGAAGGGACAGACATTCAACGAAGGCCAGACATATTTAAGTCCTGCAGGTGATATTAGTAAAACCGAAGGATCGCCTACTCCTGTACCAGAGGGGTCTATATTAGTACCCGGTGATAAGGCAACAGGAGACTTTAGAGACACTTCGGAAGAACCTACAGATACAGGGGCTATACCACCAAGTGATGATGAAACCTCTACGGAGTCTAACTTCCCCACGGGTACAATAACAAACCCAAAACCCAAAGAACCTCCAAAAGTAACTAGCCGTAAGACGGGTGAAGAACTGGGGTATACAGAATTTGAAGATCCGGTTACAGGAAAAACTCATCCCGTTGCTAAATGGATAACCGTTTCTGAAGCAAAAGAACAGGTAGGGGTGGAATTTAAACCAACAGAAGAATCTGTACGGGCTTTTACGTTAGCAGCTATGGGAATACGGGGTTCTTCTAAAGAGGGAATCCCGTCAATGCAAAAAGACCAGTTGGCCTTTTTTAAACTCATAACTAATAATATAGCAGATGAACTAGAAAAGGGAACTTACTCCAATACGCCAGAAGCCTATTATGCAGAGTTTGCCAAAATAGAAACTGCCAACCCCGAACTAATCCCTACAACGTACGATTTTGAGGACGCATTTGAAGCCCTCATGAAAGAAGAGAAGATGTTTTCTATCGCTTCTCCCGGCCTCGACGATGTAAAAAATATAATAGTAGAACTAGATGCCTCCGCTAAAAAAATTGATTTTAACCATGCAACCGGAGTATTTTCAGGCCTTACAAAAGGTTTTGGGAATTTATTTGGGTCGTTTTTTGAAAGCGCTGTTTCGCCAGAAGTAGTTATTGGAAGATTGCAATTAGGTTTAGTAGTTAGAGATTTTATTAGGTTGTTTATGTTAAGTAAACGATTTGCGGTAAAAGAGCAAGAATTTTTGAGAGATATTTATCCGGGGCCAAAGGCATTAAATTCACCTACTGCCGCAAGAGCGCTGATGATTGATTTAGATCGGGAATTAGATACTGCTTTAAATGCGTATAAAAACGAAATAAAGATGGATGTACTTAGTGTAGAAGACAAACAAAAAATAATGCAGGACGCAACAAGAATCGTTAGTATGAAAAAACGAATAGCAAGATTCAATCTTAAAGGTACTGGATTATTCGACAGACCAGAATCCGCAGCAGATATCGAACAATTAGGGCAGGATAACCCAGAAGTATTTAAGGAAATGTTTAAAGAAGATTCCATACTTGATAATTCGCTAGATATATTAGATGAAAATAAATTACTTCCGTCAGGGATGGAAGACCCTGTAGAAGAACCCACAGATAAAATATCCCAAAATGCAGAGGATTTAACTTTAGTTGATCTAAAAACAATGACTTTAGCAGAGGCAACTAGCACACTAGCCGCAATGCCAGTAGGAGAAATACTTCAAAGATGGGAAGGTACACCTCCGGAAATGAAACAAGAATTGGCCTTAGAACTTAGACAAGTCATAGGATTGGCTATGACAAGAATGACCGAAAGCAACCCGAAAAAAGCAAAAAAGAAAAAAGGAAAAAAATAGATGGCTACACTTCCGGGTAAAAAAATAGCAACACCAGAAGCGGATGCTGAAATAAGTTTAGAAATAAGCCCGCCTTCGCCTATCAGTAAAAAAGAGCCTAAAACAAGCGGAACTCCCTCACCCACACCTGCGCCTGTTAAAGAACCTAAAACAAGTGTAGCTCCTGTACCGGATATTAATAAAATACCAGAACAAGTTATTTCTGGGGGCGAACCCCCTGCAACAGCCAAACCACAAGAAACAGCCAAACCACAAGAAACTGCCGAACCACAAGCCCCTGCAAAACCACAAGAAACCGCCAAAGCTCAAGCTGAACGGTTATTTTTAAGACAGCAAAAACGGGATGACCTAAAAAAACGGCAAAAAGACCAAGCTCAACGACTCTACGAAAAAACGCAAAAGCAGTATTTTAATGATCTTGCAGAAGGGGTTGATTCTGTCTTTATAGATATTTTTGATTTCTTCCCAAATGCCGCTATTGAGATGATGGATTTATTAATAGCAGCAGATAGAGAGCAAAGGGGTTTATTTCCGGCTTCTTCACCGACTTTTGGGGTAGAAAGAGAAACCCTAGATTCTATTAAAAAGGTAATAAAATCTCCTTTTAGACAAGCTGCTGAAGGAGTGGGAATGTTAACCAAACCAGAAGATAGACCTCCTGTATTTGGATTAAAACCGGGGCAAAACCCACCTGTCTCAGAAGAATATAGATTTGGTAGGTGGGCAGCAGAAAATGCTATATTCACTATGATAATGCCTTATCTTAGTAAACTTCCGTACCCTAAAGGAAAAACCCAACCGTACGCAACAGAGCGAGGTTTCTCTCTAAAAGAAGCTGAGTTAACAAAAATGGAAAAAATAAGCAGGTTTTTTAGTGGCGCTGGAAAAGCTGCCTTAGAACCCGACCCGCTTAAACACAAGAATTTTTGGAACAAAGGAATGCAAACGGCGACTATTGAAATGGGATTTGCCGGATTTGGTGGCGGTTTAGGAGAAATGTATGCTAGAAGGAATTTTCCAGATTCTTTAGCGGTACAATTTGCTTTCCCAATGGTAGGAGCAAGCGTTCTTAGTGGTCTTCTTTATAGGTCTGTATGGGGCGGGCTAGTACATATGAAAGACACCGGAGTAAATAAGTATGGCAGTGTAGGAGCTATACAAAAAGCTAAAAAAAGAGTACAAGAAACAGTAGAAAATAGAGAACAAGCTCTACGAAATTTAAATGATTTAGATCAGTTTATTCCAGAAGTTATGGAGAAAATGACTTTATCGGAGCGGTCTATGGATCGAGGTATGGTCTCTCTTTATAAAGCTTTTATTAAAGAAGCTGCTGAACATTTAGAATTAGAAGATAATATTCGATGGAAACAGATACACGATATGTTAATGGAAATTGCTGTAACTCCACAATCTGTTGAAAATATTTCTTATTCGCAAGCTGCTATTAGAAAAGCCTTAACCGCCTTAAATGAAACAATGGATGTTCGTATATCAGCCACTAAAACAAAACTTCAAAAAAAACTTGCAGAAGCGGGAACAAAATTAACTGCTCAACAAGCAAATCAAATAGCAAAAACATTATTAACCCAAGAACAACAAATTTTTATAAAAACGGAAAGAGAATTATGGAATAGACTTCCAATGAGTACTTTATTCCCTACTGCTTCTATTCATACGGGGTTTGAAAATATTCTAAGAAGTATTAGGCCAGAATCGGGGAAAAATCTGTTAGATTTAACCGATTCAAGCACTGGGCGTGGCGGTGCTAAAGCTCTTTATGATTTTTTAGGAAGTATAAAATCCGTAACCCATACTAATGTAGTTACAGGAGAAAAAACCTTAACCAAGGTATTTGTTCCCGGGAGTTGGGGAGATAATATTGATCTGCGAGGGTTACAAGATTTAAAACAACGAATTGGATTAGAGATTAGAAAAGAAAGATCATTAGACGCTCCTAATAATTATAAAGTTTCTAAATTAATCGAATTAGATGAAGCATTTTTACACGCATTAGGTGGCCTAGAAAGAAAAGGAATATTTGGGCCGATGACCGCAGAGACAAATGCCTATTCACAAGCATTATTTTTTTCAAGGCAGTTTAAAATAAAATTTGGGCAAAAACATATTTATAGTTTATTTAAAACCGACAAACGAGGAAACGCTATTCCTGATGATCTTACTTTAATGAAAATTTTCCAAGGGACAGAAGCTGAAACCGGAGCTACTGTTGTAACTGAATTTATAAAAGCTTTGGAAAATATAAAACACCCTATAACGGATGATGTAATTTCTGGAACTCCCGGAATAGTTGAAGAATTACTCGGAGCTATGGAAAATCTTATAAAATATAGATTTTATACTCATGCCGTAGCGGGAAATGTTATAAATAAAACTAAAGCAGAAGCGTTTATGAAATCTAACAAACAATTGTTTGACAAATTTCCGGGGTTAAGAGACGATTTTAACGACGCTGTATCAGACAATAATATAGCTGGATTAAGAGAGTCAAGATACAATAAAGCTGGAAATCAGTTACAAGATGAAAAAACGTCTATAACTACAGTATACATAAAAAATTCCCCTGATAAAGCGTTTAACGATCTATTTGCAATTGCTGATAAAACACGATTCAATAAAGAACTAAATCGTCTTATTAGATTAACAGAAAAAGAATACACAGGAAAAGCCCGGGATGGGTTAGATGGGGCCTTTTTACAGTGGTTAATGAAAAAAGTTACCCACGAAAGCGTAGCGTCTTTAAACGGAAAATTTGTTTCTGGATTACAATTAAAACAGCTTTGGGAAACCCCTAATGTTCAACAAATAGCTAATAAACTGTTATCTAAGAAAAAACTAGGTATAATGAAAAAAGTTATAAGACATTATGAAGCGCAGGATATAGCTAGATTAACTCATGCGTCAAGAGGCGGTGTATTTAATGATGCTCCAAATAAAATGGTTGAAAGTTTTTTACGGGTTATGTTTTTAAGGGTTTCTCCGTTACCTTCTAGTGGTGGAGCGTCTATTGCTCAAGCACAATTAGTTTCAAATAGAGCGGCGGATATTATAAAATCTAACTACCGTGACCCTGTAATTAAGTACATGACTGATGCGTTTTTACATAATGGGGGAGATATGGAGCGTATGATGGTTTTATTTTCAGATATAAATGACCCAAGTAAAATACCTTATATTATGAAACAGATGAACGCATTCTTTGTCACATCCACCTATAATTTAGGGGAAAAAGCCTTGGAAGAAATGGAAGCAGAAGAAATAGAGAAAAAAGAAATTATGGAGCAACCTCAATGACACTAACAGCCACAACTAATAAAGTAGCATACGCCGGTAACGCTTCGACAACTTCTTTCGCCGTCACGTTTATCTACTGGGATGATACCGATGTCAGAGTAATAATGTCGAACGATACTACTGGTGTAGAAACTGTTTGGACAAGCGGAACCCAATATAACCTATCAGGGGGGTCTGGTGCTACGGGGACTTTAACAATTGATGTTAGCCCAACCGACTACACTCCGGCAACAGGGGAAACCCTTACGATAAAAAGTAATCTTCCGGACACACAGAGTACCTCTCTTCCCCTTGGCGGATCATTGCCTTCAACATCTATCGAAGAACGATTAGATAAATCTGTTCGTCTTTCGCAGCAATTAGCTGAAGAGCTAACAAGAGCCATTCAGTTTTCTGAAAGCTCCCCCGCAACGTCTACCTTAATTACAGAAACAGCTACCCAAAGGGCCGATAAGTTACTGGCTTTTAATGCTAGTGGAAACCTTACAGTTACACAAGAAATAGGAACTTATGTAGGAAATTGGGCAACTGCAACTGCTTACGTTGCAAGAGATATAATTAAAGATACTTCTAACAACAATATTTACTTGTGCATAACCGCACATACGTCTTCTGGATCACAACCAATTTCATCGAATACTGATGTAGCGAAATGGGCTTTACTGGTAGATGCCGCATCAGCGACAACTTCAGCGTCGGCAGCAGCAGCTAGTGCTACTACAGCAACGACTCAAGCCGGAATCGCAACCGCAAAAGCTGTTTTAACAGCTTCGGATGCAGTTGATACAGCCGCAGATTTGGTTGAAACAGCGGCTGATGTAATTGCGGCAGAGGCTGCAAAAAATTCAGCAGAAACAGCATACGATAATTTTGATGATCGGTATTTAGGGCAAAAGTCAAGTGATCCTTCAGTTGATAATGATGGTGCTAGTTTACTTACAGGAGCCTTATATTTCAATACGTCTAACAACGTAATGATGGTTTACACAGGATCTGCTTGGGTAAGAACTACTCCTACCAGTTCAGATCAAACAAATATAAATACATTGTCTGCTGCTGCTGTCATAACAGATATGTCAATACTAGGTACTGCTGCTATTGTAGCTGACATGGCGATACTAGGTACGTCAGACGTGGTTACAGATATGAACGTATTAGCTACGGCAGATGTCGTAACTGACATGAATGTATTAGCCACAGCCGATGTGGTGACAGACATGAATGTACTTGGTACGGCTGATGTGGTTAGTGATATGAATACCCTTGGCACGGCAGATGTTGTAACAGATATGAATGTCCTTGCTACAGGGGCCAATGTTACTGCTATGGGCTTATTGGGTAACTCTACCACTGTAACTAATATGGGGTTACTTGGGACTTCTGCTGTTGTTACTGATCTGGGAATTTTAGGAACTGCTGATGTTGTTAGTGACATGAACGTCCTAGCAACGGCAGATGTTGTCACGGATATGAATGTTCTTGGTACTGCTGATATTGTATCGGATATGAACACATTGGGTACGTCTGCTAATGTAGTATCGATGGCAAGTTGTGCAGCTAATCTGGCAAGTATTAATAGCTATGCAGATACATATACGATTTCTTCAACATCGCCCGGTTCTCCAAGTGAAGGTGACCTTTGGTACGATTCGTCTAACAACATATTAAAGGTACATAACGGATCGACCTTTGTGGCGGTTACTTCTGCAACGGCTGGTATAGCTAGTGTAGCAGACGATAGCACCCCACAATTAGGAGGAAATTTAGATTTACAAACCTATACGTTAAGCAATGTTTCATTGGCTAATGGGGGTTTTTACAGCAACCCTAATACGATTACTGCTGATGCGACAGTTACAACGGCAGCATTAAAGAATATGTTTTTGATGGGACAGATTACTGTTAATGATACTTACACATGGACAATCGCTGGTGACGGTGTATTGCAAATTATTTAAAAGGAGTAAATTATGGCTTCAACAATTGAAGTAGATCAAGTAAAACACTCCAGCGGTGTTGCATTTACATTACCTACCGCTGATGGTTCAGCAGGACAGATATTAAAAACGAATGGTAGTAGAGTATTAAGTTTTGTATCTGATACGGATACTGGTATTGCTTCTTTAGCCGCAGACGGTTCGCCCCAATTAGGTGGATTTTTAGATGCTAACGGTAACTATATCCAGCTACAAAAGGGTGGCGACATTGCTTCTGCATCACCTACAGTTATAGATACTGATGGTGATTATTTTATTTGTACTGGAACTACTGGCTTTAGTGCGATGACGGTAGACGCCGATAGACATTTCTTTTTAGAGTTTGCAGCGGTTTTAACTATGACTCATGGGGCAGGAACTCTTGATCTTCCCGGTGGTGCTAATATAACTACTGCTGCTGGTGATGTAGGTGCGTTTGTTTCCACAGCGTCTAATGTTGTAACTTGTGTTGGTTATTCTAAAGCTTCTGGCAAACCAATTGTTACCGATTTTGTTAATGCGGATATCAATGCTTCAGCAGCAATCGTTCAAAGTAAGCTTGTAGATATTGTTAACGCTGATATTGGTGCAGCAGCAGCAATAGACCAAAGTAAACTAGCTGGTCTTGATGCTACTCCAACTCCAGATCATACAATTAATGGCCCACAAACTAATGATGTACTTGCTGGATACACTACAGCTATCGGGGATTTAGTTTATCTTGATCCAAATGGTAGGTGGGAAGAAGCTGATGCGAATGGTACAAGTACTTCAATTAGTTTATTAGGAATTGCAATGGAAATAAAAAACGATGGAGAAGCTGTAAACGTAGCTCTCTCTGGTAGTTTTATCGTAGATGCTTCATGGAGTTTTGGTGTTGGTGTTCCACTTTACGTTCATACTACTGCTGGTGGGATTACAGCAACTAAACCTACAGGGTCAAGTGACGTTGTTAGGACAGTCGGATATGCATTAACGGCTACAACTATATTCTTTGCTCCTTCATCTGATTACGTGACACTAGCATAATGGGAACTATTTCAACGATTAACGGCATAGCCGAAGACAACATCGCAACACATAATGGTGGCACTGCTGCACTCTATACCTCTAAGAATGGTGATACTTGGCAACATTTTGTTGGCATGGTAGCTACAGGTGGAACAATCACTACAGATGGAGATTATAAAGTTCACCGTTTTGCTGGTGTTGGAAGCGGTACGTTTGAAATCACTACGTTGGGAAGTACTCCAACTGTTTGGGCGTTAATTGTTGCTGGTGGTGGTGGAGGTTCGGGTGATCTGGGTGGCGGTGGTGGG
>Ga0308021_10001402_pt1 | contig 11001 bp, 8 predicted proteins | sample Neamet351_FD_201296 | JGI IMG/M metagenome (GOLD analysis project Ga0308021, IMG submission 201296) | Marine microbial communities from water near the shore, Antarctic Ocean - #351 | ecosystem: Environmental > Aquatic > Marine > Unclassified | place: Southern Ocean | collected 2014-10-02
CTAACACTGCGGGTGCGCTTCTTATTGCTAACGGAACTAATTTTAACCCCACTACTATACCTTCTTTAGCTGAGATTAGTACCGCTGCAACTGAGGACACCTTTCTAGCTATAGATGCCTCTGGTGGGGGACTTAAAAAAATTACTAGAGGTACTATCATTGCTGGCACTGGTTCAAGTGGTGACTTATCTTCTGTTGTTGAAGATACTAGTCCTCAACTAGGCGGCAACCTAGACGTTAATGGTAAAGATATTGTTACAACTTCTAATGCTACTCTTGATTTAGCTCCTAATGGAACAGGTACAGTTGTTGTACGAGGTAATACTAACTCAGGTGCAATCGTATTTAACTGTGAAAGCAACAGCCACGGCCAGAAAGTATTTGGTCAACCTCACTCAGCTTCTGTAACTAATACTTTAATGCTCCCTGCCGGAGCCAACTCAACCTTAGTATCTCTTGTTTCTGTTGATACATTAACTAATAAAACTTTAACATCCCCTAAAATTAATGAAAATGTAGCAGTCACTTCGACGGCTACTGAAATAAATATTCTTGATGGAGTTACAAGTACCACTGCGGAGCTTAACATTCTTGATGGTGTTACAAGTACTGCGGCAGAACTTAACATTCTTGACGGTGCCACTGTTGTTGTAGCAGAAGTTAATTTCTTAGACTTAGGTAGTACCGCAGTCGGTACAGCAATAGCATCTAAAGCAGTTATCCTAGATTCTAATAAAGACTACACGGGTGTACGAAACCTAACAATCTCTGGAGAACTAGACGCAGCTACTTTAGACATTAGTGGAGCAATAGACGTTGCAGGTAATTCTGTTTTAGCTTCTGTTGATGTTACAGGTTTAGCTACAGCCGCTACCTTTGAACCAGACGGCGCTACTTCCGCTGGTGATAATGCCGCGATAGGTTACACCAGTGCAGAAGGACTTATTCTTACAGGTCAAGGTTCTACTAACGATGTAACTATTAAGAATGACGCTGACGCAGATGTTATTGAAATACCGACAGGCACTGTTAACGTCACTATGGCAGGTACTGTTACTGCGACAAGCACTATAGTAGCTAAATCGGGGATACACGTTAAGAACGGCTCTGCCGGAGCAGGTTTTGTTCAGTTCTTTGAGGACTCAGACAACGGCACGAACAAAGTTACTCTTGCTGGCCCTGCGTCTACCGCAGATATTACGTTAACTCTGCCGAGTTCAGCAGGCGTTAGCGGTCAGGCTCTGGTCACTAACGGCTCTGGCGTATTGTCGTTTGAAGCCGTAGGCGGCGGGAACGTAATAGACTTCGTGGCTAGTGGCACACTGCCCAACGGTAAGCCCGTTGTCTTAAAGTCTGATGGGACTATTGAAGTGGTGGCTTCGGGAGGCGCATCAACTGTCATTTCAGCAGGAAGTCCAACTGTATTTGAGTCAGCAGATAGCGAATGGAACTCAGTCACTAGGTTAACCGACACTACAGCTATAGTGACTTATAGGGATAACGGTAACTCTGGCTACGGTACTGCTTGTATCTTAACTGTGTCCGGTAGCTCTATTACATCGGGAACTCCCGTTGTGTTTGAGTCTGCATCCACATATTACATCTCAGTCATTAGGTTAACCGACACTAAGGCTTTAGTGGCTTACCAAGATCGTGGTAACTCTAGCTATGGTACTTCTGTTATCTTAACTATTTCTGGTACCTCTATTTCAGTAGGGACTCCAGTTGTGTTTGAGTCAGCAAGCACTGAATACATCTCAGCCGATATGTTGACCGCCACCAAAGCTATAGTGGTTTATAGAGATGCAAGTCCTACCTACGGTACTGCTTGTATCTTAACTGTTTCTGGTACCTCTATAACAGCAGTGACTCCAGTTGTGTTTGAGTCTGCTTCCGTATACTACCCCTCAGTCACTGCGCTTTCCGACACCAAAGCTATAGTGGCTTATTATGATGCTGCTAACGCTCAAAACAGACCATTTACTGCTGCTGTCTTAACTGTTTCTGGTACCTCTATCTCAGTAGGAACTCCCGCTAATGTTACGACAACAAGCGGAACTGGAGCGCATATTGCAATCACTACATTGAGTACTACTAAAGCTTTAATAGCTTTTCAGGATAATGGTAACAGTGGCTATGGTACTGCTGTTGTCGTAACTGTTTCTGGTACCTCTATCTCAGCAGGGACTCCACTTGTATTTGAGTCAGCAGATACCGAATACAGCTCGGCCGCTACGTTGACCGCCACTAAAGCTATGGTGGTTTATAGGGATAACGGTAACTCTAACTATGGTACTTCTGTTATCTTAGATGTTGATAATACCTCTATCACAAAAGGGACGGCAGTTGTGTTTGAAGCCGCCGCCTCAAGGTTTATCTCACTTACTGGGTTAACTCAATATAAAGCTTTAGTGGCTTATGAGGATAGTGCTAACTCTAAGTATGGTACTTCTCGTGTCTTAGATAATGTGGTAAATACAAATCTAACATCAACAAACTTTGTAGGTATGTCTACAGCGGCATACACCAACGGGCAGACAGCGTCTGTTGCTGTATTAGGGGGCATATCCAGCAATCAAACCTCGCTAACCATAGGCTCAACCTACTACGTAAAAATCGATGGGACACTGTCTACAACCGCAGACATTCCATCAGTAATCGCAGGTAAGGCGGTGTCAGCCACTACATTAATTTTGAAAGGTCTTTAAGCATGAAAACTATTACACTTAACTCTAACAACGTATCAGTCTATACTTTTGAGAATTCACATTCAGTTGTCTCAACTGCTGAAAACATCACTTGTCCGCACTTCATCATTGGTGACATGAACAGTAGCAACGCTACTATCCATACTGGCGCAACACCTCCAGCCGATTGGCAGGGTAACCGTTACACCTTTGATGGTACTACGTGGGCCGAAGTAGCGGGTTGGGAAGACCCAAAGGTCGCTGAGATTGCTCGATTGCAAGCCGAGATTGACGCTTTATCTGCTTAGTCCCATGATAAGTTTACTGGCAGAGATTAAAAGGCTCCAAAATGGCAACTGTTAAAGAAGCGTTATTAAAACTTGAAGCTCACGAAAGAGAATGCACAGTAAGATACACAAATATAGAAAAACGATTAGATGCGGGTAGCGACAGGTTTAAAAAATCTGAGTTAATGCTGTGGGGCATCTATCCTCTAATCATTGGGCTTTTTATTGTAGAGAGATTATAGATGGCTATCCTATCCAGTCTAATTGGCCCAATTTCAGGGCTTTTAGATAAGTTTATTGAAGATAAAGATCAGAAGAATGCTCTAGCGCACGAGATTTCTACAATGGCAGATAAGGCCGCTAGTGAAAACGCCTTGGCTCAATTAGAGATCGCTAAGATCGAAGCCGCAAATCCATCCCTGTTCGTTTCGGGATGGCGACCCGCAGTTGGGTGGTGCTGTTGTCTGGCGTTACTCTACAATACGATACTATCTCCTGTATTAAGCATCTGGCTATCTGTTCCAGAAGTTGACAGTTCGTTACTAACGCCAGTCCTAATGGGGATGTTGGGTATGGGAGCCATGAGAAGTTTTGAGAAGTCCAAAGGCGTTCAGAGAGAAAAGTAATGCTAGCTGAGATAGCAGCAGCTAATGCTGCATTTCAAGTCATTAAAGGAGCCTTGTCTAATGGCAAAGAGCTTTATGATGTTTCGGCTAAAGCCACGGAATATTTTGACAATAAGTCAGCCATTGTTAAGAAGGCTAAGAAGGGCGGAGGTAAAGAAGAACTCCAGTGCTTCATGGAGCTTGAAAAGATTAAAGAGCAGGAGGAATGGCTCAAAGAATATATGATCTATGCGGGACGAGCAGACATGTACAAGGACTGGCTACAATTTCAGTCCGAATGTAAACGAGCTAGGGATACAGCAGAACGTGTTCGCAAGCACAAGAGAGCAGTCAACATAGCACTTTTTTGGTCTGTATTATTATGGGGTACAGGCGGTTTAGTAATATTGCCTCTTGGCTTATATCTAGCGTTAAAATTATTTGGGGTTGTATGAAATACTTTAAAATAGAAGAGTTTAATTGCCAAGAAACGGGCGAAAACGCTATGGACATTGAGTTTCTTGAAACTTTAGAGCACCTACGTGAGGTGTGTAATTTCCCGTTTACCGTTACTAGTGGGTACAGGTCAAAAAGCCACAGTATAGAAAAAGCCAAACAAAATCCGGGAACTCATGCACGGGGTATTGCCGCAGACATTAAAGTCTCTGGAGGTGCAGAGCGTTTATCAATCGTAAAACATGCTTCAGCTTTAGGGATGTCCGTGGGGGTTGCAAAAACCTTCGTACATGTTGACACTCGTAAGACTCCAGCTATGTGCTGGTGCTACTAGGAAAGAATCATGCCCCTAAAAAAATTACAGTTAAAAGCAGGAGTTAACCGTGAAAACACTAGATACACTAGTGAAGGCGGTTGGTATGAAAGCGATAAGGTAAGGTTCAGGCAAGGTATGCCTGAGAAAATTGGTGGGTGGCAACGTATATCTACGGCTACTTTTCAAGGTGTTTGTCGTTCGCTACACTCGTGGGTAACTCTTGCCAATATAACTCTAACGAGTGTAGGTACAAATCTTAAATACTACCTAGAGAATGGCGGTGCTTATTACGACATAACGCCTATACGCGCTACTATTACGCTTACAAACCCGTTTACTACTGCTAGTGGCTCTACAACAGTAACTGTTACCGATGCTAACGGGGGGTATACTGATGGAGATTTTGTTACTTTTAGCAATGCCTCTGCATCTGGAGGGCTTACGTTAAATGGCGAGTTCCAGATAACATTTTCGACAGGTAATACTTATACTATTACCGCAGCTTCGGCGGCTAATTCCAATGCTACAGGTGGCGGTACAGTTACAGCTACATACCAAATTAACTCTGGAACCGCGTTAGAAGTCCCCCTAGTAGGTTGGAGTGCAGGTACGTGGGGCGAAAGTACGTGGGGTAATGGTGGAGCTAGTACAGAAAGCCTTCGTATATGGAGCCAAGGTAATTTTGGAGAGGATTTAATACTTGGTCACCGAGGCAGTCCTATATACTTCTGGGATGCTTCAGAAAACACCCCCTTAGATAATCCTGCTACCCTACTTAGCGCGGAGTCTGGGGCGTCAAATGTACCTACGGTACAGAATATAATACTTGTATCAGATATTAATAGATTTGTGTTTTGTTTTGGCGCTAACACGTTAGGCACTACTACTCAAGACCCCCTGCTAATTCGGTGGTCTGACCAAGAGAATGCTACTAACTGGACGCCTGCTGCAACTACTCAAGCGGGCGATATTAGGTTATCGCGGGGATCAGAAATAGTAGCGGCAGAGCAGACACGGCAAGAACTTTTAGTGTGGACTGACTCCTCTGTATACTCGCTACAGTATGTCGGGGCACCTGCGGTATGGGCAGCGCAGCTTGTGGGAGAGAACTCTTCTATAGTGTCTCAAAATAGCGTAGCTGTTGCAGATAACGTTGCCTACTGGTTTGGCAAAGATAAATTCTATACGTATGACGGGGGAGTAAAAGTGCTACCTTGTGACGTAAAACGATACGTATTTAGGGATATAAACAGAGATAATATAGAACAGATATTTGGTAGTACCAACGAAGGGTTTGATGAGATATGGTGGTTCTACCCGTCTTCTAATAGTAATACTAACGACAGATATGTTGTATACAACTACGTACAAAAAATATGGTACTACGGTAACCTAGCACGTACCGCTTGGATAGACTCTGGTATAGGAGATTTCCCCGTAGCCGCTACTAATAGCAATAACCTAGTACAACACGAAGTAGGGCTGGACGACGCCGAAACAGGCACCACAGTGCCAATAGTAGCCTCTATAACGTCTGCACAGTTTGATTTAGATGATGGGCATAAGTTTATGCTAGTGTCTCGTATGTTGCCTGATATAACCTTTGACGGGTCTACGGCAGATTCACCTGTTGTAACCATGTCCATGTCTGCCTTGCAAAACTCTGGCTCTGGGTTTAACGACCCTCTATCAGAAAGCGGAAACAGCGGTGGCTCCGTAGTTAGGACAGCTACCTCTCCCGTTGAACAATTTACGCAGCAGATATACTTGCGCGTGCGAGGTAGGCAGGTTAGCTTTAAAGTAGAGTCTACAGCTCAAGGAGTAACATGGCAGTTAGGCTCCCCTCGCGTTGATATGCGCCCAGATGGGAGAAGATAATGTCGGCAGATTTTACAGATTATGGGGTAGAGTTCCGCGCTCCTTTGTTACCTAGTCCTCCTGACGAGTATAATAAACTCGCGTTTGAGAAGTTTAATAACTCTCTACGTTTGTACTTTAATCAGGTAGACCAAGCCCTGAGAAATGATACACTTGTACTTCAATCTGAAGCTACTACTTGGTTTATGAGCTAATGTCTAATACATACATAAATGCAAAACTAGACCTAACTGCTACTAGTGTAACTACGTTGTATACCTGCGCAGCTTTGACTACGGGTATAGTTAAGTCTATGTTAGTATCTGAAGACACGGGTAACGCAGACACTATTACCGTGACAATAACTAATGGCAGTGCTGTGTACAGCCTGTTTAAAACAAAAGCTGTAGGTGCAAATACTACAGTAGAGTTATTGACCGCTCCGTTAGTAGTACAGGCGGGGGAGATATTAAAAGTAACCGCAGCTACTGCCAATAGACTGCATGTCGTAGCCAGCATCTTGGAGATTACGTAATATGGCTACTTACACACCTAAAGAATCTACGCCAGCCAAAGAGGAAGACTCATTTTACGCTGATTTTAATCTAGCTAGTTGGTACGCAAGAATATTAAAAGGAGATACTTTTGACGCTAACCTCCAAACCAAAAAAGATTATGCCTTTAGCAACTTTGATCCTAACCGTGGAGAACTAGCAGGGACAAATTCTGATGGTTGGGCTATGGATGAGTTGTTAGGTCTACCTTTTGTAGACCATATTAGGGAAGGTGGGATTAGTAATAGTATCTCACTCTCAAGTCCTTTTGAAGTAGATTACGATTACGGCTACGACAATCAAAACCTATACATGAAGCTACCAGAAACGGGTGGCAATAACAGCATGATTCAAGGGTTTTCTGACGAGGAACGTGCGCAATATCAAGATTTAATGGATCGTGGCAGGTTTATAGATTCTAGCGACGGTAATGCTGGGCCGGGCGAATACACGATGATCTGGATCGAAGACCCCCCAGAGCAAAGTTCTTGGTCACAGTTTTTAAGTAACCCAGCAGTAAACATAATGGCCGCAATAATTCCCGGCGGTGCGCAAGCTATAGCCGGGTTAAAAGCCGTGTCAGGCGAGACTATGCACGCAAGTGACTGGTTTGCTTTCGCTGGTGGGTACGATGTTGTAGGTCAAAAATTTGGAGAGTTCGCTGCTAATATGGGAGATGCAGCGAGTGCCGCTGTGGGTGGTAGTGAGTTTTTAGCTAAGGCGGTAACTGCCGGAACTAAGAATGCTATTGCTGCATTAATAACAGACCAAGACCCCCTAGAGGCGTTCTTAACAGGGGGCGCACAAGTAGCCGTTGGTAGAATACTGGGAGAGGTAAACGAGCTAACGGGTGGGGCATTAGATAGTTTAGAAGAAATAGGCGTATTTACTGACGACACTAGAGTATATGGCGACGACGGCAAAGTAATATCGGGGTCAGCATCTCAGTCGGTAGGTAAAATAGCTAGAAGCATGATACAAGAAGCCGTTGCTTCTCAGCTAGCTACGGGCGACATAAACGAAGCTCGTATGGCTCAGATAGTATCGTCAGCAGTAATTACTACAGATACACTAAAAGGTTTTGTAGGAGAAAAACTACCTTCTGGTGGCATACAGATGATTACTACTTCTCTCCAGAGTTCGCTAAACGCGGCTATATTAGGGGGAGATGTTTCTGATGCGTTCTTAAATAGTTTAGCCGCTCAACTTGAACGTTCTGTTAGGCAATCGCTAAACAACGGCACTTTTGGAGAAGATTTTGCAGAGTTTTGGGATAGAGCGAGTGGAAAATACGGCATATTAACTGAGCAAGCGTTAGTAGCAGATGGAGCTGCGACAGCCCGTGCAGAGGCAGCAAAAGAAGTAAATGAAGTAAATAATTTAATAAACGATGGCGCGGAAAAACTAACCGCCCTAAGTAAAACAGTTAATGACGCAAATGACGCTATGGGCGGCGGCTATGGGGCAGGCGCAACAATAGAAGAAATAGATGCTTATGAAGCTGCTCTAGCTGCATACGAAGACTATGAAGCTGAATTTACAGACACGCTAAATAATGATTACATCCCTAGGATTGATTCTGGAACTGAAACCTATAATAAAGCTACCGATGCCTACAATACCGCAGCGGACTTATACCAAAGCACCTATGATGGCTTGTCAGATGGAGGCGACGAGTACGACTCTGGTTTTGCTGATGCGTTGGCTAACATTAACGAAGCTACTGTAAACAACTTAAGCCCTGATTTTGATGCTGAGTTCTATGCCGAGCAGAACGGTATAACTAAAGAAGAGGCGTACAACCACTATCTAGCCAAAGGATTGTTTAGCAACCTACCTTCTAACCAGACTACTCTTACGGCACAGAACTCTGCGGCGGTAAATAGCGTAATAAATGCTGCCGCAAAAACAATAGGTTTAGATGCCTCTCAGTTAACTGACGCCCAAAGAAAAACTATAAGCGAAAAACTGACTACTATGGCTGGGTCGGGAAGCATATCAGACATACCCGAACAGAACGCTGTACAAGGCTTACTAAGCTCTATTAACAACCCCGATGGTACAGGCGAAGAGTTCTTTAAAGCTACACAAAATAATGACGGTAGCTGGGACTACGAGTATTCTTCTACTTCTAGTACGTTTGGTAAAGCTGAAGGAGTAACCAACGCAGATATACGCGATGGTAAGGCAGAATTAGTAATAGACTCTGACACAGGACAACGCGTTTGGACGAATGTACCTACGGAATCTCATTGGAATGAACATTTAGGAGACATAGTTCAGACCGACTCAGAGTCAGGCGAGCAATTCTACATGGATGCTGATGGCAACCGTATGAATCTTCTGGATATACCAGATGTAGATATGGATGCAGTAAACAATGCTAACCCTAACATAGGTGTTGGAAACGAAACCCTGCAAGATTTAGCAGAAAACGACCCTCAAGCCTTTACTGACGTAGTAAACGATAACAACCTTTCAGATACAAATACAGGGTCTACTGCCGCCAATTGGTTTCTACAGGCACTGGCAGACGGAGCTACCTACCTACAAGGTAATGAAGACACCCCGCCTGCTAGCGAAGCTGCTCAGAATGCGTACGCTAACGGTATACGAGCAACCGCAGGGATAATCGAAGCGTTTAATGGCTTTTCTATCGCGTTTGGTTCTGACCCTGCGGGTACCGCAGCGGGTAAGTTTGCTGCTGATATGGCTAAGATTGGAGAAGGCGCTAACACCGCTGGATACCAAGAAGCCGTTGGCGGTATGCGGGAGTTCCAAGCGGGGCTAGAGCGTAAAGACGACCCTAATACTCCTATAGTCTACGACGAAAACGGTGAGTATGTATCTGGAGACGAGAGTAAGAAGAGTCTTTGGGAAGGTGCTCAGGGTATATTTAAAACCGCAGGTAATCACCCCGCAGCATTCTTTGGAGAATACATATCCGTAGAGTTCATGCAGGAAGCAGCGCCGTTATTAGTGGGTAGTCTAGCTACTATACTAGCTAGGGGCGCGGCAAAAGGCTTAGGTGCTGGACTTACAAAGGAACTATCACAAGAAGCCGCACAAGCAATAGGTAGAAAAGCAGGTCTTACCGCTGCCGCAGCCACTGATGTAGCAGAAGCATGGGGAGGCACCGCAGGTGGTGCGTACGAGCAAGGCCACGCTACCTTTATGAAGATGGCGGGTAAAGAAGCAGACATATTAGAATTATCTGGCCCTGCTAGAGATGCTTTCTTAGCTGCGCAAGATATAAAAGCACGGGAGTATGCCCTAAATTTAGCTATTAATGCCGGTAACGTAGCCGGAGTCATGGTTGTAGGTTCTCTTGCCGTAGGTGGTATGGCGCTCGAAAAGCTGTTTATAAACGGAAAGCCTCCCGCAGAGTTTGGAGGGCTGTACAACGAAATAGCACGGCGGTTGTCAGAAGGCGCGACAATAACCATTAAAGAAGGCGTAACAGAATCCTTTGAAGAAGGCGCGGCTACTGCATACACGTCAGGACAGTTATCGTTAATAGACCCTGATATTGATGTAATGGGGGATGTTGGCGCTGCCGCTGCTATGGGAGCGTTGGTGGGGGGTACTGTATCTGGGGGCATATACAGCATATCGTCTACAGGTGACTTTGTATCCGACCTATTAATAAGTAATAACCCCGATGCGTTAGAGCTTCTAAACAACTCCGAAAACTACAGTCAAGAAGAATTACAGACCAAGCTAAACAATTTCTTGGGCGACCCACAAGTTGCCACCGATGCAATGAACTTCTTGTACGACGAGGTTTACACAAGCACTGCCGAAGCTGTTGATGCACTAGAAGCGCTAGGGCTACCTTACACACCTGAAGATGTTAACAACATTGTAGGCTCAACCTCCGATGCCGACTTAGATAATAAGTTAGCTTCGTACTGGGCAATGACCTATGGCAATAAGGATGATGGTAGTAATACTAATGTAGTTACTAACGATGATGGTTCTGTAACTACTACAAATGATGACGGCAGTTCTAGCACTGTAGATTCTGGCGGTAATTTAATTAGTTCTACTGACATTGACGGTGATACTACCACTATAGATGCTAATGGGGGTTCAACTACTACAGATGCTGACGGTAATTTAATTAGTTCTACTGACGGTAGCGGTAATACTACTACCTTTAATGCTGATGGTACTTCCAATGTTACTGACGTTAACGGTAATACTACTAACTATGATGCTGATGGTAATGTAGTCAAT
>Ga0308021_10001404_pt1 | contig 10998 bp, 3 predicted proteins | sample Neamet351_FD_201296 | JGI IMG/M metagenome (GOLD analysis project Ga0308021, IMG submission 201296) | Marine microbial communities from water near the shore, Antarctic Ocean - #351 | ecosystem: Environmental > Aquatic > Marine > Unclassified | place: Southern Ocean | collected 2014-10-02
CCAGAGCTGGGGGGCGCAAAACAACAGAAGACAACACCAGAAAATAAAAAAAAATTACAACAGTACACGGAAAAGTACAAAGAAACATGGCACATGGTCATGCGAGAACTGGCCGCTGGACGGAAAGAGTCGTGCTGGGCATGGTGGGCCTGGCCGACTCCACCCGCGGCCAGAGATGAAGGACAGTGGTCAACACGATCGCAGAAGTGGCAACTTCACCAACATGAAGCCCGTGCCATGCTGGCAGACACATTCCTCTGCGACTGTGTGGTCGAAATATTCGACCTCGTCAAACGCCAACTCCACAACGGCGCCGACACACGGGCTTTGGCAGGTGACGATTTACCACGGCTTTTGGCCTCATGCAGGATGTGGGAGTGGATAGTAGAGCACCCAGGACGCGACTGCGCGGCTGACCGCAAACTACAAAAGAAGTGGAACCAGCTGCTTGAGGCCTGCCGGGGCATCCGCAACCGACTCAAGCGACGCAAACGCGATACCATCACACCTCCCCACATGCCTCGCGCGTGGGAATTGATGGCGGAGACAATGGCGACTCGAGCCAGTCCGTCGAAGCACCTCTCACAGGTCGGGAGCCAGCTACTTCAGCAAGGCAACCGCCTCGATGGATGTGTAAACTATGCACAGCATACGTGGGCATCGGTGATTGCCTCGCTGCAAACGCTGGGACTCCACGGCGACGACGCAGGCCCGACGGCGCACTGGGACCCAACCCGTAATGCCGAAATTAATGACGCCATAGACCAAGAGTCGCATTTAAAGCCCGCCCACCGATACAGCAACTTTGTCTACTACACTGAACAACGACAACGGCAACAGCGCGTCGCCATGGGCGACGTAGTCGGAGCGGCCGACATGAAAATCGCTCCAGCCGCGGAACGCGTCATACCAGAGACATATTCGCTCGTGAATGACACTTTCAACATGGCAGGATCCAACCTCCAATTCAAGGCAGGAGTGGATACCTACGCCGGCGTCTGCGCGGTTCTAAGCGAGGAAGCAGCGATCAAAGGCAACCTCGACTTGAACCACGCAAATTGCGAAAGAGTGGGCCCCGTCCACGGTGTCACTGGAGACTCTCTCCACATCGTGTGCCGTTTCAACGGCCTACGCATTTACATCGACAAACGCGAACTCGTGCTCGACGTCTACATCGCACGCAACTTCAACTGTGCGTCCGTCGATCTACTCATCGGTGCCCAGACGCTCCGTCACTATGGCGCAGATATCAGCATGGGCCACGGCACGTGTATCCTGCCGAAACAACGTTTGGTGCTAGGCAGGGGACACGTCTCCGAAGTTGCGGCGTCGATCACGTCGTCGCAAATCGACCATCTCAAAGGCGTGCAAATCAACGACGACGAAGACACTGACCTCACCGCCCGGGTGCACGCCGCAATCACGCAATCGAATGAACACGCAAAATGCACGCAACTGGCCCAACGTAGCGCGGATCAATACAGCGCGTACTGCATGCACCAGCACGTCATTGGAGCGTTGGAACACACATTGCGGAGCACGCATGGAGACGACCAGGCGAAGTGGCCGCCTGCCACTGTGGCTTCCATCCACGCCGCTTCTCAGCGAGCCGATACGCTGTGGGACAGCTACATCGACACCGAGTCACATGCGTACGCGAAAAATTTTCATCAAAGTGATGACCACAATTCAAGCCCGTCGACATCCTGTCACGAGCTTTGCGGGGGTGGCGGAGGAGGCAGCATAGGCTATGCCTCTCCTATACCCAACGACGAGGCAATTGGGCAAATCAGTGGCCAGGCCGCTGTAAGCCGGCCACGTGGACCGGCGGTAGTTGGCATCCTCAGGAATGCAGATGAAGAGCCCGAACGAATACCCGTTCTAGCCGACGAATTACATGTATCCCAGGTGCCGATGAAGTACCATCCGGCCGAGGCGCCAGAGAATATGATTCCACCACGAGCACAGTGGGCCTTCAATGGAGAGCCAGTACAGCGCGTGCTGCACGAATACTTCAAGGAGAAGGCGAAATGGGCGAAAGAAGGGATTGACCCAGAAAGGAATCAGTCGTCCCCAGTCACTGCATTCAATTCCTGGCTACGAGATTGGCGGCAACCGTCCAGTTTCGACAAGCACTATCCACCTGGCTCAAAGCACTACTGGTGGGCACATGGAATGCATGCGGAACTGAAAAGGATCACTCAAGAGGAGTGGAAGGAAGCTCTGATGTATTCAGATCACAATCCCAACACGGAGTTGAGGCTGCGCCATCAGGACTACTTCTCAGCAACGGGGTTGAGCCAACGAAAGAATGGCGACTACAAGAGAGCCCACTTCGGGAGGCTAGACTCGGTTCCCAAATGTCTGTGCCAGCACCACCCTGAAAAGTGCACATGCGGTGACCCTAGCACTGACCTACTTAGGGCGAATGCCGCCGTCAGGCTGCCGGCAAAGAAGCCGATGGAGACAGCGGTGCCCCCACGGGCAGAAGTAGATCTAGACGACGACGACGACGCCGCCAGTGACATAGACGACGAACCCGATGAACCATCGGTAGAGACCATGTCCAAGGAGGTCCAGGACATCTTTCAAGCGAAAGCCGGCGCGCTATCAGAGGCAAATCAAGAGATCCTGAGCGACTACATTGTGGCATGGATCAACCACTCGAAAGCCACCCAGAGTAAGGCGGAGTGGAAGACACTCTGGGAGAGGTCAAAGAAGGAAGAATGTCTTCTGCAGCCTCCTGACGAGGTGTTCGAAGAGGCCAAGCTGGACTCCTATGAAGTGTACGCCACGGCGGACTTTCAGGACGAAGTGAAGCGGTTCGAAGAGAAGGACTGCGTCGCCGAACGGGCGCTGTTGGAGAACGACGCCGACACAGGGGGACGGCTAAGATGGAATGAGGCTGGCGAGTGCGTTTGTTATGTGAACATGGAAATACACAAAGGATGGATGGCTCGATCAACGCCACAAACACGGAGACGACAGGCGAAGGAGGCTGCGTTCGTCGCGGTAGTGGGCTCCAAGAGACCCAACAGGCTCGGGACCGACGTGTTTGCCCCGAAAGGCGGCAAGCCAAAGGTTAAAGCTGACGCCGACATCCTGCTGGAGCACGATGCGGAAGACCACAGTCTGGACGTCGTCCGCAACGCCTATTTCAAGTTCCTGAACCTGGACAAGGCCGGCACGACGTTCACGAATGCCTACACGTCAGACGATATCGATCCCAGCAACGCGATGAGGATTCCATGGGTGGAGCACTGGCGAGAGCGGTTGCGCAAGCGCACCCTGAGGCCGATAGGGCAAAATGCATTGAAGATCATCATCGAGAACCTGAAGGCATTCTCCGCAGCCGGGTGGATCGAACGGTATGTCGGTCCGGTGCCGCCTATAATATCTCCCATGGTGGTGGTGAAGAAGAAGCCACCACTCGGAGAAGACGGCCTGCCGGACCTCGCTGCGCCTCCGAAATACCGCCTGTGTATCGATGCGAAGGAACCGAATGCTATCACCATCCCTCCATCTGCCGCATCAGACTCTATTGAAGACGTGGTACACGGTATCAAGGTCATGGCCAAAGAATCGCTGAGGCAAATCAAGGCCAACGAGGCCGGTACCAGGAAGCTGGCAGACACCGAGGTCCCGATCGCCGGCCAACACGTTAACTGGCTGGATTCGTATGGTGATCGGCACCTAGACGCACCTCCAGAAGCCCCAGTACCCAAGGGCAACATGAAACGCGTCGAGGGCGACGAGCTACAGTTCGGTGAAGAATTGGAGGAACCCAAACGCATATGGGCAAGCCAGACAGACATTGTTAAAGCTTTCCATCGGCTGCTGACCTCGAGACAGGAGTCAAATCCAGGCAGTGGAGTGCCCGACATCGCCAAGACAGCCTTCGGTGGAGTGGGTTTGCCGATATTCGTGTGGCGAACAGGGGCGATGGGAAATTCCCTCACCGTACAAGAGTGGCAGCGCTTCTTGGTCCGAAAGTTACGCAAGTACCACGTGCTAAGCGAAGACATCCCAGGTGAAGAGGATGTACCGCTCGACCCGACGCCGATCGACTTGGGAGACGGCAGAGGTGCCGTGGACTCTCTCGCCGAGATTGACGGTCTTCCCGCGCCGAGCAGGTTCATCCGAACGTTCTGCGACGACCTGACCATGGTGGCCGCATCACGTTCCGAGGCTTTACGCCAATGGAAGATGCTCTGCATGATTGCACACCGTGAGCATCTCTGGCTCGACGGGGCAAAGACGATCCTGGGGAGCAATTTCATTTCGGTGCTCGGGTCAGTATGCAATCACCGGGTGGTTATGGCGGATCCAGGCCGAGTCTCGGACCTGAATGACATCCCTCCGCCGACACTCGAGAGGAAGTGGAGCCGGACGGCCGTCAAACGATTCCTAGGTGGCACGCTCTACTACGCTGCTTTCTGTACGAACATGTCCAGGAACGCGCGGCCGCTGCACCGACTGACACGAAACAAGGATGAAGACAAGATCGACATTCCAGCAAAGGACATCAGTAGCCACTGGACGATGCCGAGACATGACAACTTAAAAGACACGCACTGGATCACACTAACAGGGCGGGCGGTTAAGAAACTAGAGGGTGAGCTTTCCTGTCAAGAAGGTTTCGAGGCGATCAAGAGTGAGCTGATGGAGCTAGCTCTCCGATATCAGCCGGATCCAAGCAAGCCGTACATGTGCACAACAGATGCCTCGCTGTACGGTATCGGCATGAGTATCCACGTCCAGTGCGACGAGACAAAAGCTTGGCTGCCGGTCGTCATACAGTCTGAGACCCTCCACGACGCAGCCACTAGATGGAGTGCGAGCGAAAGGGAGTTCTACGCAGTGAAGCGTCTGTTCCAACGCAACCGCCGCATTTTATGGGGCTGTCAAGGGACGAGCGTGGTGGTACTCACAGACCACGCCGCCAACGCGGGCATCGAGAAGAAGCAAACCGTGAACAACTCCAAGATCAGCAATTGGCTGCTTGAGTTGCAGGAATTCCAGCCCTTTTCGATACTATATCGTGAGGGCACTTCGGGCGTAATGGGCCTGGCCGACCTGTGCAGCCGTTTGTTGGACGTGTCCAAGCCGGCTCTAGACCAAGACCCGGATTGGAGTTTCGTCAACCACCTTGAGAAGCTACCGCAGTGGAAGTGGATGTTCAAGAAGGTGGACGAGAGGATGGGCGCCGGCGATACGGTGTTTAGCATCGGGCAGCCGCATGAAATCCGATCAGACGAAGAAGAGGCAGAAGCGCGGCGCGCTGATGACCGACAAGCGTTGTTGGAGGATATGAAAACCGCCACGATGCCATCGTATGACGCGAATGAGCTACAGGCGCAATTCCAGGCGGTGGCTGCAGTGCAACAGTCAATGACGACGACGCAGACGGTTGATGAAGCCTCAGACGCCGCCAACGTGGCGTTGTCACTGACAGACCCGCAAGGCCGGGTGCTGCTTTTAAAAGACGCCGCGAACCCAGCGCCCGGCACCCAAGACTCGGGATGGAACCTGCCTGCATCAAAACGACAGTATACTAAAACGTCAAGCGAGGTCGCTCTGGCGTTGTTTCGGAGATACGGGAAGGCTTACGGCAGCGACTCCGAACGGTCGCTCACTAAATGGAAGACTGCTCGAAGTGGAATCCTGGGCGACGTAGACTACTACAACATCGATGTATCCCTAGAGAATCTTTCTGGGACGTCCCCACATAGCGAATTCCGTCTTCACATGACTGATAGCCAAGGTGACCCCAGGATACACATCTGCACGTGGTTCTCTTTGGACAACCTACCCAAGAGCCTGCCTGCAGACGAAGTCGGTGCATTGCAAGAGCACCCGAGGTGGCAGAAGTGGCCTGTCAAACCAGTGGCGCATGTGACCAAGGGCACCAAAGATGCAAAGGGATCCCTGAACGACGACGGCCTGTTCATCACGGCAGAGAACGATACACCGCAGAGGATAGAGAAGCTCCTCGTCAGGCTAGGGATCTGGAAGAAAGGCGATAACATGGCGAAGCAGCTTATCGACTGGAACCAGACGAGGCCTGATATCCTGCTGTGGAGGCAGGCCAACGCTAACAAGGAGGTGCCGCCTCGCATGACGCAGACGCAACGTTTCTCTCAAGGAATGCGTCTACGCGGAGACGGTCCCTGGAAGGGCTCCGATATTGGCCCGTCGAAAGAGCGACAGGAAAAGATGGCGGAGGAGGTAGCGAAGAGGATATCCAATGGCCGGCACGCCGGAGTGATACCGGACATTCAAGATGGCCATCCTGCTAGATTCGCGGCCGACCACGCTACTCCAAAACAATATCAAGAAAGTCAGTATGCAGAAATGTACGAGTATTGTGGGAAGAAACGATACGACCCCGAGAGTGAAGAAGAGGGTTTTCCCGCCTTCGAGAAGAAAGGCGGGGCTCCACGCCATCACGGTTTCTACTTTAGGCACGGAGATCTGCTATACCGGACTTGCACGAGGACAGGCAGGGCGCAGTTGGTGGTACCCGACTCGGATCACCAACAAGAACTGATACGGCGGGCCCACATTGGCGACCACGAATCACATTGTGGCGCAGGCAAGACGCTTTGGACGCTACAGCAGTATGTCTATTGGAAGGACATGGCTCGCGATGTCGGCAAATACTGCATCCAGTGTCTGCACTGCCAGAGGAACAACCACCGCCGCTGCCCAGAGCCGGGCTACCAGCAGCGGTGGGAAGAACCGCAGGAACCTGGCTACGTCCACGTGGACATGCTCACAGGCCTACCGCCCGATCGGTTCTCACAGAACGACGACGGATACGGCTATAACGCGGTGCTCGTAATGACGGACCGGTGGAGTGGATACACTGTGGCAGTGCCGACGACAACGACACTGGACTCATCTGGCTACGCCCACCTCATCTACGACGAGTGGGTAGTTCGCCACCACCGCGGGGTCCCGCGCATGTTCATCACGGACCGGGCACCCATCGCCACCGCAGAGTTCAATGACTGCTGGTGCACACTGATGGGAATCAAGCAGGCCATGACCACGGTTGCACGATCATCGAGGGCCAACGCAATGGCGGAGATAACGATCCAGATGTTGACGAGTGCGATACGGCACTGCGACCTCACGCAACAATCGTGGGTGAAACGGATCCTTCCGGCATGCGCCGTGCTGAACTCAACACCCAGGCATGCGACCAAGATGTCACCGATCGAGATGGAAACGGGGCGACGGCCGCGGACGGCGCTGGGCATGGCCTCAGAGTTCGACGCCGTCACTCCAGTAGAGAAAGACGTGAAGCAGCAGCTGTTGGATATACAACATGTGCAGCAGAGCTGTCACGAAGCAGTGCTGCGAGCTCGCGAAGCCGTAGCGAAACTCAAAGACAGTCGCAAGAACAACCCTCATTGGCTCCGCAATCTGCGGCCTGGGCACTTGGTCTTCGTTGAGGCAATCTCCATCGTGACGCCAGCTCGGCGAGCGGGCATTCTGACCGACAAAACATCGCCGAAGTACTACGGGCCGTATGCTGTGAAGAACATGCTCGGCTACAACACGGTTGAGCTCAAGAAAGGCGGGAAGAACGGCCTACCAGCGACGTCTAAGGTGTGGCCGCAGTTTCATTTCTCGAGACTGAGGCCGTTTTACGACAAGACGAGTGATATCAGCGCAGCTGATCGCAAACAGTGGACCGTAGCGACGACGGATTTGGTCGATCTACCTGAGCATCTCGAACCAGAAGAGTATGTGGTGGAATCAATCCAAGCTGAAAGGCTACGATACGGCAAAAACGAGTATCTCGTCAAGTGGAAAGGCTACGCGGTCCACGAAATGACCTGGGAGCCCGAGAAGAACTGCGAGAATGCAAAATCTGCGATCAAGAAGTTTCGAGAACGCCGCGATGCGCTCAAGGGATACGACCAATCGCAGCAAATGGACTTCGAGCACCTGATGGTAGTAGAAAAAGAGAATAATTGTGCAGCACAGATACTCAACGTCCACGACCGTGGGCAGAGACGGCGGCACATCGAGGAACGGAAGCAACTCCACCGATGGAAGGAGGGCGACCACCGAACGACGTATATCGCGATGGCTGAGACTCAGCCACTGCGCCCACCACGGGATCGGACCAGCGTGGACAACGTGCGCAGGGCGTTCGGATGTCTACCGCTGCGTTCTATAGACGCCAACCGCAATAACGCAGGCTTTAACCGCCCCACAGTCTGCGTCATAGCGGGATGATGCCAACGTTGAACATATGTAAAGCAGCGAGTGGTCACCAGAGATGGTGGCGAGCGCTTTCGCACCCATGACGTCGAAGATGGCATTCGACCCACACAAGAGTGGCACTGATTGGCAAGAGAAGTCAAATCATAGACACTGTGGGGAATGCTGCCGGCGGTTAAATGCGGGGATAGAGATATTAAACGTCCTCGCTCGAGGTCTACTTGGGCTCGGCACCTACGAGCACAGGGCATCGGCGAAGCTGCGGACACTAGAACGACTTTAGGCAACACAATCGGAGAAATAATATTAAGGAAAAGAGAATGGTACATAAAGAAGGAGACTGGACGGCATCACATCAGGCGATGGAGCCGACCGAGCGAAGTGAGGATTGGACGCGTGGTTAAAATAACCATTGGACCGGGAAACGCATGAAGAATCGCGTTGCAATTCTTGCGGGGGTAGTTTGGCACCAATATGCCAATCTAGTCTTTCTAATGTTTTACTTCTAAAAGACTAGAGGATCTGCATGGCAGGATCTACCGGTACATCTGATATACAGGTACAGCTGTCCGTGACAAGTGTACGCGCAGTACCGCTTTGCACAGCTGGATCCAGCAGCCAGGCCGCAGGTGAAAGTGGTGAACAGCACTGTCAACGGTATGCAGACATGCGGTACAAATTGATGACGTGGAATCCTGGATCCGACATCTTGACCCAACAGACAATTCGAGCAAGGAACAATTCTATAGGGCGTTCAGAACTAGGATCTTAGCGCGTAGTGCATGAATATGTAATTGGTAAGTGTACGAAAATACGAACAGGTTGATTACGTCCCTGATGATGATGTCCACCTAGAGGCATCACATAGCCCAAAGTGGTAAGCTCAGCGAAGAGTGCTCTCGGCGATGAGCGGCAACATGCCGCCCGAAGAAACATCGCCGGGAGTTTCGATCCCCGGTCCAACAACGGTCGAAACCACCACAGGGCCAGGATTGACTGTTTTACAGTCGAATCCGGCCGCTCGCTCAGCGAGAGCGACGACCTTCGGGTCGACAGCGGTCAACGAGGACTCGGCGAACATGCCGGAACTACCCGATCGACGACATTCCATCCGGGCGGAGGCCTTGGTTAACACCAAGGACCCCCGCGAGCTCACCGGAATTCGTCATCAACAAGATCCAGGACATGAACGACATCATCGAGATCGCGATGGCGCCCACACTCCGGCGACCCACCTCCTCGGGCGTGACGGCACTCAGCCGGCGCCGACTCCTCGACGGAATGTTTCCGAAGCCGGTGTTCCCGACGTACTTTTGAGGCCTGATCAGCCCCATTGCACGTCGAGTAACCGACTGACGTCACACCCCGAAATGGAACACAAAGAAAATCACCACCAGAAACTGGCCGATTGGGCGCCAGCCTCTGGCCCACAGGAGCACCCCGACGTCACCCCGGACGTCCCGGCGCCTCAAGTTCCCGCCGCCACCTTGGGTGGCAAACCTGAGACACAAGAAAGTAACGGTTTGGGCAACACAAGTACTCCGAAGGCACTCGGCAAAGTCGAATTTGAATTTCCGGCGGCGGCGGCGCCGCCTGCTACTACCGACGAGCACCTTCAAGAGCACCTCAGTCGCCCATCTGACGGCTCTGGGCTCGACGAAGACCACTCAGTTTCCCTCCAAACGGGGCTTGACAACGGAGAAGTAACGGTTTTAGGCAACGGAGACATCGAAGACCCTCCTCCGACGTTCGAAGAAGGCCGCCAGGGCGACGGCCATACGGCCGCCTACGTTGTTGCGCCCGGAGCAACCTCGAATTTGGCTGAGGACGCCGAAAAAATCGATTTTGGCAACGACGGCGACGTTACACGCCCGATTGGGAACGCCGTCAAAGAAAGTAACGGTTCGGGAAACCGGGACGACCGCGGCGACGACCCAGCCGATTGTAATGGCGAGCTTCTGGCACAGAAAAACGCCTCCCGTGATGAGCTCTCTCGCGTTTCAAATACGATTTCGGCCTCGACATGCGTTCCAATCGTGTCCGCTTCGGTAACTACGGCCGACGAGCACCTCCTGGAGCTTCAGGACGACGTCACCGGCAATCCTGGCGGTTCTGGCCTCCCGGAAGGCACTACATCACCCACATCACCAACATCGCCATCTCGGCCAACATCTGAGGCGGGAATGGAGGACGTTTCTGCGCCACCTACGCCAAATTCGGCGGTCTCCCAAGTGTCAACATGCGGGCAATCAGACACGTTGGGCCCGGCAACTCTTTCGGCACTCTCGATGGCATCAGACGGCCCATTGGCGTCCACGCCAGCGGCTGTGACGCCAGCAAAGCCTGGCGAGGCGAATATGACCATCGACCTCACGAGTCCAGAAGAGCAAATTGATGGCAACGGCGGCGCACGGGTGGAAATCCCGCTTACCGCCACACCAGAAACCGACGAGACCATCACTACGGCATCACCCGGGGACTGCACAAGCGACGGCAGCCTATCGGAGTTCGCCACACCGTCGGAGTTCACCACACCCACGGAGGCTACGCCGACGAGGTCGCGCCGAACTCTACGTCAAGACCGGGTGGGCGAAGCGGTCACACGGCCGCCTTTCGCACAAAGGCTGGTGGCACAAGTGCCCCATTTCGACCTCATCGGCGATCGGCAGTGGCTTTTCCGCCCGACGACGTCGGTGCCCTACGGCATGGAAGTTGTCGTACGCTTTCAACGCAGCGGCGGCATAGACAACTACACGGCCA
>Ga0308021_10001405_pt1 | contig 10997 bp, 12 predicted proteins | sample Neamet351_FD_201296 | JGI IMG/M metagenome (GOLD analysis project Ga0308021, IMG submission 201296) | Marine microbial communities from water near the shore, Antarctic Ocean - #351 | ecosystem: Environmental > Aquatic > Marine > Unclassified | place: Southern Ocean | collected 2014-10-02
TTGACTGTATATCCTTCTGGGAGCATTCCCATGTTCTTTATCGCGTTTAGATCATTGTCTGAAGTGCCAACACGCAATGTTGATTCCAACAAACGATCCGCAATAAATTGCAGTTGTGGTGGAATAATCATCTTAGTGCCACGAAGAGCAATGATCATGTTACGCTCATCCACAAAGGTTGAGATGTCAATAAGAGCATTTTCCAACGAAGTTTCGTTGAGGTCTGCTGCTGTTGACGGCTCATTGCGGAAAGTACCACCACCCGCAAGTGGGTGAGCAGTAGAGCAAAGTTCTACGCCATCGCCGCCAGTAAAGCTAGAGTTGAACGCATTGTTCAATACTGCGGCAGCTTTTACTTGCTTTGTGTGGGCCATAGAACGGGCCAGTGCTTTAGTGTAACGCGCTCCAAGACGATCATAGAGATTGTCTTCGATTGCTTCCTCAGTAAGTGCGAATGCAAGCGCTACAGTCTCGTGTGAATAACGAGCAGTGTAGGCTTCATTTGCGTTATCAAAAGAAACGCCTGCACCTTCGGATTTTGTGGGAGCATTCCCAAATCCGACGAGCATAACTTCTTCTTCAAAAGCACGATCTGAAGTTTCTGTGTCAAAGATTTCAGCATGTTCGCCTTCGTAACGATCATACTCCATACCAAACAGGGCGTTGAGGCCCGGTTCTAGCTCTTTAACTAGTTGTGAACGTGAAATAGCCATGATTCAATCTCCCTATGCTAACCCAGCGCCTTTGACGCCGAATATATGGTTTTGAATGACTACTTTTACATTCGTATTTGCTGATGCCACATCACTGTTTTCAGGGTCTTCAGAAATATCAATAGCCTTGAGGGAAAGCGTAGTTGCAGTTCCTCCATCAGTTACTTTTAATTCAGAGCCTGAAACACCAGTAGTTGTACTACCAGCAGTTGTGTAAACAACGTCGAAATTACCAAACAAGTCAGCAACTGGAAATGCTGCATCTGCTTGCACTTCAAAAACAACCATAGGGTCATCAATGATGAAGGCAATAAGATCAGAAGCATTAGTGCTTGCAGGGTAAAAATTAGAGAACTTTTGTTCTCCTGTTGTGGGGTCAGTAAATTGACACCCGTTAAATACGCCAACAATAGGTACAGTCCCGCCATCGGCGTGAATTTCCACTGTTCCACCAGTTACTTGCATAACCATGTCACCTTGGAAAATAGCTGTTCCGTAGTTTGCGGCGATTCTGTATCGGTTTTGCCCACCAGTATAGGGAGTTCCCCCTACACGACCAATGGGGCGTAAGCCGAAGGCAGCGTCTTGATTCGCCATCTTTACTCTCCTTCAGAGTTTCCGCGTCCTTTTTGTCCAAAAGAAACGGATGATTTACGTTGTGCGGCAGACTTTGGCATGGCTGGGTTGTTTTCACGCATCCAGTCACGATCTACTGCGTCCATTTGATTCTGTGCTACACCTTGATAGTGTGCATTCCGCTGCTCGGCCAATTCAACAGGGATGCGAGCGAGAACAAGTCCACCAACACCAATGGTGCCAGCGTTGCGTCCCTCATCTACTATTGGTCCAACATAATCGGGATATTCCTCAGCGCGAACGAGGTCCCAGCCTTCTTGCCGTTTTTTATGTACGTTAGTCTTATCATCGTATTCCATTACGGATTCACGAATCCAACGGTGTTTAAAACCGATTGGTGGTTCCGGGGCTTCTAAAGCAGAACCCGGACGCCATTGTTGTGGGCGCTGTGCGCTCTCCCGCGTACCTGAGTCGCGTGATGTCCTATCTGCCATTTTATTCACTCCGTCTATTATCTAGTTTAGCTACTTCTCGCGCATACTTATCGAGTGGTATTCTCATTTTCTTCGCAAACGCAACTTGACCCGGCGATAATTCTACCGATTTCTTCCGCCCTGATTTTACTGACCGTCCGTTTCCAGACGCGGGAGCAACAGTCTGAGCGTTGGACCGTTTCTCCTTAAACTTTTGAGGCATTTCCTTACGCATACGCGAGTCGATTTCTTTATAGTAATCGTCTGACGTAGGATCGTAGTCCTCTTCCAAAACTAGAGTTTCGTGAATAGCTTGAGCAGTTCGCGTCATAATGCGATCATTTCCAAACCAGCTATTCTTGTCTAACCAACCATCTAGTTTTTTATCACGAGCGGGAGCCGCTTGTTGCTGCTGAGGCTGCTGAGGAGCCTGAGCTTGCTGTTCTTGTTGCGCTTTCTGCTGTTGGCCTTGACGTTCAATCTGACTCTTTTGAGAGCGAACTTTGTCTTTGGCTACAGCAATCTGAGCAAGAGCTTGTTGAGCTTTAGCTGCACGATCATAATCGCCAGCTTCACTTGCTTCTGCGTAAGCACGAGTTGCTTGGGCTTCTTGAGCCTTCAAGCGACCTTCGGCTTCTGAGTTGTACCCTGCACTAACTTGTTGCAGGCGAGTCTTCATAGACTCATTTTCTTTTTGAATTTTGTCAGCGTACTGATACGCAGCTTGAGCTTCCTCGGATGCTTGCTTACGTTTCGCTGTCAGTTGATTAATCCTGCGCTGAACGGATTCGCTATAATTTTCTAGCTCATCGTCCCCGGATGATTTACTACGAACATTTGTTCGGCTTTCATCACCGTCGTCGTCAGAAGAATCAGTATCATCTACTTGATCCTCTTCAACTTCAACGGAAGTACCGTTTTCAAATTCGTCGTCATCACGAATATCTTCAGACATAGCCATTTTCCTTGCTCTCCATTAACTTATACATACGAAATGTCTTTAGGGTCAAGGATTGTCGAGATAATATTATCGTCATTTATAATACGAACCTCAAGTCCTTCCACTTTGAACCTATTTCCACTATATCTTCCTATAAGAACCCAATCTTTCTCATTACACCAAGGACCACTTGGGAACTTCTGGGTGTCGCTGTATGCGTCTGGTCCTAGCTTAACAACGTAGGCCGCAACAGTGGCGAAAGATTCACGCTCGCGAACTGAATCAGGAACGATAATTCCGCCCTTTGTTTTCTCGCTAGGATAATAAGGAATGATGAGGACGCGGTAGCCTGTAGGCTGTGGCAGTCTCTCTAAAGATGATTGCTTTATTTCTGAAGGATCATCTGCGTTTTTGTTCTTGGCACCTTTACCAAAGGCATTTTCTAATGGTTTGGGAATCTCTGAAGATTCTCCCGTGACATTTCCCGCTGCTCTTGCAACGTGTTCTGGCACAAATAACTTTTTAGTCATCCGCGTACTCTATACCTTTCATCGCGACTTTGAGTTCTTCCTCAACGTAGGCCATGCCGCGTATTTCGCCCACTAAATACCGATACTCCTCAAAGGTTTGTATCGAACCGTCCGCAAGCCTGTCTTTTAGACGGGCATCGCGCTCACGAATGCTCTTATATAGATATTCTGCTAAGTGTAGTGCATCCATACCGCATATAGTATGAGATTATGCGGGAGATACAAGTAGAAATACCAAGAAATCAGAAAATACCTTGGAATCTCTGGGGCCTTGCAATACTGCTGAACCTACTTAGATTTTTTGACTTTTGTTTTTTTATTTTTGGCAGGATTTGCAACTGGCTTTTTAGTCCACGCTTCGTTTTCTGGTGTGGCTGGGTCATCTGCAATAAAGTGTCCGTTTTCATCTCGCGCCCTCACTTCTTCAACAACAACTTCTACTTGAACAACAGGTTCTGCTATGAAAGTTCCACGCTTTGCTGCACGAATTTGTTCAACCATTTTATCTCTTACTGATCCCATTTTATTGATTCCTTGTGTTAGAGTTTAGAGCCGCAATGTCTCTCTGTGTTTGAATGCGGTTTTCTGCAATTCTAGTCTTATCTGCTAATGCAGCCTCAGAAACATCAATACGTTGCTGCGCGGTAAGAACATCATTCTGTTCTCTTTCACGAGCAAACTCTTGCTTTGCTTCAAACTCAGCTTCTTTGCGCTGTAAGTCAGCAGCCTTCAACTGAAGTTCTTGGTTCCTGATGTCCACAAGTGGATCAGACTGCTCAGGTGGAGTAACCGCCTGTACAAGCTCTTCTGTAAGATCAGCAATAATTTGTGCTGCAAGGGAATCAATCTGTGGCTTAAACTGCGCCATAGGATCAGCAGGAGGTTGTTGACCTTGCTGTCCACCCATCTGCCCTTGTTGTTGCATCATTTGAGATTGCTGTTGCATCATCTGCATTTGCTCTGGTGGAATCTGAGACATAACTTCCTGTTGCGCCTGAGCCTCGGCAAGTAAGCCTATGTGCTCCTGTATGTGGCCCTGTAGTGCCATGATAGCATTCGGGTTCAGTTGCATGGCTGGAGTAGACATAACTGCCATGTGAGCCTCTATGTGAGCCTCGTGGTCTTGCTCTGGGAATGCCTGTAACGGAGCACCCTGTAACGCCAACTGGTTTTCCTTAGATGGATTAACTGGTGGGGGAGGCGGAGGCGGAGGTGGCAGAATGCCATCAATATTAGTTACGCCTAACGCTTCGTACATCTTGCGATACGCTTGATATAGACCCTGTGGCCCACCGTGTATCTGTGGATTGGATTGAACCAACTGCAACTCTGTCTGTGCCAATGCAATGCGCTGGGACATAGAGAATATGTTAGGATCAGAAACAGGCAGAACATCTACGCGATTATCAAAGTCTTGTGCAAAGATTTCAGGACCCATCTGCATGTCTGCTGGATACGGATAAGCCTGCACAGTCTCAGAGAAAATCTTAGACAGAAGCTTAAACTCAATACGCTGAGAGTAATGCAAACGCTTGTGGATTGCGGACATAACTTTAGTGCCACGCTCCATGATAGCCATTGTAGTTCCAACAGGCGTATCTCCGCCCATCTCGCCAACCTTCATGTCAGCCATTGATGCGAACCTACGACCAGCATCTACAAGTGTACCAAGAAGGTTATAAAGCGTCCCTGAAGGCTCCTTGAAAGGGAGGGGCATCAAAGAGCCTTGCAGGGTGCCTCCAACCACATCAATATCGCGGAACTCACCGGGCTGAAGGGGAGAATCTTCATCACGGATACGAGCGCCACGGGCTTTAAAGCCTGCTGGTAGGTTAGAGAGCGTGCCTGCATCTATAAGTTGACGCAGGATAGACGTAGAAGCTTGAGCCAATCCACCAATCATGTGCGTTAGACCTAAGCCATAAAAGCCCAAACCGGGCAAGAATTTGTAGTGTACAAAATACTGCTTTGCACGCTTCATAGGGTCCATTGGATCGTAGTTCCTGCGCACAGAAAGAACGTCACCTGAGTCAGCAATCACGGTTACAATGTACGGAAGCTTTAATCCTGTAGGCTCGCCATCAGCACCCAAATCCTCAAAGCCATCAATGTCTAAGGATGTGTGAACTTCATACAATGTAAGTTCTTCGGAAGGACCAGAAGGGTGAATGCCTTGGATGTCATTGATTGACTCTTCGACCTCATCCATAGACGAATCTTCGCCTTCGCTTTGGCTAGGAAGATCAATATCACGGTAAAAGCCTGCAAGTTGTAGCTTACGAATCTCGTTAGAATCCATAGACAAACGATGTGTAATGCGAGGCGAAGACGCAAAATCAGACGCACCATAAGGCACGATGATGTCTTCAGCGTGAATAAACTTACTAACAGCGCGACCCTTTAAAGGATCGAAGTAAACTTTCTTGAATGTAGAACCAATCACAGGGAGATAGAACAACATCTGATCCATCTCAGGATCGTATTCTTCCATTTCGTAAGTGATCATATAATTCATATAATCTTTAACGCGCTCTGCCTGCTTAACAAGAATTTCGTTCTGAGCGCCAACAACCTGTGATCTGACGGGTCCGCTAGATGGTAGCATCTCACGGTAAGCTTGAGCTTGAAACTGTGTAACGCTCTCAGCAAGTAACGGGTGGATAACGCCAGAAGAACCTTCAAACGGCTCACTGCGCTCCTCAGTCTTCATGCCAAGGAACTCAAGGCCCTTCTTGTAAGTGTCTTCCCAGTCGGAACGAGCAGAAAGGTCATCGTCTATAGAACCAACAAGATTAGAAGATATATTGTTTAAATCTCCTTCGTCCATAACGTCAGCCAAGTTCCCCTCGAACTCGATTTCTTCTACAGGCTCGCCTTCTTCTTCGTATTCGCCAACAATGACACTTCCATCATCAAGCTCAGTAACGCCCGGAACTTCAGGAAGAAGATCGGGGAGTTCCATCATACGGGTATTATCTTCAACTATAGGCTCGTCGGGTATTCCGCCAGCACCTAATCCTTGTTCAATCGCCATTTTAGGCTCCTGTCATAATGCTGCGGTTAGTCTTCATCAATATCTTCAGCAATTACTTGTCCACAAGTGGGGCAAGTAATAATAATTTCTTCTGAAACGTCCTCATCAACAATGTCTTCAACAATCAATACCTCATCTTCAGGCATGTCATATTCAGGCATATCATCATAAGGAAGATGAATGTCTATGGTTATTTTAGGCATCACTTCACCCCAGTAAACTTAGTGCCACTGAGTGCTGCACCGCCACCACGAGACTTACCAGAGTTTGAAACCTGACCGCCATGTTCGTAACTTCCCATAGATGGATCGTTATCTGACATCATTGAGCCATCTGGCATCTTGTGGCTTCCCATAGGTTTAACAGCGCCACCTTCCATGTATTTAACAGCAGCTTCTGGATTCATCTTTTGCTGAACCGCTTCTGGAAGTTTAGAAAAGCCTTTGAATTTTTTTGGAGTTTTAGCCATTATTTTATTCCTTTAAATTTTGGGCCACGGCCAGACATGACGGCACCACCATTGTTAAAAGCGCGAGGTTTACCTTTTACTAGATCACTGATTTCTTTTGATACTTTAGATGTGGGCTTTAAACCATCGGTTCCAAGAGACTCCATCAACTGTTGCATCCTTATTAATAAATCTTTGTCATCTTGGTTTCTTTTCATTTTAGCCATTATTTAATTCCTTTATATGAGCCACCACGGCCCTTCATGACTGCGCCCATCTTAGGTTTCTTTTTGCGTTTAACTTCGCCGCCACGGTTCATCATAGATGCTGGTGGAAAGGCTTTGCGTTCAGCTTTATCTCTTACGCCTTGCTGTTGCTTCATCATTAGCTCAAGCATTTTCATTTGTTCAGGAGACATATCAGGCATCTCATCCATGTCTTTGCGCTTCTGCATCATCATCATCTTCAGCTTGTCAGCATCTGAGATAGTCTTTCCAGATTCGCCCATACCTCTACCTACAGGTGGTATGCGACTGCCCATACCTTCTGGACGGGGGCGTGGGCGTTGGCCCATACCAAGAGCCTCCATTAGTGCTCTTTTAACATCTTCATCAGCCATGATAGTCTCCTAATAGTATTCGCGTTTCTGACGGTAAAACGCCGCCTCGTCTTCATCGTCATAATCACTTGGAGTCGTAATAAAACCACCCTGTCTAAAACGTAGTATAGCCTGTGTCATCGAATCCGCCAAGTCATCATGTTCACCATTTGGAAAAGCGGCACATTCTTCCATAACTAAATCAGCAAAGTTAGTCTCAGGAAACCATACCATGCCACTCTCAAACACAGGCGCACAAGCGTGCATTCTCGTAAACTTATCAGCACCACGGCTAGGAGTAAACGGTGTTACAGGAATACCCATACGCCGTAACTCCTGCGTTAATGGCATTCCACTCGCCTTCTGCTCCACTAAAACCATATCAGGGTCATAAAGCTTGTAAGACTCTAAAGCCTGCTCTTTTAGCTCTGGAAACTCCCAGCGCCCCCTCTCAGCGTCCAAAAGTATGATATGCTCTTCGTCCGTCTGCTCATGAGTAAATATGCCCCAAGTCGTAATAGCACTGTAGTCAGCCCTGTCAGACTTACTAAACGCTGTATCATAACTTTGGATAATATAGCTGCAAGGAGGAGGATCGTCCTTCTCCCACTTCTGCCACCACTCACGCTTAATAATCGCACCCTCTTCAGCAGTAGGGTTCTGCATATACTGCGCATTCCACTTGGCTACAGGAATAGAAGCCTTAACGCCCTCTAACTCCTCTAAGGCCCAATACTCAGGCCAAAGCGGTTCGCCAGAAGGCATAATCGCAGGGAACTCAACGATCTCCCATTGATCCGCACCCTTCTCGCTCTGTTTAGCCAAAACCTTCGCAGTTAAATCACGAATAGACCACCGTGTCATAACGATGATAATCGCACCACCCGGCTGTAAACGCTGTCTAGGACCAGAAGTGTACCACTCGTATATGTTGTCTAAAGCCGTAACGCTTAACGCATCTTGCTCCGAAACAGGGTCATCAATGATTGCCAAATCCGCACCACGGCCAGCCAACGCTCCGCCAACACCAACAGCGTAGTATTCACCACCCTTGTTTGTACTCCAACGGCCACTTGCTTTAGCGTCTCCAGCCAAACTAACATCTGGGAAAACATCCTTAAAATCCTCACTCTCAATTAAATTCTTGATCTTACGACCAAAACCAACAGCCAACTCAGCCGTGTGCGTAGCCTGAATAATTTTTAAGTCAGGTCTTCTGCCCATTAACCAAGTCGGAAACAAATAACTTGCAAACTCTGACTTCGTATGACGCGGAGGCATGTTAATAATTAAACGCTTTAACTTGCCATCAGCCACTGCCTGTAGCTTTTCAGCGTAAATCTTGTGGTGTCTGCCCTCAATAAACTGAGGCCAAACATGCTTCACAAAACTCATGTAGTTTTCTTGCTTATCAGAACGCTTATCCAACGTGGTAAGACGCTCAAGCATAGGAGCAACCTTAGCTAACTCTTCGTCAGTTAGAAACTTTGAAAAGTCATCAAGGTCTTTCATCCCGCTATCTCATTCCACTAAAGAAACTATCAATATTAGGTGTAACAGAACCACCATCCGCAAAGAACTTAGGCTTACGGAAAATTAAACTTCCAGTATCGCCAGTTCTTGGTGGACGAGGCGTTGGGTCTTCCCTTGGAGGACGTACTGGGCGAACTGGAAGAGTTGTAACACCGTCGCCTCCGCCTGAGCCAGCGCCTGCGCCTGCAATCGGCATACAAATGCCTTCCTTGGGATCAAACTCAAAGCCTTCTTCGCAGACGATAAAATCATCGTTGTCTTTGTTAGGCTCTTCTTCAGCGCCAGCAATATTTTCTACAACACCGTCCTCAGTGTTTGTATAGGTTTTAGTAGAATTAACAGTATCAATGTTAAACTTGTCACCAGAATTATTATTTGATGACACAATATCTGATGTTGCTATTCCATCTCCAGAAACTGTTTTCTCACCTTCTTCATTGAAAAGAACAACCGTGTCATTATTACCATCACCGCTGGCATCAAAGTTCGGACTAGCCACGCCAACAACAGTAGAACCATCTTCGCCGTAAACAAACGTGCCACCGTTCTTATACGCCTCAAGTTGTTTCTCAACAAAGGCAGCGTTTCTGCCACCAAGCGTGAAGTTATCTCCTAAAAGACTTAAAGGATTAAGGAATGTGTCAATAAACCCAACGGCAAAGTCTTCAAATTTTTGCCCCCCGCTTTGCGTGGTGACATAATCTCCAGCTTTGTAAATCGGCTTACCATCTACGATAGGGCCATCTTCCTTGTGCTTCGCATCCGACAACAAGGTTTCAAGATAAGAAGTCTCAGCAGCGTTGGGCGTCTGACCACGAGCGCCATACAATGCACGCTGTTCTTGCTCAGTTAGGTTGCTTTCGTCAGGATCGTATCCCTCGGCAGATATTTTAGTCACAGCAGACAAGTATGAGTCAGTATTAGAAATTTGAGCTTCAGTTGGTATTCCATCACCTCCCATTTGATCAGCGTAACCGTCAACCAAAAGGTCAAAATATGCTTTTCTGTCTTCATCTGTTAAACTATCTAATTGAGCAGAAGTCCTTTTTGTATCACCAGTAATTGTAGCTGTTTCTTGATCAGTTAAGCTCGGCCCACCAGAATTAATCCTATCAATTAGTTCACCCATCTTTTCGAGACTGTACATAGGCTGAGTAGCGCCGTCAGCGCCAGCGCCAGTGGTATAATAATCAAGAGCAGCATCTGATGCTTCCGAAATAGATGATAAAGAACTTGGGTTATCAGAGGAAAAATCAAGTCTTGTTTTATCAAGAAAATTGTCTATTGCCTCTTGTGTGCCAGAAAGAATATTTTCATCAAGGTTTGTAGCAATCTCATCAAGGCCGCTTAGGCTATCAGCGCCATCCCCTCTCAAGTCAGCAAGGCTACTAGCCTGCATCATGACTTCACCAGTTTCGTTATTTATCATATTCCCTGTTGTTGGGTCTATACTTACGTCAGTTTGTAAACCACTGTCAGGAACGGTAGAAGAAGCATTAACTAAATTATCAATATCGTTCAAACCTAAAGCTTGGCTCGTGATAAGATCAGAAAGAGGACCCCTTGAATCCATAGAAGCAACTTGAACTCCGTCACCTGATGAAGTGTCTCCAGAAGCAGCCCTCTCAGCAGCCAAACGAGCTAAAATTTCACCAGAAGTTTCCTGAGTATCAGTACCTGTAACTGAGGCTAACAACTGATCAATCTCATCAGCCGGGTCTACAGTGACATCACCAAGACCTTGGACATCAATGCCCTGAAACTCTTTGCCAAGGTTATCCTCAAACTCAGCAAGAGTTATCTCGCCGCTCTGTAACTTATCGTAACCACGGTTGTTGATTAGATAATCGCCAAGTTTTTCTTGAGTCGCCGCGTCAAACTTAGCGTCAGGATCAACTATACCACGCTTAACAAGATCAGCCAAAGTATTACCAACTATTTGGTACTTACCCATAGGTGTTGATGGAAGATCATTAGGGCCACGGTTAAGAACATCCTTAGAATAATTGCGGTATTCCTCGCTTTGTCCAAACGCAACAGCCTCAGCAACTGTCATTTCTGACAAAGGCTTGCTGTTAACAAATGTTCCCTTTTCTCCAAAGTCTAAAAGACGGTCATAGCCGCCAGCATCATCAGTTCCCTCAACCACAGA
>Ga0308021_10001407_pt1 | contig 10993 bp, 13 predicted proteins | sample Neamet351_FD_201296 | JGI IMG/M metagenome (GOLD analysis project Ga0308021, IMG submission 201296) | Marine microbial communities from water near the shore, Antarctic Ocean - #351 | ecosystem: Environmental > Aquatic > Marine > Unclassified | place: Southern Ocean | collected 2014-10-02
GTTTGTAAAACGTAAGGTAAGTGTTCAACTTTCTATCAATTACTTACATTTTTAAACTGGTTAAAAACATTTCTCAAACAGATTGGTTTGAACTAATCACACATAATAGTTTCATCTTAAATTCTTTACTCATTAACAGGATTAAACATGAAACTATTAACTTACCTATCAACAGCCTTTGTTGCTTTATCACTTTCAACTACCGTATTAGCTGACATTAAATCACCTCATTCAGTTGGCCTACAATTGGGGGGCGGATCTATGGAATATAATGATAAAGAAGGTGAGGGCTTCGGTACTTCTTATTTGTATTACAACTATCAATTTGCCCCTTTTTATTCTTTAGAAGTGGGGTTGCTGGGTGGAACTGACGCTGATTGGGATTGTAAAAAAGTATCTGGTGAATGGGAATGTTTTTCAGATGATAATAAAAACGATACGTTTGAATTAGCCTCTGATAGTCTTGAATTAGGCGCTGTAGTTGTTGCAATAAAAACAGACTTATCGTTGTCAAAGCGTAATAAAATATACGGTAAAGCGGGTTTTAGTTATTACCATTATGAGCTTGATTTAGATAACAAAGAAATTGCTGACGAAAGTGGTGTGGGTTTTATGTTAGAAGCTGGTTGGGAGTATCGATGGGATATGGGCATTGGTATAAACGTTGGATTACAACATCATAAAATGAGCGACTTAACCTTTAATACACTCAATGTTGGTATTGGTTACGCATTTTAGCCATGCAATTTCAAAGCGTATTTCCTTTATATTACATAGTAAATACGCTTTAGTAATAACTTAACCGCTGTAAATAATCGTTATTATTTTGTTACTAGAGGTAGTTTAGCCGCAACCCAACCAAGCATGTCGCCTTCAAGGTGGCGAAGATGACTAAAGCCGCTTTCTTTTAACGCTTTTTCAGCTCTTACTGCTCTTTTACCTGATCTACAATGTACTACAACCATTTTATCTTTATAGCCCTCTATAAGAGAAAGGTTTTCGGTAATAGTATTATGGCTAATATTAAGTGCACCTTCGATGTGTCCATTACTAAATTCTTTTGCTGTTCTCACATCTAATACGATAAAGTCAGTATTGTTTGATTGTGCTAATAAATTAACCAGTTCAGTTTGAGATATTTTAGGTGTTTGTTCTGCAAAAACACTTAAGGAAAAAAACGTAAGTAAAATTAACGAGAATAGTTTTTTAATAAACATAAGAGGCCTTTATAGACTGTAAATCAGATATAAAAATAGTGTCTTGAGTGTACTACAAAACGTCGCTTAAAAATTTATAACCTAGAAGTGGATGTCGGATATTAATGTTCAAGTTCTATAACTCAGACGTTAATAGTAATAATTGAATAAATAGCGACTGATAAAATAATACACATAAATGAAAAATAGAGTACTTGATTGACTCGCTTAGTGGCGTGAATAATATCAGTAGGTTCTGGTTCTAACGCATTATCGTTAAAAACTATTCTACGTAATTTTGTATTTTTATACATGGCTACACCGCCTAGTTTTTTCTCAATAGCCAGCGCTAAAGCATAGACTGCAATGGCGTTATTTAATGTAAAAAAATGTTTTTTGATGAGTTGCCAAAATAATACAAAGTTTTGGCCTAATGTGCCTAACATCATAACAAACACAAAAATTCGCGTGGGTAACCATTGCAATAATTGTACAAAGCTATTTATTGGTTGTCCAAAAGCGCTGTATTGCTGCTTCTTTATATTCCAACTGTAATGCATTTCAAGTAAAAGCCTAAAGCTAAGTGCCGCGTACGGACCCGCTAAAAAATAGAAAAATGCGACGGTAAAACATTGTTGAATAGTGTGTAATATTTGCATTTCTATACAGGCTTTAGTAATGCCTAAAGCTGACAGTTTCTCGGTTTCTCTTAACGTGAAAGGGGCTATTAGTTGTTTAGCTTCATAAGAATTTTTAGCCACTAATGCTTTTGCTGTTTTGATTGAGGTTCTGGTTAATCCGAAAGAACCTAATGCAAAATAAAGTAAGAATCCTTGCCATAGCCAATAAACTTCAATAAAGCTTTCAAATAGCCATAATATGATTATTAAAGGCGCTAATGTAACGATTGCTGACAATATACCTGCGATTTTTTGTTGGTTAGTCGAACTCTGTGGTTTATTGACTTTTTTTGCTAATTGAATACAGAAAAAGCGAAAGAGGTGCATGGGTTCTTTAATAAAAAAAATAGAAAAACATATTTTTACTAGCACCACCACAATGAAAATGATCAACGTGTGAACAAAGGGGTGATCTAGTAAAAAATGATTCATGTTTGAATGTCTATTTTGTTAAGTAACCTGAATTTAGGTTAAATATATTAATTGAAACTTAGCTTAATGATTTATCTTTTAAACCATTCAACATGTTTAATACAAGTTGAGACGAATTGATTGAAGCCGTTTCTAAATATTCTTCAAATGACGTAGGTGACTCTTTACCTGCAATGTCAGACATTGAACGTATAACCACAAACGGAACATTTAATTGATGGCAAGTATGCGCAATTGCGGCACCTTCCATTTCTACGGCTGCCATTGTAGGAAAGTTCTTGCGAGCTTTTGCAATATCATCATCAGCGGTCATAAAAGTATCACCTGTTGTTATTAAACCCAATAAAGTTTGAATAGGGTTTTCAGATGTTTCACTTAACGTTTCAATACCTTTTTGTGCGGCTTCTACTAATTCTTTATGTGGAAAATAAGCCGGTGGATTACCGGGTAATTGTCCTATTTCATAGCCAAAAACAGTTAAATCAACATCGTGATATCTAATCTCAGTACTTACAACAATATCACCCACTTTTAATGATTGTTCAAAGCCACCAGCAGAACCTGTATTGACCACATAATCAGGAGAGAATTTCTCAATCAGAAATGCAGTCGCTAAAGCTGCTGCAACTTTACCGATACCTGATTGTACAATAACAACATCGTTGCCCTCTAAAGAGCCTTCATAAAAAGTATAACTTGCGTATTTAGTGGTTACACAGTTTTCTAATTTAGCTTTTAAAATGGCGACTTCTGGCTCCATTGCGCCAATAATTCCTGCTTTCATTGGGTTTTCCATAAATGTAATTGTTGATAATAAATGAATTATAGCGGTATTAATGAGGAAAATCAGGGAGTATTTAAGGAAAATAAAAAGCTATTTGTCAATTTAACCCCGAGGTATATCGAATGGTTAAATTGACATTGAAACGGCAAGGCTTTAGTGCGGAAGTGCCGCAACTCGAGGAGCGGGTATTTGTCTTGATTTATTCAGTTTATTTAATGAAGGCGTTTTTGAACGAGCTGCTGAAGGTGTTAGAACACCTGTGTTTTTCGATCTTACTTTAATCATAGGAGCTGGAATAATGCTTCCTTTCATTTTTGGTTCAGGCTTAGGTGTTCCAATAAGGCGAGTATTAATACAGTTACGTATTTCAGCAACGGTGTAATTTGCTTTTACTTTAATTCTTAAATGAGGAATTGAAGCCGCCTCTAATGCGCCACTTACAAACCAATCCTTTTTAAGTTTATATCCTTTTCCTTGAGTGTCGACTAAATCAATTGCACCTAATAGCTTCATTGAGCCTCTTTCACAAATCACAAAATCTAAATATTTTTTATCGGCATTATTTACAGCGGCTTGACTCGCCTTACTTGATACACCATTACGAATAGTTACAACATCTGAAACCTTAACGCGATTTAAAACACGGTATTCAGAACCCATTGCTTGTTCTACTAAGTTTTGAAAGTTTTTCTCTGCGGGTGTAAAAAGGGAGTTTTTACGATCGAATGGAAAAGGAAAGCTATTGTCGTTCAATCGACTCGCTAACACGGCAACAATAACAACAAGGCTTACCATGGCAAATAATATTAATTCCATAAGCTTCTCCAATAATTCAAAAATTTGACGGTTTATCTCTATGTTTTGAATAAGCAGAATGTATGCCAATAAGCAGTGTAAATATTTGCCAATAAATAGTGATTAATTTATATTAGCGAAAAATTTAAATTTATTTATATTAAAAGGACTTATCATGAATAAATTAATCGCTATTTTTACATTATTACTCTCTTTTCAACTGTATGCTTTTGAAGATATTTCAGTAGAAGAAATATATGCTATCGACAGCTAATGGGAATTGAGTATGCCGGTAACCAATACGAGTTCTTATGAAAGTGTACTAGCTGAAGGCATTGATACAAGTGCTATTGGTCTTGGTGTTGATTACATCAAAAATAACGTGTGATTTGATTTTTCTTATCTCATAAATATAGCTTGTTTGTACTATAACGGAAGTGATTCATAAGGAATATATGTTAGGAATTGATCGAAATAACAATACTGCTATTTTACTTGCCGGTATTTGTGCGTTAATTGTAGGGGTAGGGGTTGCCCGCTTTGTTTTTACCTCTTTGTTACCGCCTATGCTTGAAGATTCTATTAGCCTGTCTTTTGCCGGTATTCTTGCGTCGATAAATTATGTTGGTTATTTATCTGGTTCTGTCTTTTCAGTCTTTATTAAAAACATACACGCCAAAGTAAAATACTTCAAGATTGGACTGATTTTATGTGTTGTATCGTCTTTTTTATTAGGAGTAACTGAAAATAACGTGGTATGGATTGTGTCACGTTTACTTGCCGGATTTGGAGCTGCAATGGCGCTTGTTGTCGGTTCGGCTATTGTTATGTTAAAGCTAAAATCAACCAATAAAACGAAGGCTATGGGGATTCACTTTAGTGGCTTAGGTTTCTCTATCGTTGTTACCGATTTGATCGTACGAGGTGTATTTGAATATGGAGGAAGTTGGAAAGACGCTTGGCTTATTTTAGCGTTAGTTGGGGCTTTATTGTCTTGTTATTCAGCCTATGTATTGCGTTTTGATAAAGAACCTAACAAAAAAGTGGTTAAGCACTCATTTGATAAATCGTTATTCTCTCCGCTCGTGATTATCCTAATTTTGGCTTATTTTACTGAAGGCGTTGGTATGGTTGTACAAGCAACGTTTTTACCTGACATTGTTAATTCTTTAGAAGGGCTGTCAGGGTATGGGGGCAATGCTTGGTTAGCTGTTGGTCTTGCTGGTATTCCTTCTTGTATTATTTGGATGCGCTTAGCAAACCGATTTGGCAGTATTAACATCATGATGGTGGCCATGGCGTTGCAAATAGTGGGGATTGTAATCCCTATTTTCTCGGTCAATATAGTCATGAACCTTATTAGCGGACTTTTATTTGGTAGTACTTTTATAGGGCTTGTTGCACTATTTATGAATTTTGGAGGACAACTTTCAAATAAAAACCCTGTATTCATTATGGGAGCTATAACAGCAGCTTACGGCTTAGGACAAATTGTTGCACCATTATATTGTGTAGCAATAATTAACAAATTTAACAGCTATGACTTGGCTTTATATTTAACAGCCACCATCGTTTTTTGCGGCATTCTACTTTTGTGGTACGCAAAGTTCCGCTATAAAGAAATGTATTCATCTGCGCAGTAGTTGGTAATTTTTATAGCCGTTAATTTGATGAGTTGATTATTTATCGTGTAAAAATAAAAAAGCCAATCAATTGATTGGCTTTTTCGTTAATGTTTTAGATAAAATAACTAGCTTGGGTATTTTTCTTCTAAAGCCGCATAGAGTGTTTTTTGAAAGTCTGTTGCTGATACGTCAAGCTTATTAACAAGCGCAGCTAATACTTCGTTGTCTTCTTCACCATTCCAAATCTTAATATAGGTACCTTCTTTATAGCCATGATCTTGGCGAAAGAAATTTAATGTGTTTTTACCTACGTATTGGCGAAATAATTCGTCTAAATCCATATTCATTAAACGCATACAATCTGCTAGCGCAACAGCATCAAACGATTTATTTGTTACCGCAGCAGCCGCTAGGTTTTCTAAGGCAATTTTAAAATCTGTTTCAGCTGTTTTTTCTGTTAATTCTTGAGTAAGTTCAGCAGTAATGTCTGCAACAGTAGCACCTGTCATTAAACGTAAACTTAATCCAAAATGAAAAATATCAACTAATTCTAATTGTACTTGTGGTACATCAATTTCTTGATGTTTCCACCACTTCCAACCGTGATGATCAAGCATTTCAGCACATTCAACCCAAATAGCGCGATACCATTCATAGTTATTATTGCGCCACGTTTCACTCACGCGAGAGTTCATAGCATCTTGCATGGTTAGCATTTGTGTAATTTGTGATGTTGCGGTTGATAGTTTGCTCATGCCTAGTCTCTTTTTGTTAAATAGGTTGTGGGTAATTGTTTAATGATAAACATTTGTAGACTCTTTTTTATGAATAGATTGTATGAATATATTGTGCGCTACACAAGATAAAGCTATACACCATCACTAGATAAAAACCGAAGAATAGCGTAATTTGTAGCGATTCTACTTACCCATTTTATTTTTATTTAATTATGGCTCAAAACATATCTAAAGAAACACAAGAAGATTCACTCAAAGTGGCTAAATCTATTCAAAAGCAAGGGCAATCTAAAGAACAAACAAAGCTTATTGCTCAAGGAATAGAAAAAGGTATAAGTGAATACAAAAAACAGCAAAAAATAAAAGCACGAGAACGTGACAAACAACGAAAACAACAGCTAAAAATAAAACATGCCACTGAAGATAATAGCGCGAACGAATACGAAGAACTGCCAGAAAAAAATGCGTGGTCGAGCAGTATAATAATACCGTGGTTGTTACTTATTTTAAGTTGGATAATATTTACCTTTTATATTTTAAAGTAGCCATTGAAATTAAATAAAACTCCCTCATCTATAGCATCATCATTTAGCGGTAATCAGGATTGAATTATGCGTAAAGCGTTAGAAATATCTAACTTAAAGAAAGTATATAAAGGCGGATTTGAAGCACTTAAAGGCATTGATTTAACGGTAAATGAAGGTGATTTTTTTGCTTTACTTGGCCCTAATGGTGCAGGTAAATCTACCACTATTGGTGTTATTACTTCTTTAGTTAATAAAACATCGGGTTCAGTGAGTGTATTTGGTGAAAACATTGATACAGATTTAGAAGCAGCAAAAAGCTATTTAGGTTTGGTGCCTCAAGAATTTAACTTTAATCAGTTTGAATCACTCACAAAAATATTAGTGAATCAAGCAGGTTATTACGGTGTAGACCGCATTACAGCACATCAACGTGCTGAAAAATATTTGAAAAAATTAGAGCTTTGGGACAAACGTAATGATGCGGGTCGTATGCTTTCGGGTGGTATGAAGCGACGTTTAATGATCGCTAGAGCATTAATGCACGAACCTAAAATACTTATTTTAGATGAACCAACGGCAGGTGTAGACATTGAATTACGTCGTTCTATGTGGGAATTCTTACGAGAGCTCAATCAGCAAGGTATAACGATTATTTTAACAACACATTACCTTGAAGAAGCTGAAATGTTATGTAGAAATATCGCGATTATCGATAAAGGTATTATCGTAAAAAATACCGACATGAAATCGTTATTAGCCACATTAACAGTAGAAACTTTTGTGTTAGATATCGATCCCGTTAAAGGCGAGCAAACATCTTTTGAATTAGGTGAATATGTTAACCGACTTAGTGATAATCACACGTTAGAGGTAGATGTGGATAAAGCACAAACAATTAACCCACTATTTACCCAATTATCTGAACAGGGCATTAATGTAAACAGTATGCGTAATAAAAGTAATCGCTTGGAAGAGCTTTTTGTTAGCCTAATCGAAAACAACCAAAGTACAACAGGGGAGTAATAACATGTTGTCATCTGTTAATTTTATAGCGCTAAAAAGTATTCTACATAAAGAAGTACATCGTTTTATGCGAATTTGGGTGCAAACCCTTGTGCCACCAGCAATTACGATCAGTTTATATTTTGTTATTTTTGGCGAATTAATTGGCTCAAGAATTGGTGAAATGGGCGGCTTCGATTATATGTCGTTTATTGTGCCAGGCTTAATAATGATGAGTGTTATTACTAATTCATATTCAAATGTAGCCTCGTCATTTTTCAGTGCTAAATGGCAGCGCAATGTTGAAGAAATGCTTGTAGCCCCTGTTCCGAATTGGGTTATTGTGGCTGGCTATGTTGGCGGTGGAATGATACGCGGTATTTTAGTGGGTATTATTGTTACGCTTGTGTCTCTTTTCTTTGTTGATATTCAAATTCATAATATTTGGGTGATTATTGCAACGGTTTGCTTAACGTCGGCAACGTTTGCTTTAGGTGGGCTAATAAACGCTATATTCGCCGGTAGCTTCGATGATATTTCAATTATACCTACTTTTATATTAACGCCATTAACGTATCTCGGCGGCGTATTCTACTCCATTAGTTTATTACCTGAATTTTGGCAGGGTGTCTCTCAAGCTAATCCTATTGTGTATATGGTAAATGCGTTCAGGTATGGATTTTTAGGCATTACAGACGTAAGTTTAGTTGTGGCATTTTCGGTATTAGGCTTCTTTATTGTGACCTTATTTACTATTGCGATGGTGTTAATTTCTAAAGGTGTAGGGTTGCGTAGCTAATGTTAGACGAAAACAGCAAAGTTGGAGACTCTAAGGTCATAGTGACTAACCAAACAGGTATTCATGAAAAACTTGAAGAAATTGTTTTAAAGCATGTTAAACATCCTTCTAAAAAACCGTATCAGCAACATACGCTCGATGCTTTTACTGAAATGGATAATATAGTAAAGGCATTCACAGGAGAACTAATTTTAGACTCTTGTTGTGGTGTTGGTCAAAGTACACGATTACTTGCTAAAAGAAACCCTAATGCATTAGTCATAGGTGTAGATAAATCGGCTAACCGTATTAATCGTAATGTCGATGAATTGGTTCAAGAAGATAGCAGTAAACAAATTAGCAATTTTTATTTGATACGTGCCGACTTGAATGATTTCTATCGTCTTGTTCTTGCCGCTCAATGGCCTGTTACTCAACATTATGTGTTATACCCTAACCCATGGCCTAAATCTAAGCATGTACAGCGTCGTTGGCACGGTAGTGCGGTATTTCCCGATATGATCAATATTGGACAAACGATGATATTACGAAGTAATTGGCGTTTGTATCTTGAAGAATTTAACTTTGCAGCTGAGCTTGTTAATTTGAAAGGTGAGTTTTCTATTGTTAATGATATTGAACCATTAACGCCGTTTGAAGCCAAATATCAAGCGAGTGAACAAGAATGTTTTCAACTAACACTTCGAATTAAGTAATAAGAAGTGAATGTTTTCATTTTTAACATCATTTTGATTTTTTACTTATGTAAACTAAGTTGTTAAAAGTTACAATTATTAGTGAAATTGACAACTGTTGTAAATAATTTAAACCACCAAATTTTTTTTTGTATTTAATCTCAGTATCTTATGTTTTGGTGTGAAAATTGAATCCTATTTTATTATCAACCATAAAAATAGAGTTTATTCATGATACTAAAGATAAAAAAGCATGTTTTATATGGCGCTTTACTTTGCATTTTACTGTTAGAAGTAAGTTTTATGGCTATATCTAACGTATTAGCCTAAGACTCGCTTATAAAAAGTAGAGACTTTTATGTTAATTTTTATTAAAGTGCCGGAATAATAAAAATACAAATTTATAAATAAATTACAACAAGTGATTAAGTATGACGGCTAATAAGCGCAAAGCTAAAGCGACTCTAAGGTCTTTACACCGCATTTTTACTGTTCCAGAAGCGCCTAATTCAACCTTAGGTGCTATTGAAAAAGAAATGTCACAAAACCTTGCTGGGTTTCTTGGTAACCATATTGTAGCGACTAATCAAGCGCTAACAGACATAGAAAAAGACTTTGCTAGTTCTTCAATTCCAGAAGATCCTAGTTTTGTTTCCGATCATATGCGTCACTTGTTAGATAAACTTGTTTCTCAGTCAGTGCATACATCAAGCCCAAGCTTTATAGGGCATATGACTTCAGCTTTACCCTATTTTATTCTCCCATTGTCAAAGCTTATGGTTGGACTGAACCAAAACCTTGTTAAAGTAGAAACGTCTAAAGCATTTACTCCGCTTGAACGCCAAGTATTAGGTATGATGCATCGCTTAGTTTACCAAAAGAGTGAAGATTTTTATGAGCAACTCATGCACAGTCCTAACCATTCGTTAGGTGCATTTTGTTCTGGGGGAACCGTTGCAAATATTACAGCGCTTTGGGTAGCACGTAATAATTTACTTAAGCCTGATGGAAACTTTAAAGGTATAGCAAAAGAAGGTTTATTTAATGCGTTAACGCATTATGGCTATAAAGGTTTAGCTATTTTAGTTTCTGAACGTGGCCATTATTCGCTTAAAAAATCAGCTGATATTTTAGGTATAGGGGAAGAAAATGTTATTAAAATCCCTACCGATGAATACAATAAAATGGACTGTCAAAAGTTACGAGAAAAGTGTGTTGAATTAGAAGCACAAAATATAAAAATATTGAGTATCGTTGGTGTAGCAGGTACAACAGAAACAGGGAATATAGATCCCTTAAACGACATTGCTGATATTGCTCAAGCGTTTTCTTGTAACTTTCATGTTGATGCTGCCTGGGGCGGAGCAACATTATTATCCAATAAATACCGACCTATTCTTACCGGTATAGAACGTGCTGACTCGGTAACTATTGACGCACATAAGCAAATGTATATTCCTATGGGGGCAGGGTTTGTTGTATTTAAAAACCCTGAAGCTGTTGCGTCTATAGAACATCATGCCGAGTATATTATACGTAAAGGCTCGAAAGATCTTGGTAGCCATACACTTGAAGGGTCTCGCCCTGGTATGGCCATGTTGGTGTATGCAAGCCTACATATTATTAGCCGACCAGGATATGAATTATTGATTAATCGAAGCATTGAAAAAGCAAATTATTTTGCTGATATTATTGATGCACATGACGATTTTGAACTGATCACACGACCTGAACTTTGCTTA
>Ga0308021_10001417_pt1 | contig 10945 bp, 3 predicted proteins | sample Neamet351_FD_201296 | JGI IMG/M metagenome (GOLD analysis project Ga0308021, IMG submission 201296) | Marine microbial communities from water near the shore, Antarctic Ocean - #351 | ecosystem: Environmental > Aquatic > Marine > Unclassified | place: Southern Ocean | collected 2014-10-02
CGTCGCTCTCCTCGTCGCTCTCCGCTCCCCGCCTCGTCTCTCGTCCCGCCTCTGCTGCCATCGCCGGTGTCTCAACCTCGCCTGCCTGCACGCCTCGCTATGGAATGGGGTCGCGCAAGGGCCAGCGTGTGACTCGGCGCGTGGCGAGGCGCGTGGCGCGGCGTCCGGAGGCTGCGTTTTGTGGTCTATGTGTTGTGTGTATTTGTTTATGTGTGCAAGCGTGTCGTGTATATGTGTTGTGTTTGACGCCGTCCGGTCGCAAGTGATGCCGAAAGACAGTGATTATAATAAAATATGTAAAAGTTTTAAGCTTATAAGACGCGTTCCTATGCGTAAGCTTAGGTACTTTGTGCTCTGGTGACCGTTCTATGGGTATGAGTGGACTTCGAGGGCTCCCATTGCCGTCACATCATGGGTATAAACAGTGCACCCCTTGTGTTTGGGTGGTGTGTGGTGACCGTGGAGCCTCTGTAAAGTTAGCCCGGTGACGTAATCTTACCGTACAAGCTTATGCTGCAAGTTGAGCACTGTGTGAGAGCACATCAAGGGCCAAGGGACGAGGTGAGCTACAAACGGGTGTCATATGTCGCAAGCAAGAGCGCCAGCACTCACCGATCAGCAGCGCATCGCTCAGCTCGCGTTCTCGAACAGCTATCCGCGTCAGCAGCTTCTGTTCGTTGGTCTGAGACATCTGTAGCCGAGCTTCTGTCTCAGTACACGCTCGCTGTGCTTGCACCAATTCTGCCTCTCTCCGGTGCACAGTAGCCCACGCCTCTTCTGCAGCGCCCTGGGCGGCACACGCGGCCCGCTCCGCCGCCAGCCGTCCCAGCCGTTGTTCGCGATCTCTCTCTTCCGCTGTATCACGGGCGGCTTGCTCGGCTTGCGCTGAATCGGCCTGTAGCAAAGTCAGCGCCGTGCGTAGCTTGCATACCTCGTCAGTCAGCATCATGTGTTCGCAGCGTTGGCGCACGTCGGCTGCTTGCGCACTGCGCGCCCATTTCTCGTGCTCGCGCTTGGCTGCGGCTTTGTCTGCGCGCAAGCTCGCTTCTGAGATGCGCGCGGCGTCAAGCGCGCAGCGAAGATGTTGCGATTCCTGCAACAAAGCGGTTGCACTCTGCACACTCATGTTAAGCGGCAGCGCGCTAGACCCGGGGGCAATGCGCTGCGCTCAGATCGACTTTCGCGGCTGAAGCTGACAGCTGGCTGTGGAATCCAGCTCCGAAGCGTGTCCGTGACCATCCGTTATAACAATTTAGCCGCTAATTTTTTGTTGAGTGCGTTTATTGCCGAGTTGCCGAGTACACAGTACACGGTGAAACGGTTGCAGAACTCACTTAGCTCACCGTCACAGCTTACTCTTTCTCCTCGTCGCTGTCTCCGGAGGCGTCGCCCTCGAGCGCCTTCTCCTTTTCTTTTTGCTTCCGGCGCTTCTCCTTGCGCTTCGCCTTTTGCGCGTCCGTCAGGAGGCTGTTCGTATCGTCCCAATCCGAGTCGCTATCGCCCGAGTTGGAGCCGTCGTCGTCTTCGTCGCTGTCGGAAGCACCCGCACCGTCCAAGACCGTTTCGAACAGCGTCATCTCTTCGTCGAGGGCGGCGTCCTCCTCGTGCGCCTTGTACACCGGCAGGCTCGCGGAGGAGTGCACCTGGAACTTGACCTTCTCGTGGACGTCGCAGTCGACGTAGGAATCGCACATCAGGAACACATCCAGCTCGTACGGGCCCGGCTGAGGCGGGCCTGGGAGCTGCACCTTTTCGACGACCTGAGCATGCGCGGAGTTGTGGTGCAGGGCTGTGAGCACGCTGGCATCTACCAGAGGAGGGCGGTAGCGGCGGCGGCGGCGGCGGCGGCGGCGGAAGTGGCGGCGCGCAAGCTGGGCGAGGGCAGTGCGCAGCGGCGTGGCAGCGGGCGGCACTTGTCATATCACATACCCGCTTGGACAAGCTCGTGATCTTCTTGAAGAAGCGCAGTTCGTTGCCCATGCCGCCGAAGATGAACCATGTTTCCTGGCGCTTGGACGGCCAGTGCGGCGCGTGCACAGGCCCCGCCTCTTCGCCAGGCTCGAGGTTGGTGCGGTCCATCTCGACAGTAAGCGTCAGCATGTCAGCTTGGCAGATCTGATCCTCGTCCTCGACCGCGACAGTGAACTTGACCTCGAGGTTCGGAATGCACTTGATCGCCTCCTCGACATCGATGAGCTTCGTGTTGTCAAAGTCCTTCATGCCAGTCCTGTCCGCCTTGGGCGTGTTGATCCAATCCAGCAGCTTGCGGGTCTTGTTCTTACTTCGCGTCGCGTGCTTGACCTCCTCTTCGCCAAAGTGGGGGAGCTGGGTGAGGCTCGAGTCCTTGACCCAAACGGACTGCACGAGCCGCTGCGAGAACTCAATCATGTTCTTGGTCGTCTGCATCCAGCGCCTGGACGCGGAGTACATGAGGAGGCCTTCGAGGAGGTACGGCGCCTTCTCGAGCATGAAGTGCAGGTCGGGCTTGAGGGTGGGCCCGATCTTGAGCTTGAAGATGTGCGCGTGGAGCAAGTAGTAGCCCTTGGACTTCTCCGGCGGGCGGTGCTGGTACTTCTCCTTCTGCATCTGCTCAGAGTAGTCCCGCAGGCCGCGCTCGAGATCGGCGATGTCGCTGAGCTGCTCCTGCGGCATTTTGAGCTTGAGGATGAACTCGTGCGAGCCGGCGAGGATCTCGGGGAGAACCTTGAGGTGCGTGTGCTCGCTGAGCATGTGGTCGAACCAAGCCATGGTGTCGTGGCGGATCATGTTGTCCATGTACTGCTTGGACTCGTTGTACCACAGGCAGACGCACACGGGGATGGCGACGACGAGCACGAGCAGGTAGACCACGAGGACCACCTGGTGGTTCTCCTTGTCGTTAAGGAAGGTGGGCAGGCCGATCGACAGCTCCATGGACTGGCGGCCGTCGGGGTTGCCGAACTTCTCGTAGTTCTTCTTGGCCGTCTCGTCCGTCAGCGATTCGTAGGCCTTGGCGATCTTCATGAACATCGACTCGGCCTCCTTGTCGTCGGGGTTCTTATCGGGGTGGAACTGCAGACTGAGCTTGCGGTACTGCTTCTTGATGATGCGCAACGTGGCGTCCTCGGGGATCTCCAGGATCGCGAAGGGGTCGAACTTGGCGATCTCGTGGTTGTCCCACACGAGGCTGATGAGGTAGAAGAACATCACCCACGTGGCGATTGTGGCGATCATATTGAGGATGAAGACGCGGCTCATGCCAGCCTTGCTGCTGCGCTGCTCCTGCTCCAGGCGCTCGTACTTCTTTTTCTCGATGCTAGTCCTCGGCTTGCCCACGTCGACCTTGCGGCTGCTGGCGAGGAACGAGAGCTTCTGAATCACGTGGCGGGTGGATGGGATGAGGTACACCGTGCACGTCGCGATCATGAAGTAGTAGAACGCAGAGTTGTCATACTCGAGCATCGTGGAGGTCGGTAGTCCTTCTACGCGGTCTCCTTCAGACTGACACGCGGCGCGGTGTTGTGACTGATTGGTGGCGCTTCACTCTCTTTTGTGCCGATTTGCTGATGCCGTTCTCCTGCGATCTCTCTCTTTCCCCTGGTGCCCTTCCTTGTGCCGTGTTCGGCACTCCGCGATGCAAAAATTCCAAACAGCAGGAACGCTCTGGAATGAATAAAGATCAAGACGAAACTTGCGTTTCAACGAACAAAGATCTCAGTCACTCTGCCGGCCTCCAGTCTGCCAGCACACAGCTGCGATGCGGTGGTGCTTGCTTGGCGCGCTGATCGCCTGCCTCGCGTCCCCGGTGCGGGGCGATGACTTCGAGACGTCCAAGGTGGACGTCGAGGTGAACGTGCGCATGATGGTGGAGCGCATTTTGAGCCGCTACCCCAACAAGTTCGCCATGTTTCGCGAGATGATCCAGAACTCGAACGACGCGGGGGCGCGCAGTATCTCGTTCAAGTTCTGCATGGACTGCCACGCCTCGAAGCCCGCCCTCGTTGTGGAGGATGATGGCGATGGCTTCAGTCCGGCAGCGTGGGAGCGATTGGTGACCATCGCATCTGGTAACCCCGATCCTAACAAGGTGGGTGGGTTTGGCGTGGGCTTTTACAGCGTCTTCGGCATCACGGATAACCCCATCGTGCGTTCGCGAACCTCCGAGCTCCACTTCCGGTGGGTGAATGATAGCCTCGTGGTTGATCGCTTCGACAGGCCCGAGGAGAAAGGGAGCTGGTTCGGCGGCTTGTTTGGCGGCGGCGAGGAGCGCGGCGCCGGCGCCCAGTTCACGCTGCCGCTACGCAACGTCACGCAATTCATGGAGGACTACGCTGTGCCCGAGTTCCGCGCCTTCATTGCGCGTGCGCCCACCTTTACCGCGGCACTGCGCCAGATCCGCTTCGAGGCGCCGAAGGGCTTCGGTTTCCAGGACCTGATCGTGCGCAAGACGATAGGCCCTATGGTGCGGCCCGATCTGCCTCTGCACGAGGCCATCACCCGCACTCCTCAGGGCGTCTTCAGCTGGACACCACACTCGGATCCTGAGCAGCTCGAGTATGCCAACGTCACGTTCACCACCTCGCTGCTGGAAGAGGATGACGTGCGCACAAACAGCACTGGCGACTTCCTCCTTGGGCGCGCGACGGCGAAGTGCCTGGCGCACAACAAGACCAACAGTTTCACGGACCAGATCTACGAGAAGACGGGCAAACGCGTGTTGCCGGCTCAGGCCCTCGTTTCCATTGTGTTCTCCGCTGCTTTTGCGTCTGAGGCGGGGCCAGGCCTGGACACAGTTGACGAGGGCGTCTCCAAACCCACGGACCAGCAGCAGGCGTGCGAAGCAAGCGAACTGGTAGCATGCGCCATATCGACCAGCACGGCTGCCGATCCTGTGGGGCGCGCGTTCGTGGGGTTCGAGACGCCGCAAACAACTGGTGCTGCGTGGCACATCGACGCGCCTTTCTTCGCCACGATGGATCGTGAATCCCTGGAGCTGCAGCACAAGCAGGGCGCTGTCACTCAGTTCAACATGGACCTGCTGCACATCGGCGGTGCTGTTGCGCGCATGATGTACAGCATTGCCCTCAAGCGCCTTATCGGCGACGGCACAAAGTTTGACCCGGCCGTGGGGAGCTCGACGGAGCTTGCGCAGCGCCTGTTGCGCGTGATGCGCCAGTTCACGACGCACGACAGCACGCCCAACAAGGCTGTGGCCAAGCTCGTGCGCGAGGGCTTCTTCAATTCCTTCCGCGAGTCCGTGCTGGTTCCGTGCATCGAGGGTGTGCGGCGCGAGGGTGGCGAGGTGCGGACCAGTGAGGAGATGGAACCGCACCTGCTCTTGTGTGGCGCGAACAAGGCCAGCATCGTCCCTGCGCTTCCGGCACCGCACAACGCATCCTTCCGGTTCATCGGCACGAGCTACCTTGCTCCGTTCGCGAAGCTTGGCGCAAAGCGCTTCGTCAAGATGCTGACCTCTCGCGGCATCTTGCAGCGCGTCTCTGCCACACGCTTGCGCGCCGGCGTTGTGTCTTTGCAGCCCATGCATCCAAAGTATGCGCTGAGCTACATGCGGTGGCTCCAGGCCATGTGGACCAGCTACGGGGTCCTGGGGATGTCGCATCTGACCATGCGCGAGACTCTGTCCCGTGTTTCTGTGTGCACAGCGAGCGACAGCTGCACAAAGCAGCTGAGCAGCCTGACCCGATTTGCCAGTATTTTGTACGCCGAGCTCCCGCAGCCCCGTGCGGTGCTGCCCACTGCACTCTCACAGAACTTTCTGAACCGCGAGCTCGAGCAGCACTTCGGGCTCAAGAAGCTCGCCTTCGACGAGTGGTGGAAGTTTGCGCGGAGGAATCTCACCAACGTTGTGCAGTCGCCCAAGCCTGCGTTCGCCATGGTCGATCTTCTCGCGATCAACCACTTTCAGCTTTCAGCGGACGACTTCGCAGCGATTCAGCGCGTCAGCTGCGTGCCCACGGCCGACGGTGCCCTGCGGCGCCCGACTGAAGTATACTTCCCTGACGTGCTTGAGTCGATGGATCTGCCGCGCCTACACTCTGCTGTGGTCGAAAGTCCGCAGATGTCGCAGCACTTTTTGCGGCAGTTGGGCATTCGCAGCCGCATTCATGTGCGTTCGTTCCTGTCAGGCGCCACTATCACCGCGCGTGTGGTTGACGAGGTGCTGTCCATGGTCGTCAAAGATCAACAGATGCTTTCGGATGATGAATGGTCGTTTCTTCAAAACGAGCCCTTCATGCTAGCTGAGCAGTGTAACCGCCTGGGCGATGGAAAAGAATTGCCGTGCAAACCGACGTTCGGGCGCCACTTGCACATGCCGACCGACCAGCTGCGAGCTCTTGGCATTCCTGTGCTGCACTTTCCCTCAATCGATCGGCTCACAGGGGCGGCACGCGCCGAGGCAACCGACGTTCTTGCGCGCCTGGGCGTCTTGGGCACCCCGAAGTTGGACACGTTGATTTCTGTTGCCGCGGAAGAACCGTTCGACCAGAAGAACGCCGGTGGCAAATGGCGATCGCGAGCCTTGGACTACCTGCACGCGCATCTCCGCACGCTGTACGCGGGAGCAACCGTATCGCCGACGACAGCCTTCCTGCCAACCGATGGCGGCCTTGCTTCTATCGAAGGCTGCTTCCTGGAAAGCAACCCCCTCGGGTTTCCGGTGGTGATGCCCAGGCACAGGGATCTGGCCGCGACAATTGGTGTGAAGAAGCTCCCTTCCATCGCTCTACTCGTCGAGAAATCAATCGTCGTGCTGGGCAACCACAGCCTTGCTCCGTCAGAGCGCGCCGCGGTGCTCGATTTTATCGCGTTCCAGATTGACTCGCATGCTCAGTCTGCCGCCAAGCACCGCGATGTGTTCCGCCTTGCGCTGGTTGTCCCAGACCACAAGGGCACCATGGTGCGGCCGAACGAAACAGCGATTGCAGGCCAAGGAGATCTGCGCGATGGCTTTGAAAACGAAGCAGAGGGTGCAGTGCGGGATGCAGATGCTTGCGCAGAGGCGTTGGTGAGTGCCAACCTGAGTTTCGTAACTGACTACGGCGCGCGTGCGAACGAGTTCCTTTGGTCGATTGGCGCTCGCCGCCCTCAGTCCGCGCGTGGTCGCGATGCCAAGGCTGGGCGCGACGAGTTTTTCGCTGCGCTGCTGCTCTCTCGCATTGAGGATATTGCGATCGATAAGATGGTCTACTGCTGTATGCTGAGCATGGCGAGCAAGGCATCCGGCCCCGACAGCATGCAAGAGCTTCAGCTGGCGAAGATCGGGGTTGCGACCGATCGTTATGATGGCGGCAAGATTGTGCTAGTTAAGCCGGGGCAGTGCTATTTCCAGGACGGAGGGCAGGAGCTCCTGAATGTCACGAACCCGCAGTATATTTGCCTTCGGGATTTGCCCAGCACGTGCGTCACGGGCTACGAGGCCTTTGGAGCGAAGTTCCTTTCCGACTCGGTGCTCTTCAAGCCGCACGGTCCGCCCGCTGTGGATGAGAGCAACTCAAAGCAGAGCCCGCAGATGAAGGCCTTCAACACGATTCTCCGTACGCGCAACAAGCTCGTCGGCTTCGCCCTCAAGCAGAAGATGAAGTACAGTACCTCAAACGAACAAAGCGTAGCCGTACTGCAGTCCGTGGAGTCCCTCTTGCTCCGGCTTGCTGTGCGCCCCGCAACCCGGCTGCAGCAGGAGCTGTGGTTCGAGGGGAATTTGCTGGAGGTACAGGATGCGCAGGCTATCTTCGACAATACCTCGTCGACGATCCACGCGACTAAGGCAGCTGGGCTGTCTGACATTGCTTTCCAGCTCGCCACTGGCATCTTAGCAAATAACGCTAACCTTTTGCAAGGCAACTCAGGTGGGAGCTTTGGGCTGGCGCGTGATCTTGCCCAGACCATCCACTTCGTGTTCAACAATGACATGAAGACCCTGCAATTCATGCACTACCCGGTGAATGACACGGATGTGCTGTTGGAGGGCGACGATTTGATGTGGGTGCAGGACGACGACGAAGCCGAGGTGGAGCAGCTGCGTCAATCCGACCCTGCTGCGCTGACCCGCTTGCTCATCTCCGGCTATGAGTCTGATACTCTGTCGCAGCCGGGTTCTGTGCGCATGTCACCATCGTTCTCTCCCAACGTCACTTCCTACAAGATGCTCGCCGGTGCCGGTGTGCAGCACGTGACGGTGATGGCCAAGGCTGCGTCGGGTATGAATGCGACTATCCGTGCGATTGTGGCCAATGTCCCCTCAGTGGTCCACACGGGCGAGGAGTCAGATGCGTTCTCGCTGGTTGAAACTGAACATGAGCTGGCCACCGAGCGCAACCTGATGCGTGCCGTCGGAACCATTGTGTACGTGTCCGTTGCGACGGGCAAGCTCAGCAAGACCTACTCTGTGTTTGTCACCAAGGACGCGCACACGTTCAGTGTTGTCGATGCCCGCAACGTGCTCAACCGCACGGTGGGCGACAAGCACGTGACGCGTGCAGCGCTCTCGCAATTCTTCGAGCGCCACGATCCCAATCGGCTCCAGTTCGTCGATCTTTACCTCGGGAGATTTAGGCCAACTGATCTCGTGCAGGTCTTAAATTCCGAGTTTGGCGAAGCTCCTGATCTGGACTGGACACCGAAAGTGGCCGCACGGATGGAAAAAGAGGCTGCTGAGAAACTGAAAGCAGAACAGGATCAAAAGCTCGTGCAGCTGGCGGTGAAAAACGCATCCGCGTCCGCTGCGTCTGCATCGAAGCACGCAGATTCGGCTACGAAGTCGGCAGAGGCGAGCACGGCTGCTTTGACCGGACTGGAAGGGTCGCACTTCATTCTTGCCACTCAAGCGACCGAGATAGCGGCCGATGCACGGACACAAGCCACTGCCGCTTCGCAGGCTGCGCAGCAGGCCTCTCTAGCTACGACTCCTACCGAAGCGCAGTCTGCCGCGCAGAACGCATCTCAGGCGCTTGCCAAAGCCAGTGAACTTGCAACGAAGGGCCTCAGCGTTTTGGGCGAAGCGAAACGTTTTGCCGCAGAGCTTGCTAAGAGGAATGCTGCTGTTGAGCTTGCTGCCAAGCACGCCCAGGATGCAGGCACTGCAGCAGAGAAGGCTGCTAGCAGCTCTGCGGAAGCCGACGCCGCCGCTGTACGCATTGGGGACGACAATGCAGTGTGGAAAGCTAAGGAAGCGGCCAAGTCGGCTGCTCTATCACAGGAGGCTGCTGAGCTCGCTAAGGCAGCGCTCGCACGCGCGAAGAAGGCCAAGGATGCCCCCGAAGCCGAGCGCGAAGCAGCAGCTGCTGAAAGCTCGCTGAAGGTCGCAAACATCAAAGCTGATGCGGCACAGTCAGCTGCAGCGGCCGTGGCTGACATGGCCAAAAGATTCGACGAGCAGGAGAAAGAAAAGATTGCCGAAGCTGCAGCCCGCGCGGTGCAATCGCAGCAGAGTGCAGACTCGACGGCTGACGCCGCAAAGGAATTGGTTGCAGCGCTCAGCGCCAAATGCGGCAGCGCGGCGTACTGTCCAAAATTGCTAAAGCCGCTCGAACAGGCTCGCGATGACATTCTGTCAAAGATTGGGGAAATCGCCAGCCAGCAGACGATCGAGACTGCTGCTACTGCTGCGAAGGCATTCGCACTGACACGGGATGCTGAAGCACTGGCACGCGAAGCTGCTGAAGCGCAGGACGTGCTCGTGGTTGAGGTGGACAAGGCTGCGCAAGGTATCAAAGGTGAGGAAGCGCTGAAACAGACGAAGGCAAGCGGCATCAAAGAGCTCGACGGCGTTGCCAGTGCAGTGCAAAAGGCTAGCGAGTCTATCACCCAGCAGGTGCACACCGCAAAATCTGCCGTTGCTGCTTTGCGCAAGCTGCTGAAGCAAACCGTTGGGCCCAAAGAGATGATAAGCGAGGAACCTGCAATTGCGGAATTCCTCGACGCTCTCGATTCCCAGCAGTCCAAGGCTGACGAGGCAGTGCAGGCTATTGCAGAGTCCCGCGACGCGATCAACAGTGCGGCTAGCGCGCTGGCCGTTAAGGAGCAAATTACAAAGGCCAACGCTGCGACGGAGAGTGCCCAGACGGCAGTCACTGCCACCGACAAGGCTGCTGCCGAGCTGGCCGAAGCGGTTGCCAGCAGCACAGCCGACGCGAAGGTGGCACTCGAGAAGCTCGCTGCCCAGAAAAAGGCCGAGGAGGCGAAGAAGCTGGCGGCCGAAGAAGCAATGAAACGCAAGAAGGAAGCCGAAGAAGCTGCATCGGAGAAGCGAGAAAAGACCAAGGAAGCTGATGCCAAGGCTGCTGCAGCGATTGAAGAGCAGGAAAAAGCCAAGGAGCAGAAGGATCAGAAGGAAGCAGAAGAGAAGGCCGAGGCAGCGCGTGTTGCAGCTGCAAAGCTGAAAAAGGAGGAGGAGGAAGCGCGCATGCGTGCTGCCGAAGCCGAAGAGAGTGAGAAGGCGGAGAAGCATAAGGCCGAGGCTGAGGCTGCTGAGAAGTTGAAGGCCGAGGCTGAGGCTGCGGAGGCAGCCAAAGCAAAGCGCGCGGCAGCTGCTGCTAAATCGAAGGCAGCGAGCCTCAAGGCATCGAAAATTAAGGACGCGCAAGCTCGTTGTGCTGCGGCGGCGACGAAAGCTAAGAACATGGCGGCGGAATCGCGCACGACCGCTGGAACTGCCGCCCAGATTGCGAAGGAATGTGATGCTGCACGGAATGCCGCGCAGGCCGCCGACAAGGCAGCCAAAAGAGCGGAGAAGGCCGCAGCCGATGCATCCGCAGCCTCGACCGACGTGCTCCGTGAAGATGTGGCGCAAGGTGAGGCCGAAGCCGCAGTTGCCAAGGCTGAAAAGTCGCTAAAGCGGGCGACTTCTGCCCTTTCTGTTGTGAACGTCGCGTTGCGCGAAGCGCAAAAGATCCAGAAGAGCGTCGCAGACAACGCATCGACGATCAAGGCTGCTATCCGCAAAGCA
>Ga0308021_10001418_pt1 | contig 10941 bp, 1 predicted proteins | sample Neamet351_FD_201296 | JGI IMG/M metagenome (GOLD analysis project Ga0308021, IMG submission 201296) | Marine microbial communities from water near the shore, Antarctic Ocean - #351 | ecosystem: Environmental > Aquatic > Marine > Unclassified | place: Southern Ocean | collected 2014-10-02
GGCGGTGGCGGAGGGGGCGGTGGCGGAGGGGGCGGTGGCGGTGGCGGCGGCGGCGGCGGCTACGGCGGCGGCGGCGGCGGCGGCGGCGGCGGCGGCGGCGGCGGCGGCGGCGGCAACGGCGGCGGCACCCCCCCCAAGCTGCGCCTCGCAGAGCGGGTTCGCCGTGGTGGAGAACGCGCTGTCAGAGACGGCGCTGCGGCGTCTGCGCACCTTCCTGCTGGACAGCAGCGTCTGGCACGAGCCCAAGCGTGGCGGCGCATACCTCGCGGCGATGGCGACGGAAGGATTCGCGTCACCGCTGCTGGTCCAGATCGCCGAGGAGCTGCGCGCCGCTATGCCGCGCATACTGGGCGAGCACCCGCTCGTGCAAGCCTGGGCGTTCAAGTACGACAACACCGAGTCGGACGTCGACGGCGTGGGGGGCGCGGCGGCCCTGGGGACGCTGGTTCACGCGGACCTCGCGGCCGTGAACGTCAACCTGTGGATAACGCCTGACGAGGCGCAGGCCGACCAAAGCGCGGGGGAAGACGGGGGCGGGCTCATCGTGTACCGGCAGCAGCCGCCTGCAAATTGGGATTTCCACGCTTACAACGCTATTCACGACGAGGCAAAGATGGCGGAGCTGCAGCGCTGGGCGCGGCAGAATGGCAGCGCAGACGTTCCGTACAAGGCTAACCGGATGGTCCTGTTCGACTCCGACCTGCTGCACGAGACGGCCCCGCTGCGCTTCAAGAAAGGCTACAAGAACCGCCGCATCAATGTCACACTGCTCTTCGGCAAAGCATGTGGGGTCCAGCGCGATGACGTCAGCGAACAAGAGAAACCTGCCTAAACCTGATGAGGTCGTGGAGTAGTCGTGGACTAACGTAAACACAAATCTAAACAGCTCAAGCGACCATCGTGAACGGGCTGCAGGGCTTGTGGGAGGCACGATGCAGCAGATGCTTCGGCGGTGCTTCTGCGCGGGAAGCGGCAGTGCAGCGTCTCTCACCGACACGCTCGCCAGCCTGCGTGCGGTGCAGGAGAGGTTTGCGAGCAGCGGGCGGCGCGAACGGCTCGAGGCCTTGCAGGAGCAGACGGCGGACCCGCAGCTGTGGGACGACCCCCGTGCCGCCACCGCGTCTTTGCAGCTGCAAGGCCGGCTGCAGCGCGAGGCCGAGGAGCTTGACGCGCTCGATGGCCGCGTGCAGGACGCGGGGGCAATGCTGGAGCTGCTGGAGGAGGAGGGATGGGCGGCAGCGGCCGCTGGCGGCGCTGGCGGCACCGGCGACACTGGCGGTGCTGGCGGTGACAGCACGGATAGCACGCTGGCGGCGATGGCCGCTGAGGCGCACACGGCGCTGCGCGCTGCGCACGCCGCGCTGCGCGAGAAGGAGTTCGAGCTGCTGATGGTCGGCGAGCACGACCGCCTGGACGCGACTGTGGTGATCAACGCGGGGGCGGGCGGCGACGACGCGGCGGACTGGGCGGCCATGCTGCGGCGCATGTACTACCGGTGGGCGGGGCACCGTGGGTTTGACTGCGACAGCAGTGGTAGCGGCGGCGGCGGCGGCGGCGGCGGTGGCGCTGGTGCGGGTGCTCCTGCGGCGCGCCAGGCGGGGCAGCTGCTTGTGCGCGGGGATTGGGCGTATGGCTGGCTGCGGCGAGAAGCGGGTGTGCATCGGCTGGTGCGCCACTCGCCGTACGACAGCTCTGGGAAGCGGCACACGTCGTTCGCCTCTGTGGTGGTGCTGCCGCATGGCGCGGCACCGGCTGGTGGCGGCAGCGACGATGGCGGCGGCGGCGGTGGCGATGGCGGCGATGGCGGCGCAAAGTTCGCGGAGAAGGCAAGCTGCGGTGGCCGGCGGCGGAAGAGCTCGAGTACTCTGCACCAGCCGGACGGTAAATCACCAGTGGAGCCAGCTCAGGCAGCCGTGACAGCCGCAGCAGCGTCGCTCGTGACCGGCGAGATCCCGGACGCCGACCTGCGTGTGGACGTGTTCAAGTCGAGCGGGCCGGGTGGGCAGCACGCGAACACGACGGAATCTGCAGTCAGGCTGACGCACCTTCCCACAGGCACCGTCACGACGTGCCAGAGCGAGCGCTCTCAGCACAAGAACCGTGCAGCGGCGCTAGCCGCGCTCAAGAGGGTGCTGCGTGAGGCGGCGGCGGGAGTTGCGGCGCGCGCTCGCGAGGCGGCGCACGAGGAGCTGGGCGCGAATGCGTGGGGGCGCCAGCGCCGCAGCTGGGTGCTGCACCCGTACACTCAGGTCACGGACGCGGTGACGGGCTGCAAGTCCTCAAACCCAGCAGCGCTGCTGGAGGGTGGCGAAGAATTCGACGTGTTCGTGCGTAGGGTGCTGGCGGCGAGCTGATCAAACAAGTTTTTTAGTAAGTTATAATACTTATAATAAGCAAGATGGCGCGCGAGCCCAGAAGCCGACTGTGAGCTGTGTGAGCTGTGAGGTGCCTAACGAGACTCTCGCCGCCGTCTCGTTCTTATTCTTAGAGAGCTGCATCAATCTGCATCTCATTACGCATATGCGTATAGAAAAGGTTGCGTTGGTACAAGCGTACAAGTTAGCAGAGAGCAGCGGAAAGTTGTTGTTGCATTGTTTTTTAATAATGTGGTTGTGTTGTGTGCTAAGTAAATCTTACTCTCTCACCCCCCCCTCCTCTAACACGACACCACGCCTTACACGCGCGTGTCGAACAGCTGCATGTGGCTGTTGCTGGGCAGCGCAAACTCGTTGCGCTCCGCCGCCGATACCGCGCGCCAGGCACCGACCTGCTCATCAAGCCGCACCTCGTTCACCGGCGCCCGGGTCGGCGGGTGGGTAATGTCCGGCACGATGATCTGCCGCTCGGAAACAGCCGCCGATGCTGCGTTCTTGCACGCAGGCATCACGCAGTGGATGCCCTCGCGGAACTTGAACTGCATCCGCACGGCCGCCTGCTTCGAGCACTTGTGGTGGATGTAGAAGCGGTACTTGTAGCCCAGGCCGCACGAGTGCGAGCACTGCGACCACGCGCCCACCTCGTTGTGCTCCTGGCACTCGAGGTGGAAGTCCTTGGTCTGCACCAGGTCGGGGCAGGTCTTGCCGCCGTGCTTGGCGGGAATCTCAATGATGCGTGTTCTCCGCAGCTTGGAGCCGCCGTTGGTGTACGTGTCCCACTTGCTCCAGCCCGAGACCTTGCAGTCCACGGCGCACGGCTTGAGCTCGCACTCGATGGTGTCCTTGAGCGTCGGGCAGGTGTAGCCACCGAACTCGGAGTGCTGGACGATGAAGCGGTTGCGCTGGCGGATGCCCTTGCCACAAGTGTTCGAGCAGGTCGACCACGCGGTCGCGCCGGGGAGCTGCGAGCCGTCGTCGTAAGTGGTGTCCTTGGTGCCGACGGCGAACCACTTCGAGACTTCGCAGTGGATCGGGCACGGGCCCGGATCGCAAGACACGCTGCCGACGAGTGCGGGGCAGGTCTTGCCGCCCTCGGATGCCGACTGCATGATCATGCGCGTGCGCTTGCGCTGGCCGAGCACGGGGTTGGGCGTGCTGCGGTCCACACACTGGAGGTTGCAGGCGCCCCACGAGCCCCACGACGTGACCTCGCAGTCCACCGGGCAGTTGTGCATGTTGCAAAGCTGGTGCTGGCTCAGCAGGCCGCACGACGTGCCACCGTGCGCGGCAGACACCGTCTCCGTGCGGAGGCGGCTCTGGATGCCGACGCCGCACGAGCGGCTGCACGTGCTCCACGTGGCCCACTGCGACATGACGCAGTCGATGGGGCACTCCTTGATCTTGCACTGCGAGCTCTCCGTGAGGCTCGGGCACGCGAAGCCGCCGTGCTTCGGGTGCTCCACGACGGAGCGGATGCGCTTGCGAACGCCGACGCCGCACGTCTTGGAGCAAACGCTCCACGAGCCATCCTCGAAGTTCCAGTCCGGCGGGCCGCCGGTCATGTCGGGCTTCCAGGCCGTGACCTTGCAGTGCACGGCGCACGGGCCGAGCGCGCAGGCGCGCGACATGGTCGTGGTCGGGCACGCCTTACCGCCGAAGACCGGGAAGCCGGCGATGCCGCGTGTGCGGGTCTGCAGGCCGGTGCCGCACATGTTGGCGTTGGTGCACTCCGAGAAGGCGCCCCAAGGGAGCGGCACACAGTCGATAGGGCACGGCTTCGCGTTGCACTCGTTGGCCTCGCTGGTCACGCCGCAGATGAAGCCGCCGTGCTCGGCATGCTTCTGGACGGCGCGCGTGCGCTTCCGGAGGCCGGTGCCGCACGACTTGGAGCACGTGGTGAACGCGGTCCACTGGCCCATGACGCAGTGGACAGGGCACGGGTTCTCGGTGCACTGGCGAGTGGCGTCAAGCGCACCACACGGGGTGCCGCCGGCGGTCGGGTTCTCGAGCACGGAGCGCGAGCGCTTCTGCATGCCGTCGCCGCAGGTCTTGCTGCAGGCGCTCCACTCGTTCCACGCCGAGACGGAGCAGTGGACGGGGCACGGCGCCGTGTTGCACTTGCGCACGTCGACGGCGTTGTCGCACTTGCCGGAGTGGTTGTTCTTGACGATGGTGTCGCGCTCGCGCGTGGACTTGCCGCTGCCGCAGGTCTTGTCGCACGTGCTCCACGAGCCCCAAGGCGCGAAGCTGCAGTCGATGGGCTCCTCGTAGCCGATGTAGTTCACGTGCCAGTTGGCCGCCTTGGCCACCAGGGGCGTCGGCGCATGGTCGAGGTAGATGCGGAAGCCGTCCTTCGAGGCGCGGAAGACGCTGGAGCCGCCGGTCACAACGAGGTGGTGGGCCTTGCCCGCGACGGACGAGACGTACGACGGGGTGGTGACGAACTTGTTCGACTTGGCGGACACGTCGATGAACAGAGAGTAGTAGTGCGCGGTGGCGGCGCACTTGTCGTCCTTGCTCGCGCAGTACATCTTCCAGTCGCTGCTGCTGGTGCCCGCCGTCTTGGGGTCGTTGGAGCCCACCCAGGCGATGGACCAGCTCTTGCGCTCGGCCTCCTCGGGCGTGATGCCCTCGGCGGCGGCGTGCATGACATAGACGCGGAAGCCGTCGGCCTGCGGGTAGTAGATGCTGTGCACACCCTGCGTGCGCCAGTGGTCGGCGCTGCCGTGGATCGAGGTCACGTACGACGGCGTGGACGGGTAGGCGCACGCGGTGGTGTTCACGTCGACGTAGATGGTGTCCTTGGCGAAGCGCTTCCAGCCGGTGAGGCCCGGCTTGGTGATGCCGCTGGTGCGGCCGGTGTTGGCCACCCAGGTCATGCGCCAGTTGTAGCGCTTGGCGAAGAACTTCATGAACTCGCCGCGCAGCACCGGATGCCACACGAATACGCGGAAGCCAGTGGCCGTGGCGTTCATGATGCTGTTCACGCCCACGAGCTGCCAGTGGGAAGAGTCGCCGTGCATGGAGGTGACGTACGCCGGCGTCATCTTGAAGTTGCACTTGGAAGTGTCCACGTCGATGAACAGGCCGGAGCTGCCGGCGTGGTTCCACTCCTGCCACTTCATGCCGCTCTGGCCGCCGCAGGTGCGGCCGGCGCCCTGGCCGACCAGGATGTTCTTGGTGTGGGCCGTCTCGAGGCAGCGCGGGGTCTCGTCCTGGATGCGCTGCACGCAGGTCTTCTCCTGGCAGAGCGCCTTGAGGTCGTTCACCTCGTCGCCGGTCAGGCACTTGATCTGGCTCACCACGACGCCCTCGGCGGCCTTGATCGGGTGCTTGCACTTGACGAGCGGGTCGACGCTCTTCAGCAGCGGGTTGGCGGTGACGTCCACGGCGCCCGGGAGCGTGCCACCGAAGTTGCACAGGCCGTCGAGGTTGGTGAGCGCCTTGTTGTCGTGGATGAGCACGGACACGTCGAGGAGGTTCTTGCCCTCGGAGCCGGTGATGCCCTGGAGGCCGTCGACGTTCTTCAGGCCGGTCTTCTCGACGACGACGGCACCCGGCACGACGCCCTGGAGGCCGATACCCTGAGCGCTCTCGAGCTTGGGGAGCGAGATGAGCTCGAGCGCGTTGCCGTAGATGTTGGGGCGCTCGACGCTCGTGATGCCGGCGAGGCCCTGCACAGACTGGAGGCTGTCCATCTTCTCGAGGCTCACGGCGCCGGGGACGGAGCCGGAGAGGCCCGAGAGGCCGTGGAGGTCCTTGAGCTTGGGGTTGGACATGAGCAGGATCGAGTCGCCGATGGAGTTCTTGCCGTTGATCTTGGTCAGGTTCTGCAGGCCCTCGAGGGTCGAGAGCATGGGGTTCCACATCAGGACGAGGGCGCCCTCCATCTTGCTGCACGAGCGCATGCCGTTCATGGTCTGGAGCATGGCGTTGTGGGCGATCTCGAGCGAGTTGCCCGACAGGTCCTTGCCGACCTCGGTCATGTGCTCGAAGCCGACGAGCATCTCCATGATCGGGTTGTTCTTCATGATGACCGAGCCCGGGAGGCTGGTGACGTTGCTGAGGCCCTCGGCGCTCTTGAAGCTGCTCGAGTTCTGGATGCTGACGGACACGCCGTTAGCATCCTTGCCCAGGGCGGTCACCTCAGCCGCGAACTTCTCGAGCGCGGTGTTGTTGCTCAGGTCGAGGCCACCCTCCATCACGAAGGGGTTGGTGGAGTCGATCGTGACGACCTTGGGCGAGCCCGTCATCTTGAACGAAGTGCCGTCCTTGTCCGCGCCGATGAGGGAGGTGGAGATAGTCACACCCTGGAGGTCCTTGTCGGCGCCGAGCTCGACGGAGCCGGTCATCTTGGACTTGAGCTCCAGGTACACGATGGCAGTGTCGATGATCACGTAACTGCGGCCGCTCGAGTCCTTCTTCACGCTCTTCATAACGCCCATGCCGAGGTACTTGGTCTCGGGCGCCTTGACGATGGCCACACCGCCCTCGCAGTTAACGAGCTGCTTGAGGCCAATGTTGCTCATGCCCTTGACGTCAACGATCTCGACGCAGCGGCCGGAGGCGTCGGCACCGATGCTCTTGACGGCGAGGCCGAGGGTGGTCAGCTTGACGGTGCCCTGAACAGACAGGGAGCCCGGCAGCGAGTTGATGCCCTTCAGGCCATCGTCGTTCTCGAGGTTGGGGAGGTTCTTGATGGAGATGGACTGGCCCGACACGGACTTGCCCACCTGGGTCACACTCTTCTGCGAGTTGAAGTTGCGGAAGGAGTACAGGTTGGCGTACTGCGCGGCGCAGTCGAGCGCGGTCGGCGAGCGGCCGGTATCGATGCCCTGGAACGCGCCCATGTCCTTGAACTCGAACGACAGGCCCTTGGCGTTGCACCGGTAGCGGTCCACACCCTCCATCTTCACCGCCACGAGCTTCGGGTTGTCCTGCAGCTCGATGCCGCCGCCGACGATCTTGAGGCCGGGCAGGTTGACGTTCTGGAGCTTGCCCATGGAGACAAACTCGAGCGCGTTGCCCGACGAGGTGGTACCCTGGTTCCCGGTGCCGCCGTTGGAGCCGGCCACGTTCTTGAGGTTGGGGATGTCGATCTGGACCGCCTGGCCGAGGTCGGCGAAGGCCAAGGCGCCCTTGGCGTCGACGAGGTCGTTGAGGCCACCAAAGTCGCTGATCGGCGAGGACTTGATCGCAATGGCCACCTTCTTCGCGTCACCGTCGATCGAGGTGATGCCCTTGAAGAGGTCGAGGTTGACACTGCCGACGTTGTCGATGAGCGCGCTACCCGGGAGGTTGCCCACGAGCTTCGGGAGCTCCATGTTTGTCATGCCCGGGTCGGCGACGAGCTCGATCGCCACGCCCTGCTTGTTGGCGCCGACGGACTCGAGGCTGTTGAGGCACAGCTTCGTCATGCTCGGGTTGTTGTTGGCGTGCACGCTGCCACCGACCTTCTTGACGTCCTGCAGACCGCACAGGTCCTTCAGGTTGCCGTTGTTGGTCGCAAGGATGGAGGTGCCGTTGATGTCGGCGCCGAGCTGCGTGATGCCCTTGAGGCCGTCGAGGTGCCCGAGGCCGGCGTTGGAGTTCAGCTGGAAGCTGCCAGGGAGATCGCCGTTGAGGTTCTTGAGGCCATCGACGTTGCCGAGGATCGGGTTGTTGTCGAGCTGGAACGACACGCCGAAGTTGTCCTTGCCGAGCGAGTTGAGCGACTCGAGGCCCTGGAGCGAGCCGAGCGCCATGTTGTCCAGGATGAGCGAGCCACCGCCGAGGGACTCGAGGCCGCTGAAGCCCTTGAGGTCCGGGATGCCGGTGTTTTGCAGGATGAGCGCGTGGCCGTTGAAGTCGGGGCCGATGCTCTTGAGGCAGTCGAGCGCCGGGTCGTGCAGGTTGGGCAGGTTGCGGATCTGCACGGCGCCGGGCGCGGTGCACACGGACGAGAGCGGCGCGGAGCCCACGGAGGGCAGGTTGGCCAGGAGCAGCGACTCGCCGCTCGTGGGGTTCTTGCCGAGGCCGGAAATGCCAGACAGGCCGTCGATGTTGCCGAGCACCGGGTTGTCGTTGATCTTGAGCATGCCCAGGAGCGGGCCGTTGAGGCCAGCAAGGCCATCGAGGTTGCCCAGGTTGAGGTTGCCCTGGATGATGATGTCGCCGCCGATAGACTCGAGGTTGAGCAGCGGGTCGAGGTCAAGGATGGTCGGCAGGTTCATGATGCCGAGGAAGCCGTCGAGGTGCGTGCACGCGCTGTACAGGCCGAGGTTGCCCAGCAGGTTGCCACCGGCGCACATGCCCGAGCCGACCGGCGGCTCAATGTCCTCCGGGAGCGGCGGCGGCTCCTCCGGCTCCGGCGGCGGCGGGGGCAGCGGCTCCATGGGCGGGAGCTCCGGCATGATGCTGATCGGCGGCTCGCCGAACGGATCGCCGCCGTTCGAGAACGGGTCGGTGAACGGCGGGAAGTTGCTCGTGAACGGCGGGGCGACGGCGAGCACCTGGCCGCCGCTAGGCTGCGAGATGACGTAGTCGACTTCCGCGACGGCCGGCACAGCACCGAAGGTGATGAGGCACTTGGCGGGGCCGAACGAGTGGCAGGCGGCCAGCTCGCCCGTGGGCATGAAAACGGGGGTGAGCGTGTCGTTCGTGTAGGCGGCCTGCACCGCCTCGTTCACCAAGACGGCGAAGGCCGGCGTGATGACCGTAGACTTGTGGTCCTCGGCGGTCTGCTCGGCGAGCGCATCCACGTTCTGGAGGCCGTCGGGGTTGGCGGCATCCTCGCCCTTGACCATGATGGTGAAGGTCACGTCGGAGGAGCACTTGCTCGCCGTGGCCGGCGGCGGCCCGCCGATGGCGGCGAGGCGGCGGAACGGCGGCGGGCCGAAGCCGGCCGGCGGCGCACCGAAGAGCCCCTGCTGCGGCGCAGTCGGCGCGGCCGGCGGGGCGCCGAACGCCGGCGGGGCGCCGAACGCCGGCGGGGCGCCGAAGGCCGGCGGCGTGCTGTCGACCGGCGCCGGCCCGACGACGGCGGGGCCGCCGGTCGGGGCCGAGATGATCTGGTTGCCGCCGAGGCCGAGGCCCGGGAGAGCGTCGATGCCCTTCTTCTCGGCGGCCGGGAAGGAGTGCTTCATGGCCTCGAGCTGGGCGTCGCCCACCTTCTCGAGCTTGTTGGCGCTCTCGAGGGCGGTGTAGTCCATGAAGTTGGCGAGGTCGGAGAACTTCATGTCCAGGCGGTGGCTGCCGTTGGGGTTGTCGCAGCGCAGGAACTGCGTGAACTGCACCTTGTTGTTGGTCTTGGTCCAGCGCACCCAGGCGCAGCCGCGGTTGACCTCGGTGGGCTTGCAGTCCCACGCGATGTCGGAGCACGCGGCGGGGCCGGGCGCCGGCGTGGCCGCGGCCGGCTTCGGCGCGTCGGCGGCCGGGATCGTGATCGTCGAGACGTCGATGCCGATGGGCGTGTTGCCCATAAGCGACACGGACTCGTGCTGGATCGAGACCGTAGGCACCACGGTCGGCGCCTTGGTCGTGGTGGCAGCGTCGCAGCCGGCGCGCGGCTTGACGGACGAGATGGTGACGCGCGCCGCCTTGATGCCGAGGGCCTTGGCCATGCCAGCGGCAATCGCCGACTGCTTCTCGAGGTTGAGCGAGGAGGGGGACTCGAAGGGCAGGTGCGCGGGCACGGCGATGGTGTACCCCTTGCCCATCACGGCGCCGTCCCAGTCCTCGCCCTTGGTGCCGAGCGGGCCGCTGCGCAGCACGTTGGCGCCGCCGAACGCGCCAGCGCCGCCGACGCCCATGCCCGGCGGGGCGTCGCCGGGGCCGGAGCTGCCGCCGAAGACGGGCGTGCCGAACATGCCGGCCTGCGCCGGCAGCGCCTTGCCGTTGATGGTGGTCACCTGATGCTTGCCCGTGCCGAAGAACTCGTGCGTCGCGGTCTTGCCCATGAGGGTGGGGTCCTTGGCGGTGCCGTCCTCGTTGAGGTCCTCGACGCTCGGCGGCGCGCTGTTGCCGGCCGGGATGGGCGCGCCGAACGGGTAGGCGCCAGCATCCACGGTACCCATGTGCGGGTAGGCCGGGTTGTCGAGGAACGGCGGGCCCTCGAGCGCGCTGAGGTCCGGCACGGTGGCCGGGCCGAAGGCCAGGCCGCCCATGTTGAGCGCGTTCGGCGGCGGCGGGGCCATGTTCGCGACGGCGGCCTTCTGCGCGGCCAGGAGGTTGCTCTCGTAGGCCTTGATGGCGTTGGCCTCCTGGTTGAACATGCCCTCGTTCTTGGGCATGACGCCCGTGTGCGTAATGATGGGGTTCTGCATCGTGACGTCCGGGATGCCCTGCGTCACCGCGCCCTCGGGCAGCGTGGCCTGCTGCGGCGTGAGGAAGTCGGGGAGCTCCAGCGGCGCCGAGCCCAGTGCCTGGAGGCCGCCGAGCGACAGGTCCGCGAAACCGTTGGCCGTCTTGGCCTGGACGCGGTTGGTGGGCGAGACGAACGCCGACATGTCCACGCCCTGGGGGATCTCCTCCTTGAGCGAGCCCAGCTGCTGCTGGTTCGCGAAGTCGGCGAAGTCCGCGGCGTTGT